>OODO01002349.1_pt1 | contig 10566 bp, 9 predicted proteins | sample 1671261 | NCBI WGS metagenome assembly OODO01 (sample SAMN06348138, study PRJEB24527) | human gut metagenome | biome: human gut; feature: ankylosing spondylitis patient; material: feces | host: Homo sapiens | place: China | collected 2015-10 | reverse complement strand
TGAGAAAGTGAATCAAGAGTGCACAGCCCCTTTTGCGAAGCAAAATTTAAAATGGGGCTGGGCAGTCACAGTTTCCGAAGGAAACTGCGACCTGCTTGCATTGGTATGGCGGATGCAGTATGATAGTAGAAAATGAGCGGTCTGTGCGGCAGTTGGAGCGCAGGCAGCGGTTTGAGATGAAATGAGGATTTATTATGGAGTGGAAAGACGGCAGGCTGCAGCTTCCGAATGTGACGCTGATGGCGATGACGAGTGTCAATGTGCGGCAGACGATCAAGGCGATGCAGTACAGCATGCGTCAGATTGATTTTGGGGATTGTGTGCTGATCACGCATCGGAAACCTTTCTTTTTGCCGAAGGGTATTCGGTATGCACATACCTCGAAGCTGACGAATATTGACTGTTTTAATTATAAGATGCTTTATGAGCTGGGAGATTATATCCATACGGATTTTGTTATGGTGGTGCATGCGGATGGGTTTATCGTGCATCCGGAGATGTGGCGGGATGAGTTCCTGGATTATGATTATATCGGTTCTCCGTGGCCGATTCCGAAGGATGATATCACATACCGGGACATCAACGGGAATCTGTGTCGGGTCGGCAACAGCGTGGGAATCCGCAGCCGGAGGCTTGTGAATTTTCCGAAGGAGGCAAATCTGCCCTTTGTAGTTGAGCGGCATCCCGGAGTAATCCCAAACGCCGAGGCCGAGCCAGACGTTGAGAATCATCCCGGTTGCGAGCTCCGCTCCTGTCACGATGGCTGAACCGATGATGCCCTGCAAAATGAGCGGGGTATCCCATTCGAGCAAGCCCTCGTTCAGCTCGCCTAGAATCAGGAAAAGGAATCCGCCGAGGACGAACATCGTCCAGTGCGTGTGACCGCGCCATGCCGTCTCAAGCAGCGCGTAGGCCGTGCCGCCTGTCAGGAACAGCGCGGCTGCTTTACTGGCCCGATACACTAGCGATGACCTTTGCCATGTTGGCCGAAAGGTCCTCCGGGAGCTGTGCGCCGTAGTGGATACCGGCCAGCTCGTCTGCCGTCTTGGCGCGGGTGGCCCACTGCTTCGCGTGGTTGAAATAGGTGGTGTGGTAGAGCTTGTGCGCCACGGCCGCTGCTGCGACAGCGTTGATGTCGGCCGCGCTGAACACACGGCACAGCTTACCATCCGCGTGATAGGGATAGCCATCCGCGCCCGCTTTCACGGCTTCGAGCGCGACGTTGAGGTTAATCTGGTCTGCCTCCGTCAGCGCAAAGTGCTGGATGGAGCCGTCCGCCAGCCCGACCCAGCAGCCCTCGACGATGGCCTTGCGGCAGGCATTATCCAGCTCGGTCAGCTTTTCAGGCAGCAGCTCTTCGAGCTCCTGCTTGCGGGCCATTTCGGTCCATGCGGTGACGTTGGCCTTGATGCTGTCCTCGATGCCCTCCCGCCACGGGATGATGAGGGTGTACTCCTGTGCCGTGTATACGGTGGTCTGCTCCTCGCCGTTTACGCCGGTCGTGGTGCGGGTCTCCGCGTTGATGTTCTCGTGCAGCAGCACCTCACACTGTTCGGGGTTGAGCTGCGTTACCGACACAATAGGCGGTTCGTGCGCGTATTCTCGCTTCATGTCTGATAGCCTCCTTTAGCTTTTTGAAGTTCACATACGGCTTAACGTACTTCACGAAAAAGCCGTGGCAATGTGCGTGTTTCAGCCATCCGCAGTAGCTCATAACCGCTGCCGCGTCCCGCGCTCGCACTCTGCCTGTTTTCTGGGTATGCTTGTAGGTTTTCTTCACCCTCCGCCTCAAGCGCAGAGCGAGGTTCTTTCGCAAGGTCGTTTTCTCGCGGAAGAATCGGAATCCAAGAAAATCCACCGCGCGGGCAGCCGTCGGGAATATCTGCCAGTTGGCCTTTAACACAAGGCCGAGACCCGCCAGAAATTTCTCGATTGCTTTTACCGCTCTGTGCAGGAGCTTTTTGCTCGATGCCCAGAGACACATATCATCCATGTACCGGACAAAATACCGTATGTGGAGCACTTCCTTGATGAAATGGTCGAGCCGCTGCAGAAGGAAGTTCGCAAACCACTGTGAGGTGTAATTGCCAATCGGCAGGCCGTCCGAGCTGTTCAGCACCGTCTCACACAGCCGCAGCATCCGCTTGCACTTGATAACGTGCCGCAGTTCCTGCATAACGGCCGGGGCCTTAGACGATGGGTAGAATTTTCGGATGTCGAGCTTTGCGCAATATTTTGTGTTCTTCCTGTCCAGCTTGTACCACTTCTCAATGTGCTTCTTTCCGTAGTGCGCGCCGCGCCCGGGGACGCTGCCGCAGTTCGTTTCGCACATCCCGCGCATAAACACGGGTTCGAGAACGAGTATCATCATCCAGTGGACGATTTGGTCGGGGTAGAATTTCGGGCAACAAATTTCTCTCACCTTTTGCGTCGCGCCGTCCTTGATTTGGAATCTCCGGTACGGTGAGGGCGTAAAGCTCTCGTTCGCAATCATGGTGTAGAGTTCATCGACGTAATGGTCGATATTATTCAGGATGCGTCTAACCGACCTCCGGCGACGCTTTTTCCGTGATGCCTTTATGATGGCGTCCCTGATGAGCTCTCTGTCGAGGAGCTTTTCATACAGGAATCCTGCCCTTTTCAACAGGCATTCACCTCTTTCTTTTAGCCTTGAGGGTTTTCGAGGCCTGTCCGGTCCTACTAGCTCCCACCTGATGTGGCGTATTTTTGCCGAGTGGCAAGGCGGCCCGTTCTCCGGGTCCGGCTGCCTCTAGGGCGGCGAAATGGTGTGCAATAATTTATGGGAACGCATAAAGAAAGACGCGCGCGGCGGTTCCAGTTCGAGTTCGACGGGGCATTGTTGCAGTTGAAGTAACGAGGGCCGTAGTTCCGGCCATCATTGAGGTTGCCGCCAGCAATCACCGCGAGCAGAGCACACCAAGTCCCTGTTTGGAGTTAAAAAGCGAAAGAAAAAGACAGAAGAAGAAAGGGGGCTGGCCGCCCCCAATCCCCTGCTGTCAGGTATTTTAAGAAAGACGCGCGCGGCGGTCCCAGTACGAGCCCGACGGGGCACCGAAGCAGTGGAAGGAACGAGGGCCGCAGACCCGGCCATCACTGAGGCCGCCGCCAGCAAACACCGCGTTGACCGCGTTGCGTCCGTACCAGTAATAGTCAGCGTAATAGGTGGAGGAGCTGCCGCCGATTGTCTTGGTTACGCGGATGAAAGGATAGCGCGGGTCTTTGCCAAGCTCCTTGACATAGCCGTCCTGCCCGGGCATCTCGAAGTCGAGCTGCACATAATCGGACGATACCGTGCCTCCTGCGTATTTGGTGGGGTCGGGCAGATAGGCCATGTGGTACTTATAATTGCCCTCTGTTCCCTCTCTGACATGTAACAGGTCCGCCACATTGACCCATGCGTTTGCATAGGGGTTCTCCTTGCCACGGTAAATAAAGGGGTATTTGCCGCTCGTGTTGTCCACAGTGGAGCCGGAGCTGGCCGCCACAACATCGGCCGCGCCGTTCACCCACGGGCGTGAGCTCACATGGCAACCCTCGGCAATGCTGACTGCTGCACCGTCGAAGTAGAGGTAGGTCTGGTCCGTGCTCTTGTCCTCAATTTTGGTAACGATGCGGTTCTTGGCAACTTCATCGCTCCAAATGTTGCTCTTGGACAGGCTGATAGTCTGGCCGACGACGTAGTCTGCTGCCTGCGCTTTCGTAATGAGGATGCGGTTCGCGCTGTCCTCTGCTGCCAGTGCAACATGAGAATCAGAATACGGCAGGGTGCTTGCGCCCATGATGACAGTCTGCACGTCTTTCGTGCCAAACTCAACCATCATCAGGAGACCGTCGATGTAGTTATCGACCGCCAGCATACCGGTGTACTGGGAGCCCAGCTTCTTGATGTCGATTGCCCATCCGTTCAGGCTGTTGTAGTCGCTGAATACGCCGCTCCGGCTCGTGGGCTTCTTGCTGTCGGTCTCGCCCTCCATAGCGACGAGGTAGGCGGCGGAGTAGGTGCGGGGCATAAACTCAAAGCCCGGGACCGGGTATGTAGACACGGCCATGACCTCATAGTCTCCGTCGATGCCGTCGAAGTAATAAAACTCCGGCGTCTCGACATACACCAGCTTTGCCGGGTCGTTTGTGGTGTAGCCCGGCTCGCCCTCGTATGCAGTGACATGGAACGTGCGGTCTGCGTCGCGGTAGCCGTTGCAGCGGCGACGGCCTGCGAACGGGTAAGCCTTGTCGAAGTCGTTGGTGACGGTCTGGCTACCAACACCAGCCTCCGCCGTCATGCCGACGCTATCGTAGATGCGCTCGCCCTTGCTTGCGCTCGCGCCCTTGGGCCAGCGGACGCCGTAGATTTTGACGTGCTCTTTGCGTTCCAGTGCGGAAATACGGTCGTCCAGCTTGGTCGCCCTCCTCGCGGAGGGCGTGGATAGAAATATCGTGGCCATCGACCAGTTTGATTTTCTAGAATGTCGTCCTCCTCGCGGAGAGCATACATCAAATCCTCTCTCCATCCGGCTGCACTCACTATCCTTTTTGCAGGCCGGTCATCGGTTCGGCGGGCAACAGCCTTTTTCCATGCAAACCAGCGGCGGGACCGCGTTCTGCGAGCCCGCCGCTGGTCTTTTTTCGTGTCGGCTCTCTTTTACAGGCACCCACCGTGCAGACGGCGGAAGATGCCGCCCGCCGGGGTGAGCACATTGGCCATCTCATTTTCCTGCACGACAGCGGACAGATACCCGCTGTGGCAGTGATAACGCAGCAGGCCGACCCGGCTGAGCTATGCTGCAAAGTGCATCTTTTAAGATGACAATTTCCTTGTCATCTCGGCTTCGCTCGAATCTTATAGCTAAAGCATTTTCTACTCCACCAGCGGAGCTGGTGGTTGTCGCTCGCTCAAGCTACCCAAAACAAAAGCAAAAGGCGGCGTGACCCGTTGTATGGGCCATGCCGCCTTTTGCTTGTTCTATTATAAAAATCTGAAGTCCAATTGTCAATGTTTCGGCATCCTTTTTATCAAACTTCCTGCTTTATGGAAACACCGCAGTGTTCCGCCCGGCCCGCTTCAGGGCTCGTTTGCCTGCAGCACACAGGCACAATACCCCGGTTCGGGCTGATAACAGTGGATGGTCAGGTATTTGTCCACCTCCGGGCTGTAATCGTGGAGGGTATGCTTCGTACCGTTCAGCGCCACATCTGCATAGGACACCAGCCACTTTTTGTCCCCATTGGGGAACACCTTGTAAAACGAGCGGTCCAGCATTTCCTCCACCGGCACACCTTCGATATTGGCCATTTCCGCATTGCAATAGCGGAAGATGAAATCCACGCCGTGTCCGTCCTCATTGAAGACCAGCTCGATGACGCAGAACGCCAGCGGCATATCATCCAGCAGGCTGCATTTTTCCAGCAGGCTCATGCTCATGGGGCGAGGCTTCGTGTCGGACAGCCCGATCTCCATGCGCAGGCGGCGGTGGCTGCTCAGGCCGCGCTTGCGTCCCTGAAACGTGCGGCCGTCCGACATGGTATAAACGCCATCGTTGCCGATGTTTACGATCTGGCTGCGGTTCACTGCGATCCCCTTGCTGATGTTCAGGAACTGATCTTCCGGCAGAACAGACAGGACGCCGTGCATCGGCGCATACAGCGCGGCTTCCCCGCCGTCCATGCGGTGAAGGACCGTTTTCCGGTCGCTGCGGTAAAGATATAAAATGTTTTCCGGGCAGAGATTGTGTTTTTGCATCCATCGATTCAGGTCGCTCATTGCAGTGCTCCTTTGTCAGTTGATGACTTTAGTATAACATACTGCTGTGCATCGGACAAGGAGGATTCAAAAAAAGCACAATTCAATGGAGCTTTCGACAATAATCTGAGGTGCTTTTTGTTGAAACTCACGTTTTTGGCGTATCGTGCATAGAAAGTGTTGACTTCCCGGCATTCTTTTCGTATGATGAACACAGAACACCGAATGGTTATTCCCATAAGGCGCATATGCCTAAAACAAAAAGCATAACAGGAGGTTTCATGTTATGAAAATGACCCGCCGGAAATTTCTGAACGTTTCCACTGCGGCTGCGGTGGTCTGCGCAGCTACACTTTTGCCTGTAGAGAAAGCCGCCGCAGCACAGCAGACGATGGCGGCGCAGGAACTTCTGGAACAGGCGTATCTGTACGCCTTTCCACTGGTTCTGTTGGATGCGACCCGAAAGGTTTCAACCAACGCAGAAACACCGAACGATACCCGTGCGCCGATCAACCAGTTCATCCATTCGGAAAAGCTGGCAGACGCCGCATTTCGCACAGTCGTCACGCCGAATGTGGATACTGCATCAATGACCGGTCTATCTTGAATCGAAATGCAGACGGTTCTGTTGATGTCACACTTTCCCATGTGATGCCGGAAAACACGGAGAACTGGCTTCCCATCGGAGAGACTGAATTTCATCTCTTCCTGCGCATCTATAAGCCCGACTGGAATGCCCTGCGCGGCTGGCAGCCGCCCACGGTTTGTGTAAAATCAACCCAGATGTAAGGGAGGCAAACTACGATGAAGATGACCCGCAGAAACTTTATTTCCGCTTCGGCAGCTGCAGCTTTGGCCTGCGGCGCATCCCTGACTGCGCATGCAGCAGGCAGCACCGATGAAAACGGTCTGAACTTTATCACAGACATTTTCAAGGACTCCACCCAACCGGGCGAGATCGAAGAGGCAACGGCTATCACGGCAGAAAAGAACGCCGCATGGTATGAAGCGCTGGATTTTTCCGACCGGCGGGAGTTTGCCAACGCAGAGCGCGGCTGGCTGGACAACGCGGAAGGCAGGATCATTGATGGTGATGATAACAGATCTGCATGGGATCTGCAGAGCTACGGCGATCTGAACCGGGACGCGCCGGACACCGTCAATCCGAGCCTGTGGCGGAACACGCAGCTGAACGCCAAGGCCGGTCTGTTTGAAGTGTGCGACGGCATCTATCAGGTGCGCGGCTTCGATATGGCCAATACGACCTTTATCCGCACCGACCATGGCTGGATCGTGTTTGACGTGCTGATGTGCAGGGAAAACATGAAAGCCGCCAAGGAACTGATGGAAAACCGCTTCGGCCCGCTGGAGATCAAGGCCGTACTGTACAGCCACTCTCATGTGGATCACTTCGGCGGCGTGGAGGGTATCATCGACCGCGCACAGGCAGCAGATGCGAGCCTTTCGCTCCAAGACCAGCTGGCTTCCGGCAAGGTCCCTGTGCTTGCACCGGCGGGCTTTCTGAAGCACGCCATCCGCGAGAATGTCTACGCGGGCATCGCCATGGCGCGGCGCGCACAGTTCCAATACGGCACGGTGCTTGACAAGGGCGAAAAGGGTGCGCTGAGCGTGGGCATCGGCATGGGACAGTCCACCGGTACGGTGTCCCTCATCGCTCCTACCTACGAGATCGGGGAAGATGTTCCGAAACTGACCATCGACGGGCTGGAGATCGAGTTCCAGCTGACCCCCGGCACCGAAGCCCCCGTCGAAATGAACGCCTATTTCCCGAAATACCGCGCCCTCTGGATGGCGGAAAACTGCACCGGCACCCTGCACAACCTCTACACCCTGCGCGGCGCAGAGGTGCGCGATGCCAACGAGTGGGCAAAGTATATCATCGAGGCCGACCAGCGCTTCTGCGATAAGACCGACGTGGTGTTCCAGAGCCACAACTGGCCGCATTGGGGCGAGGAGATCCATGAGTATCTGCTGAACACAGCCGCCATCTATAAGTTCATCCACGACCAGACCCTGCATTACATGAACCAGGGGTATACCTCGAATGAGATCTCGGCGATGCTGACCCTGCCCAAAAAACTGGAAAAGGTCTGGTACACCCGGCCGTATTACGGCACACTGGCACACAATTCCAAGGCCGTTTACCAGAAATATCTGGGCTGGTACGATGCCAACCCGGTCAACCTGAACCCGCTCCCGCCCAGCGATACCGCCAGGAAGCTGGTAGAATATCTGGGCAGCACAGAGCTGGTGCTCTGCAAAGCGAAAAAAGACTACGAAAAGGGCGAGTATCAATGGGTAGCGCAGATCACCAAAGAACTGGTCTACGCCGACCCGTCCAATCAGAAAGCACGCAATCTGTGTGCAGATGCACTGGAACAGCTTGGCTATCAGGCAGAGTCCGGCGCGTGGCGCAATGCCTATCTGATGGGTGCCGCCGAGCTGCGCAAGGGCAACCTGTCCAAACTGGCGCGCTCAGCCAATGGACTGACCGCGACAATGGGCGAGATGACCATCGCCATGCTGCTGGATTACATCGCTATTATGACCGATGCCAATGCCGCCCAGAACGATGATCTGACTCTGAATCTGACGGTGACAGATGTGAATGAACAGTTCTATGTAACCCGTAAGAATGGCATCCTGCTGTCTTACCCCGGCGAGAACCATCCGGATGTGCAGGCTTCCGTCACCTGCAAGCGTCTGCAGCTCTTTGCCTTGATGACAGGTCAGCAGGCCGGGCAGGTACAGATCAGCGGCGATGCCACCGTTCTGAAGCGCCTGCTGGCGTATGCCTCCAAGTTCGAGAAGACGTTCAATGTGATCGAACCGTAAAAACTGACTGCAAACAAAAAACGACAGGAGCTGTTTTCTGCGGCTCCTGTCGCTTTTTGTTTCCTGTGCGCGTTCGCGTGAACGCGCAGCTTGCCTTCTGGGACTCCCCCTTCGGGAAGATGATCTTACAATAGGCCGCTGGAGTATGCCCAGCTTGTGCTGGGTGGGAAGATTGCGCAAGCAAATACGCTTATTCCTCCTTCCCTTCCAGCCTGTTTTTATATCCTTCGCCCCATGCCCGCATGGCATCCAGAACCGGTTTCAAACTATATCCCAATTCGGTCAGAGTATATTCCACCCGGGGCGGCACTTCAGCATAGACCTTCCGGGTCAGCAATCCGCTTTCCTCCATCTGCCGCAGCTGAGCGGTCAAAACCTTCTGGGTCACATGGCCGATGGACTTTTTCAGTTCTCCAAAACGCTTTGTGCCCAGCATCAGATCCCGGAGGATCAGCACCTTCCATTTATCGCTGATGAGGGTCAGGGTGGTCTCCACCGGGCAGGCCGGGAGTTCTTTGAGGATTTCCTTTTCCATAATTACCTCCAAGGGAATTTCAAGTGGTCATCGTGCCAGATGCACGGATACTACAAACCGCTTTATGGCATCATTATAGCTTTCAACAGCAAAAAAAGCAAGCAGCATCGCAATAGTATCTTTCCGGTAACTACACCACAATATTGTGCGTACTTCACAAGCCGCACAAAGCGCACTACAATAAAGCTGTCAGAAAAAAACAATGTATGGAGGTACATCCCATGAATAAAGTCGTAGAATTTCTGAACACAAACCCGGTGCAGTATCTGGCCACCGTAGGCCGTGACGGCAAGGCCAAGTGCCGCCCCTTCATGTTTGCCGGTGAGCTGGACGGCAAGCTGTGGTTCTGCACCAACAACCAGAAGGATGTTTACAAGGACCTGCAGGCAAACCCCAACATCGAGATCTCCGTTTCCAGCCCGGAGTACGCATGGCTCCGTCTGCATGGCAAGGCTGTGTTTGAAAACAACATGACCGCCAAGGAGATGTGCATCGCAAACCCCATCGTGAAGAGCCAGTACGGCGAGGCTGCCAACCCCATCTTTGAGGTGTTCTATCTGGAGGATGCCCACGGCATCATTGCAGACTTCTCCGGCAACCCTCCCTACGAGTTCTAAATAGCATTCTCAATTCAACATCTTCGGGGCGAGGTGAAATTCCTGACCGGCAGTAAAGTCTGCGAAGCGCAAAAGCGCCCGATGCGGTGAAACTCCGCAACCGACGGTATAGTCCGGATGAAAGAAGATATGAGGAAGTAGCCCCGCAGGAAAACCCGTCCTGTGGGGCTGTTTCAAATCCAAGCATATCCTCTCAATGGAGCATTATGAACCGCACTATCATCCTGCAGCAGTCGAAAAAAGCTGCCGCCCTCAATATCCGAACCATCACCATGACCGCACTGCTTTCTGCAATGGCATATGTGCTTGCTTTTGTGGAATTTCCTGTGCCGCTGTCTCCGTCCTTTGCAAGGATGGATCTGTCCGATTTTCCGGCACTCATCGGTGCATTTGCCTTCGGGCCTCTCTCCGGTCTGCTCATTGAACTTGTCAAAAACACATTGCAACTTATGACCACCTCCACGGGAGGCATCGGAGAGATTGCCAACTTTCTGATGGGTGCTTCCTATGTGGTCGCTGCCGGAGCTATTTATAAACGCCACAAAACCAAGAAAACAGCATGGATTGCCTGTGTCACCGCCAGCTTTGTGATGGGTATTGCCGCCGCACTGGCGAACTACTTCATCCTGCTTCCTCTGTTTGAAGCCTTTATGCCGTTGGATCAACTCATCGCCTCTTTCGGCACGTTCCTGCCCTTCATCCACACAAAACTGGACATTGTGCTGTTCAATGCCTTTCCCTTCAATCTTCTGAAAGGGCTTGTCATCGGCGGCGTGACAATGCTGATGTACAAGCGGCTT
>OODO01002348.1_pt1 | contig 10571 bp, 7 predicted proteins | sample 1671261 | NCBI WGS metagenome assembly OODO01 (sample SAMN06348138, study PRJEB24527) | human gut metagenome | biome: human gut; feature: ankylosing spondylitis patient; material: feces | host: Homo sapiens | place: China | collected 2015-10 | reverse complement strand
TGGTCAAGCAGTATAAAAAGCTGATGGAGTACGATGATGTGGATCTGGAATTCACGGATGACGCGCTGGGCGCCATTGCGGATAAGGCCATTGAACGCAACATCGGCGCACGGGGACTCCGTGCGGTGATGGAAGGACTGCTGACCCAGATCATGTATGACATCCCCTCTGACAAGACCGTGGTGAAAGCGGTCATCACTAAGGACTGCGTGGAAGGTAAGTCAGAGCCGGAGCTGACACACGATCCGGAGAAGATCAACTACTCTGTGAAGCTGAAATCCGGCAGAAACGATCATCGGAGCAATCCGGCTGAGCCGCAGTCGGCATCTTAAAGAAACAGGGGGAGGGGCGAATACGTGCCTCTTCCCCCTTTCAACTCTCCAGAGAGGAGCAGATTATGGAACCTGAAACTTTGAATCTTCCCGTTCTGGCCCTCCGGGGCCTGACGGTTTTTCCCCATACCAACCTGACCTTTGACGTGGAGCGTCACATCTCCAGGAAAGCGCTGGAAGTGGCCATGGAGACAGGTCAGGAGATCTTTCTGGTGACCCAGCGCGAGATCAACGTGGAAAAGCCCACGGAGCAGGATCTCTACGCCATCGGTACCATCTCCCGCGTGACGCAGATCCTGCGTCTGGGGCAAAATTCCCTGCGGGTCATGGTGGAGGGCGGACGCCGGGCACGGCTGCGCCGCCTGTGGCAGACAGAGCCTTATTTGCAGGGCCACGTGGAGGTGGTGGAGGAATCCGCTGCCGTGAGCCACGGTCCGAAAACCGAGGCCCTGCTGCGGCAGACCTGGGGCCTGTTCCAGGATTATGCCCATCTGGCAGGCAATGTGGCCGAGGAGGTCACTGCGGCGGTGCTGGATTGCCAGGAGCCGGGGTATCTGGCGGATTTTATCGCCCAGAATACGGCTCTGCGGTATGGGGTACGGAAAAGGACATTGCACCGTACATGGATTTCAAAGACAAGGACAATAATGTCATTCTCACACAGACAGAGGGCTTGACCATGGGAAAACCCTCTCACCCGAAGTACGCCAGAAACAAAAATATTCTGGTGATCGGCGGTTCCGGATCCGGTAAAACGAGATTCTTCGTAAAGCCGAATCTCATGCAGATGCACAGTTCCTACATCGTCACAGACCCGAAAGGGACAGTACTGATCGAATGCGGAAAAATGCTGGAACGTGGCAGACCAGCCAGGGACGAGAAAGGCAATGTTTCCTATCAGCCGTATCGGATCAAGGTGTTCAATACTATTGATTTTGGCAAGTCCATGCACTACAACCCCTTTGCCTACATCTCCAAAAATAACAGAGAAAAAGACATTCTGAAATTTGTGGACGTTCTCATTAAGAATACGCAGAGTTCTCAGCAAAACGGCGGCGATGACTTCTGGGTTAAGGCAGAAAAGCTGCTTTATACCGCATATATCGCTATGATCTTTACGATCAATCCGCCGGAAGAACAGAACTTTGAAACGCTGATTGAAATGATCAATTCTTCGGAATGCCGTGAGGATGATGAAACATTTCAGAATGCGATCGACCGACTATTTGCGTTTATTGAATGCTGGATCAACGATGATTTTCCTAACGATGTAGAAATCAGCAATGAATTTCAGGAAATGAAAGCAAATCAGCCGAACAAAGAACAAAAACGACTGGGTGCGTTCGCCTGCAAGCAATATCACGCTTACAAACTTGCCGCAGGAAAAACTGCAAAGTCGATCCTCATTTCCTGTTCTACACGCTTAGCCCCCTTTGCCATTGATGAAGTCTTAGAAATCACAAGCTATGACGAACTTGGTTTGGACAAGCTGGGCGATGAACTGTCTGCACTCTTTGTTATCATCTCGGATACCGATGCAACATTCAATTTTCTGGTTGCGATCATGTACTCGCAGTTGTTCAATCTTTTATGCACAAAAGCGGACAATTCAGAGGGTGGCAAGCTGAACTACCATGTTCGCTGCTTGCTCGATGAATTTGCGAATATCGGCGAAATACCGCAGTTTGAAAAGCTGATTGCCACGATCCGAAGCCGTGAGATCTCTGCCAGTATCATCTTGCAGGCAAAATCTCAGCTGAAAGCAATTTACAAAGACAATGCCGATACCATTGAGGGCAACTGCGATACCACCCTGTTTCTCGGCGGCAAGGAGAAATCCACTCTCAAGGAAATCTCGGAATCGCTTGGAAAAGAAACGATCGACAGCTTTAATACCTCCAACACGAGAGGTCAGTCTGAAAGCTATGGGCTGAATTATCAGAAACTTGGCAAGGAATTAAAGTCGCAGGACGAATTAGCTGTCATGGACGGCGGCAAATGTATCTTACAGCTGAGAGGTGTTCGTCCGTTCTTCTCAGATAAGTTTGATATTACAAAACATAAGCACTATCACCTTTTGCTGGACGATAATCCGAAAGCGAAATTTGACATTGCAGCCTTTGTCAGGAAACGGGAAAAACGTTATCTGACACTGAAAAGCACAACAAAGGTAGATGTGTACAAAACGGACAAAAACGAAGATCTTGCCTGAAAGCAGCGAATACCGAAGAAAACCAACAGCATCGACAGAGCTTTTTGATTCCTGTTTTCAGCAACAGATAAATACTTATACAGAATGGAGAAATTACAATGGAAAATGTAAATGTCATGACAGCAGTTTCTGATACTGCGGTCGAAAGCACAAAGCCAAAGCATAAGTGGCTCGTCAAAGGAAGCCGCTTCGCAAAGAAAGCAATCCTCACTGCAACGGTAATGTCCTCTATGGCAGCAATGTGTACCACGCAGGCTTTTGCCGCTACCGGTGAAGTGGATACTTCTTCTTTCATCAGTACGGCTTGCACTGTACTCAAGTCCGTGATCTGCCTGATCGGTGCAGGTGTCGGTGTCTGGGGTGTTGTCAACCTCCTTGAAGGTTACGGTAACGATAACCCCGGTGCGAAATCACAGGGCATGAAGCAGCTTATGGCTGGTCTTGGACTGATTCTCCTTGCAATCGTCCTCGTTCCGGTTCTTCAGAGCATGATGACCGGTGCCGTTTAATCTGACCGAATTTTTTAACGGCTGCGTGGCGGGTGGTGTGTGGGCAGCCGGCATAAGGAAAGGACGGTGAGAGAATGGGCGTCATAAGTGATGCGATCGACAGCTTACAGGAATGGTGTGAGAATCTGTTCAAGGACGGTATCAAATCGCAGTTTGACAGCATATCCGACCTGATGACAGAAACCTTTCACAAAACCACGGAAGACGGCGGTCTGATTTCCACATTTCTGACAGGACATCCTGCAAGCTTTTCTGGTTCTGCAAGCGGCGGAACAACCATATGGTCAACGATTGAAACACTTTGCAATAACGTGGTAGTTCCCATCGGCGGTTTCATTCTTGTCATCATATTGCTCAATGATCTGATACAAACCGTAATTCGTGGAAATAACTTCAAGGATTTTGATGATTCCATCTTTATCAAATGGATCATCAAAGCCTTATGCGGTGTCATTTTGGTATCAAACGTATTTTACATCGCATCTGCCCTGTTTTCGTTCGGAACAGACGCTTGTGCCAACGGCATTACAACGCTGTTCGGTACAGGAGATTTCCTGTCAACCGACTTGGCACTCAAGAAATCGGCTCTGAACAGTCTGGGACTTGGTGAACTGATAACTGTCTGGTTTATCTCGCTGATTGTTCACTTGGGTGTAATGATTATGATGGTTGCCATTGTAATTGTGCTTGCTTCCCGTATCATTGAGGTCTTTATGTACTTAGGCGTTGCACCGATTCCCATGGCAGCCATGCTGGATAGCGGTGAATGGTCGGGAATCGGAAAGAACTGGATCAAACAGCTTCTGGCATTATCGTTTCAGGGATTCTTTATCATCATTGCACTTGGTATCTTCAAGACGCTGTTCTCCAATGCCATTGCATCGCTGAACAGCAGTACTGACGGCATTATTCTGCAAATGGCAATGCTTCTGGGATACACGGTTGCACTGATCTTTACGGTACTCCGTACAGGTGCTGTTTCAAAATCTATTTTCAATGCACATTGATTTTCAGGAGGTTGTGAATGGCACATTATGTACAAATACCAAAAGACTTGAATGACATCAAACAGAAGTTCATGTTCGGACTGACCAAAAGACAGGTGGTTTCGTTTGGAATCGGTGGTGTGCTGGGAATTCCGCTTTTCTTTCTGACACGCAGTACTCTTGGCGTTTCAGGAGCAATCTTTGTCATGGGTGCAGTGGCAGCACCTGCTCTCATCTGCGGATTGTATAAGAAAAACGGGATCTTTTTCGAGCAGACCATCAAGAATATGTTCCGCTATTTCAAAAGACCGAGAAAGCGAACTTACAGAACGGTCAATCTATACGAATGTATCGAAAGACAGATAGAATATACCAAGCTGAAAAAGCTTTTGGACAAGATAGAAAGGAGCAAGTAGGCTTGAAAAACAAGAAGAAAACAGATCTCAGGTCGGGAGCAAAAGCTGCCGCTGAAAAGCCAATTTCTAACATTGACAAAAATGATAAGGCAGTCATTCTGGCACGAATGCACGAGATCAAGAAATATAAGGACGATATTTCGTCCACACAGAATACGATCGGCTATACGCAGATGTTCAGGGACGGCGTATGCCAGATCGATGACCATAGATTTTCAAAGACCATTCAGTTCTTTGATACCAATTATCAGCTTGCTGAATTTGAGGAACAAAACGGCATTTTCTCAAAGTACTGCGATCTGATCAATTACTTTGACAATACCGTCACATTTCAGCTCACCTTTGAAAATCAGAACAGAAGTCAGGACGGACTGGTCAAGCAAATTCAGATTCCTGCACAGGAGGACGATTTCAATGAGATTCGTGCAGAATACTCCGAAATGCTGACATCAAAGCTGTTGTCGGGCAAAAACGGACAGTCATGCAGAAAATTCCTGACTTTCACCATTGAGGCTAATTCCTATAAACAGGCAAAGCCCAAACTTCTGAATATCCAGACAGAAATTATCAAGATGTTCAAGGGCTTCAATGTGGAAGCCAAGGCACTCAGCGGAAAAGAAAGACTGGAAACACTCTATTACAGCCTAAACCCATTTCAGAGTGCCCCTTTTGTCTTTGACTGGAATGAAATGCTGAAAGCAGGCTGGAATACGAAAGACTTCATTGCTCCGTCCAGCATGAAATTCAATAAGGCAAACTTTGAGATTGGTGCTTCTTTCGGTGCGATCAATGGAATGAACATTCTTGCAGGAGAACTGCCGGACACGATTCTTTCCGATTTTCTCGAATTACAGCACCTTTTCTGTGTCAATCTGCACGTTACACCGCTGGATCAGATCACGGCACTCAAATTTGTCAAGACAAAGCTGACTGCTGTGGAGTCTATGAAAATTGACGAACAGAAAAAAGCTTCCAAAGCAGGCTACGATCCGGATATTCTTCCTCCGGCAATCAAAATGTACATTACGGATCTGGAAAAGCTGCTGGATGACCTCAACAGCAAGAATGAACGCTTGTTTCATATTTCCATTACGATACGAAACTATGCAAAAAATAAGAAAGACTTAGGCTTGCAGCTGGAATTGTTAAAGCGTATCTGTCAGAAGAACAACTGTACCCTGATGCCCTGTGACTACTTGCAGGAGGATTATCTTTCCTCATCACTGCCGCTGGGTATCAATAAGATACAGGTTTCCCGTGAGATGCACACATCGGGAATTGCGATTTTTGTTCCGTTTACCACACAGGAACTCTTTCAGATTGGCGGTACATACTACGGTCTGAACACCGTTTCCGGCAACATGATTATGGCAAACAGAAGCAGACTCAAAAATCCAAATGGGCTGATTTTAGGCACACCGGGTTCCGGTAAATCTTTTAGCGTAAAAAGAGAGATCTTAGACAGCTTTCTGAAAACAACTGATGACATTATCATCTGCGACCCTGAAGGCGAATATTTCCCGTTGGTGCAGCATCTGCATGGACAATTGATCCGAATTGCAAGCAGCTCAGAACAGTATATCAACCCGATGGATATTAACTTTGAAAACAACATGGATGAGAACCCGATCTCCACAAAGTCGGATTTTATCATTTCTCTTTGTGAGATCATTGTGGGCGGCAAGTATGGACTGACTGCGGAGGAACGTTCTGTCATTGACCGATGCGTTCGTGCCATCTACATGGATTTTTTCAGAAATCAACCGTCCAGAGAAAAAATGCCGATTCTGTCCGACCTGCACAATGCTCTTGTCAAAGAGGGAGAAATCGCACTTCGTGTAGCAAACTCTCTTGAAATGTATGTCAACGGCTCGCAAAATCTGTTCAACCACAGAACGAATATTAACTTGAAGAATCGTATCATCTGCTTTGACATCAAGGAACTGGGCAATCAGCTGAAAAAGGTGGGTATGCTGATCGTTCAGGATACCGTGTGGAACAGAGTGACACGCAACCGTGCGGAACGAAAAGTTACACGCTACTACATCGATGAATTTCATCTTCTGTTAAAGGAAGAACAGACGGCAAAATATTCCGCTGAAATCTGGAAGCGATTCCGTAAATGGGGTGGCGTTCCGACCGGCATTACACAGAATGTCAAGGATTTGCTGTCCAGTGCCGAGGTGGAAAACATCTTCGACAACTCAGACTTTGTATATATGCTGAATCAGGCAGCCGGTGACCGTGATATTCTGGCGGAAAAGCTGCACATCAGTCCGCAGCAAATGGAGTTTGTCACCAACAGCGGACCCGGTGAAGGTCTGATTCGCTATGATAAGATCATTCTGCCGTTTACGGATCATTTCCCGACCGATACCGTGATGTACAGCCTGCTTACCACAAAACCGTTGGAACAGCAGCTGAAATAGGCAGGAGCGATGTGCGATGGCAAATTTACAAATAACACATCATCAGCTGGCAAAGGCTGAAAAGAAACTCCGGAAATACAGCAGATCGCAAAAGCAGTTTCAGGTGCAGTTTGTTCGCAAGCAGCGTAAAAACGGCAAATTCAAAACAACTGCCCGTATCCGACGTGGAGAAAAAAGCAGCCGATATACCGGACATGGTCTGATTCACAGAGCAGTGAATCTCAAAACGAGGTTTACAGGCGATAAACCGTCCATCACGAAATCTCTTGACAGCTTAAAGCCGAAAACATTCCGTGGAAAAGTCCTGAAACGATCGGCACAACTGATCAACCGCATTGCCCATACGGCATGGCATACCGCTGAGGGTTCGGCACTTGGTGCGGAAACAATTGCTTTGAAAACCGGCAATGCAGTTCAGCGTGATGTTCGATACAAGCTGAAACAAAAGTATCGGCAGGAAGCGGTTGACGATATGCATCGCGGCACAATTGCGACCCTTGTCATCGCCAAAGATGCTGTGACAGGAACTCGCAGGCATTTCAAGCAGAAAAAGCAGTTCAGACTGGAAAAGACACGTTACCGCCTGCAAAAAGCGGAATATAAGCTTTTCAAGGGCGGACAGTATCAGCCGAAGCTTGCGAAGTCACGCAAGGAACTGAAAGAGAAAAAGCAAATATTCGGAGGATGTAAGAAATCATTCAAGCATTTCAAGAAAAAACAATTATCTGATCCGTTCAGCAAAAATGTTGCCGTACTGCGATTCCAAAGGCGAAAAAAGCAGTTCCAGATCGAATCCAAAACAATCAGAACTGCATCTCAGAAATTGAAAAAGGAAAAGCAGTTTCAGGCAAAGACACTCAAAAAGCAGCGGCGAATTGCTGATTTAAGCCGTCCTGCACCGCTGGTCTTAAAGCCTGCCAACTACACGGGCAAACGGCTTGCAGCAAGCGGCTGGCAGAAAGCAGTCCATGCCGATGAAAACAACGACTTTCTCTCTGCTGTGGAAGCTATCAAACGGCATGGCGTGGAGAAAGCTGTGGAAAAAATACAGCCGCATCACCTGAAAGAACGGAATCAGAAAAAGAAAGAGAAACTGAAAAAGAAGCAATCGGACACCCGTCAACGTCTGCAAAAGCGTGAGGACAAGCTGAAAAGCAAGGGTGAACAGGTAAAACGCAGAAAAAAGCCGAAAAAGCAGACCAAAAATTCCTTTGTGGACAGACTGAAAAATGCACTCAGACAGGCTTTTCAATTTATCAAGAACATCTACAACAAGGAAGCAAGAGCCGTTCTGCTCGCCTGCCTTGTCCCGATTCTCATTATCGCTCTGGTGCTGGCATTCATTCTCATGATCTTTTCCGGCATTTTAAGCGGTTCGGGTTTTGTCCTTGGCACATATGCGGCTCAGGACTACGACTTGTCGGAAGCAGAAAAATATTACACAAAACTTGCCTACGACATGAATGAGAAGATTCTGAAAGTCAGCAGTGATACAGACTGGAAAAACGGTCTTGCCGCTTTCGGAGCAAACAAGCGTAATCTGAAAGACGATCCCGACAATTGGTACTGGGGACGTTCTTCCGTTTATGACTGGGATCCGGTCTATGATTTTGACGTGTACAAGCTGTGGTCGTTCCTGTGTGCCTATTACTATGACTTTGATACAGACAGCAACGGCGACATCAAGTATTGGAGCTATGGCGGTGACACAGAGAATCTGCTGACAGAAATATTCAATGCAGAATATGCGTTTATCTACTGGTATGACAATAAATCCCGCTGGGAGGAACTTTCCAACTACAACTACTGGGGCGGCGGAAGTGCGGAAACCGGTACGTATTACAGAGCGGAAAAAGATGCCTTTGTCTACAGCGGCAGACCATACAAATATCGTTTCAAACCCATCGCCTATACATCTGAACTCAGTCAGTATTTTGACAGCGAGGGTTACGTCTGCATCAATGCGGACTACCGGGTGCTGAATCCGAACGATGACTATGCTTTGACAGGATTCATGATTATGGATCACCGCTATTATTCCGGTACAAAAGAACCGTTTTACTTCATCGACAATGATACGCAGACATTTTTCTTCATGAATGGAGACACCCGATACGATCGCTCTTTCTGGGGCTGGAATGGAAATGATGCTTGGTTTTTGGTTTCGCCGACCGATACGCATATCTGGAATGATACCATAAATGATGCCTGTATGTACGGCTATTACGAAAAGTACTACTGGAAAACGGAGTGCAATCTCTATTACAACGTCAGGCAGAAGAAAAGCTTTGATCAGGTGATCGAAGATAAGCTGAAAAGTCAATCCCACAAGGAAGAACGGCTGGAATACTACAAGCTTCTTGCAGGTCAGGAAAGCGGTTCGGAAACGCTCTATGGAAATCATCAGACACTTCGCAATATGCTTTCCGGTGATACCATTCGGAATTATTTGGTCAAACAGGCGTTTGGCTACGATATGTGGGAATGGAACCGGACAAATAATGGTCTGTATCAGGGCATCAAGTATTACTGCAATACAGGTACAAGGCTCTATGCACCATTTGACTGCAAGATCAAGGACGTGGACACGGCGAATCACAAGATCACCCTGCGAAAAGATGATGTGCAGTATTGGTATGACGGTTCCGGCGGAACAAAGCGAGATACAGAAGTGACGATCGCCAATGCTGTTCTTTTGAATGGCTATTCGGAGGGTGATACGATCCATGAGGGCGAAATGTTTGCACAAACAACCAATACGAATGTCAATTTCCATATTGAGATTGACACGGACGGTTACGGCTGGGACTACATTGACCCAAGACTGGTACTCTACTAAGGAGCATGAAAATGACAAGAAAAGAAACCGCTTTGGATGCTCTCAACAAGAAAATTCCGAAGCTTGAAGAAAAGATCAATCAGGACAAGCAACTTCTTGAGGAACTGAAAGCCAAGCGAGAAATGCTTGAAGTGGAAGCACTCAAAAAGTTTTTGCATGACAACGGCATGACCACGGAGGAGATTATTGCGAAGCTGACTGCTTCTTCTTCCGTGGTGCATGAACAAAAGATCGTGATGGAGGATAGAAAAAATGTGGAACACTAAAAAATCGGTTGCGGCAGTATTTTCTGCAATGGCTTTGACCTTGGCAAGTATAGGAAATGCCATTCCTGTACTTGCAGAAGAAGCAGATACAACAACATCTGCTGTCGCAGCTACAGATAATTCGGTATCGAACATGGAACTCGGTGAAGAAGATATGCAGAAGTTGGTTGATGAGATTCAGCACAACAAGGCAGCAATGGAAAACAGCGATGATGAAACTGATAACGCAGGACATGACTATTATGCAGATGAGAATTATGACACAGACGGCAACGCTACGCTCATTAAGCACGAGAAGATCATCTATGACAGCGAAGAAATGCAGTTTATTGCCGTCACTACCAAAGACGGCGATGTGTTCTACATCCTCATCAACTATTCTGCGGAGGGTGATGAGGACAATGTATTCTTTCTGAACAAGGTAGACGATTTCGATTTGTATTCTCTGCTCTACGCAGGCAACGAGGGAGAAGAAGAAAAAGATCCTGCGGAACAGGCAAAGAAATATGCCGATGCAGCCACCAATGAAAGCTGTGTCCATTGTGAAAATTCAAGATTTGTACTTATGATAACACTGGCTCT
>OODO01002344.1_pt1 | contig 10584 bp, 7 predicted proteins | sample 1671261 | NCBI WGS metagenome assembly OODO01 (sample SAMN06348138, study PRJEB24527) | human gut metagenome | biome: human gut; feature: ankylosing spondylitis patient; material: feces | host: Homo sapiens | place: China | collected 2015-10 | reverse complement strand
CAGCTTCTAAATTTAAATACAAAAAAAGGTGCGTTTCCGTAGAAACACACCTTTGCGTTTGCCTTATTATACGTCGGAAAAAGAGAAAAAACAAGCCCCGAAATTGAAAAGTTGTAATTGTTTACTTTTAATGATCAGAATGGTATGATTAAAAAGATATGGTTATAAAGAAAACAGATAAAAAGAGCGGCAAAACAGTCGCAGCAGAGAGACAGAACAGGAAGGGTCATGATATGGCAGAAGGCATTCGAATTAATAAATATCTGAGCGAAGCTGGCATTTGTTCCAGACGTGCGGCAGATGAATATATATTAAAAGGCAGGATCACAATAAATGGGAAGCCTGCGGAAATGGGACAGAAGATAGAGGCAAATGACAGGGTAATGGTCGATGGAAAGCCTGTAAGAAAGCGTGAAGAGACAGTTATTCTTGCATACAATAAACCACTGGGACTGACCTGCACGGCAAGTCATGATGATCCGGATAACATCTTTGATCATATTAAGTATCCGATCCGATTGCAGTATGTAGGAAGATTAGATAAGGATTCACAGGGATTACTGCTTTTGACAAACGATGGAGACCTGTCAAACAGTATCCAGAAGTCAGTCAATAATCATGAGAAGGAATATCGTGTCCGTGTGAATAAGCCGATCACGGACGAATTTTTAACACAGATGGCGGCAGGTGTTCCGATTCTTGATACGGTGACAAAAAAATGTCGTCTGTATAAGATCGATAATTATTCCTTTAAGATCATAATTACACAGGGGCTGAATCGCCAGATCCGCCGAATGTGCGAATATTTTGGATATAAGGTCGTAAATCTGAAACGGCTTCGAGTGATCAATATTCGTCTGGGGAATCTGAGACCGGGTGAGTACCGCCATTTGACAAAGGAAGAAGAAACAGAACTCAGACGTTTAGTGGAACGAAAAGAAGAAGTAAAAACAAAGCGGGAAGAAGCACAGCCGGATAATAAAAATGAACAGAATGTTGTTGGAAATAAGAGGTATGTCAGTTGGAAAAGAGAGACAGAATCAAAGAATTAGTTGAAAAACTGAATGAGGCATCAAAGAAATATTATCAGGAAGATACCGAGATCATGAGCAATCTGGAATATGATGCCTTGTATGATGAACTGGTAGAACTTGAAAAAGAGACAGGAATTGTAATGTCGAACAGTCCGACGGTTCATGTCGGATATGAGATTGTAAGTGAGCTTCCGAAAGAGGCTCATGAGCATCCAATGCTTTCTCTTGATAAGACCAAGAGTGTGGAAGCACTGGCAGCATGGCTTGGCACACATCAGGGTGTGATCTCATGGAAGTTAGATGGTCTTACCGTTGTCCTTACCTATGAGAATGGCACGCTTGTAAAAGCAGTAACCAGAGGAAATGGCTTAGAGGGCGAGGTTATAACGAACAACGCAAGAGTATTTGCAAATATTCCGAAAGAGATTCCATATAAGGGTAAGCTGACGATCCGTGGAGAGGCAGTTATCAAGTATTCAGATTTTGAGAAGATAAATGAGCAGATCACAGATGCAGATGCAAAATATAAAAACCCGAGAAACTTATGCAGCGGCTCTGTCAGACAGTTGAATAACCGCATTACAAAAGAGAGAAACGTACATTTCTTTGCCTTTAATCTGGTGGATGGAGAAGATGTGGACTTTAAGAATTCCTTTTCCTATGAATTAGACTGGCTGGAGCAGCAGGGCTTTGATGTCGTAGAGCATTATTTGATCGATGCTGATAAGCTGCCGGAGCGTGTAGCAAAGTTTGCAGAACAGATTGAGCAGAACGATTTTCCTTCGGATGGTCTGGTACTGGTGTTAGAAGATCTTGCATATGGAAAGAGTCTCGGTAGAACAGCGAAGTTCCCAAGAGACAGTATGGCATTCAAATGGGCGGATGAACAGGCAGTGACCCATCTGCAGTATGTGGAGTGGAGCCCTTCCAGAACGGGACTTATCAATCCGGTTGCGGTATTTGATCCGGTGTCCCTTGAAGGAACAACAGTCAGCCGTGCAAGTATCCATAATGTCAGTATCCTTCGGTCGTTGCAGCTTGGGATCGGAGATGAGATCTCGGTCTATAAGGCAAATATGATCATTCCGCAGATTGCCGAAAATCATACCAGAAGTGGAAATGTATCGATTCCGGAATCCTGTCCTGCCTGTGGTGGTCTGACAAAGATCGTGACGGAGGGAGAGGGTGTAGATCAGGTAGAGACCCTTTATTGTACCAATGAATTCTGCCCTGCAAAGAAGTTAAAATCATTTGCTCATTTTGTATCCAGAAATGCTATGAATATTGACGGTCTCTCAGAAGCCACGATAGACAAATTTATTGAACAGGGATATCTGGATCATCTGGATGATCTCTATCACCTGAATCGTCATGAAGAAGAGATCGTTGAGTTGGAAGGCTTTGGAGAGAAGTCTTATGCGAAGCTGATTCAGGCTGTTGATACATCCAGACACACAACGATGAACCGTTTTGTCTATGGCCTTGGAATTCCTGGGGTCGGAGATGCAACAGCGAAGCTGATCTGCAAACATTTTAAAAATAACCTGGATCAGATCATGCATGCGGATGTAGAAGCATATACAGAGATTGATGGAATTGGAACAGTGATTGCAGAGGAAATTGTAAGATATTTTAAAAATCCGTCGAATTGTGCTATTATAGATAGGTGAATTAGAGTTTGAAGCAGAGACTGAAACGGTACCACAGACGCTTGCAGGTATTACCTTTGTAATAACCGGAAGTCTGGTACAATTTGCAAACCGGGATGAGATGAAGCAGTATATCGAAGACCGGGGCGGAAAGGTAGCAGGTTCTGTATCTTCAAAGACCGGATATCTGGTCAATAACGATGTGACATCCACATCTTCGAAGAATAAAAAAGCACAGAGTCTGGGAATACCGATCATTTCAGAAGCGCAGTTTCTGGAACAGTTTTCCTGATAATATAGAAACAGAAAAATGGCAGTTGAAACAGAAAGGACTTGATAGAAAATGCCAATTAGAGTTGACGATGATTTACCGGTAAAGAAAATACTGGAGGATGAGAATATCTTTGTGATGGGTTCAGACAGAGCCATCCGTCAGGATATCCGTCCGCTTGATATATTGATATTGAACCTGATGCCTTTAAAGCAGGATGCAGAATTACAGCTTATGAGAAGTCTGTCAAATACGCCGCTTCAAGTGAATATTTCCCTGATCCGTACGATGACATATGAATCCAAGCATGCACCAAAAGGCCATCTGGAACGGTTCTACACCGATTTTTCCAGCATCAAAGATCGGAAATGGGATGGATTCATTATCACAGGAGCACCGATCGAGAAGATGGAATTTGAAGATGTAGAATACTGGGATGAATTAAAAGAAATCATGGACTGGTCGGAGAAAAATGTAACCTCCACGATCCATATCTGCTGGGGCGCACAGGCAGGTCTGTATTATCGGTATGGGGTGCAGAAGCATGAGCTGGATAAGAAATTATCAGGAATCTATATGCATCATACCTTCCACAGAAAGACACCGCTTGTTCGTGGGTTTGATGATATCTTTTATGTACCGCATTCCAGATATACAGGTGTAGACAAAGATGAGATCGTAAAAAATCCGCATCTGGAGATCGTAGCGGAGTCCGATGAGGCAGGTCCTTATCTGATCATTGGCGATGAAGGAAAGAATATATTCGTAACCGGACATCCGGAATATGATATTCTGACGCTTGATAAAGAATATAAGCGTGATCTTGCAAAGGGACTGAATCCGGATATTCCGGTAAATTATTATCCGGACAACGATCCAAGCAAGACACCGATCAAATCTTGGCGTTGCCATGCTAATACATTATATGCCAATTGGCTGAATTATTACGTCTACCAGATAACCCCTTATCTGTGGACAGAAAAGGCGGATAAAAAGAAAGATGAAACAGCAGAATAAACGATTAATACTTCTATGTATAGCAGCTTTGTTGATATTGTTTATGGGAGCCGGGAAAAATACCGGAAATGTGCAGGCTGCGGAATCAGTAAAGAAACAGGAATTATCACAGGACGAGAACACACATACATTTTCAAATGCCAGTGACGGTTCCTTCCAATATGATTATGCAGTAAAGTCAGATTACTATAAAGGTATGGGTGTAGATGAGAGCACCGGACTGAAATATGCACTTGTAAGCTATGATGAGAAGCTGTGGGCGGTTGTAGTAACTAAGAAAAGTGAGTTTAATGGTTCCTATGATACCAGCTCTTATACAGGCAAGATGTCATTGAAATTTAAGCCGGCAACGACAAAGACCGTGCTTCGGTTTTCAAAAAATAAAACCGGAAACACAGCTCTTGAAAAATGCTTTTACTATAGTGACGATTATTCCATTCTGACAACCGGTTTTTCAAAGGATATATATTACATTGACGGAACACCGGTAAAAGGAATCAAGAAGGTAGCGGGAACGTATTATTTCTTCCGGAAAGGAAAGCGGGTGGATGAAACCGGCTGGTATCCATATGGAAGATCACAGGTATATGTAAAGGATGGAAAGGCAATATTCCGCTTTTCAGGAGATGCCTGTTATTCATTTACAAATGGCAAGAAACAGCGTGTAACGGATCGTTACATCAGCGTTAAAGGCACAGTGTACTGGTTTGATGCAGCGGGTGCACTGGCACAGGGAATGAAACAGGCCGGCGGAGAATATTATTATCTGCGGGATGGTGTAAGCCGTCGGAACTATTATAAAAAGGTTGATCGTTATGGCTATTATTTTGGCGAAGATGGCAAAGCAGTAAGAGATACATGGGTAAATGTAAAAAATGCCATGATGTATTTTAATGCAAATGCACGTAATACAAAGACCTATTATCTGGATGGATATAAGGACAGCGAGCGGATCGGAATGTATAAGATCTACAGTAAAAACAAATGGAATTTTGTAACAGATGGCATTTATAAGATCGATGGCTCATTTGTATATTTTAAAAATGGAAGACATTATACATCAACCAGATGGTACAGCTCAAATGATACGACCATGTATTATATCCGAAAGGGAGAAGTGCTCTATAAACGAAAACAGTCCGGAAACGGATATGTGCTGTATCAGGCAAATGGAGTCAGATGGAAGAAAGTTTCCAGTATGTGGGCGCCATATAATAAAGGAAAAACCTTTTACTATGATAAAAATGGAACAAGTCTGTACCGGTATTTTAATGCCAGCTATTCAAAGAGCAAATACAGGAACACAGTATGGATCTATGATGCAGGAAGTTCCGGATGGCAGCAGGTAACAGATAAATTATTAAATATTCATTCGGATTATTATTATATACCGGAAGATGGCGTGATAAAGGCAGAAGAGGGCTGGCAGACCATTGACAAAAAAACTGCAGTCTATACGGATGCTTCCGGAAAAGTATCAAAATACATATATTATGACAAGACCGGAAAATATTCCATATACAGAGAAGGACAGAAGCTGGATCAGATCGTTCCGGGGATTGTTACTGTCCAGATCAATGGCAAGACGGTATATTACCTGATGAATGAACAGGGACAGAGTGTATCTGGAAGTCAGTCCGTGGATGGATATCTATATGACTTTGATAAATATGGACGTGCATATAGCAGACGACTGGAAGGTTCTGTTTACTGGGATACGGATGCATGGATGAAGCGCGTGATCCTGGCATATCTGGGTAAGACAAATATATATTGCAATGTATTTGTCGATCAGGCATTTGCACTTGCTGGTGGAGATGTTCCATCGCAGAAACTTGCGGTTCAGTATACAAGTCCGGAAAAAGGCGGTATCCTGTTAGATCGGATGTATACCGGAACGGAATGGGGCGGTGCCGGAACTGTGACCGGAAAAGTTGTTCTGTCAGATGGGAAAAGCTGGATGAAACAGGATTCGATTCAGTTGAATTCAGATATTGTAGATTTCTCATATGATGCATTAACTCCGGGAGACGTGATCGTATATTATAAAAACGGAGAGACAGAGGCAAGCCATGTTTCCCTGTTTCTTGGTAAGTTTAAAAATGCGGCAGCGGTTAAGAAATATCTGATCCGGATGGGTGTTCCCAAACAGTTGGCGGAAGCCTGTGTCAAGGACTGGGGCGCTTATTATGATAATGATGGAACTTACTGGTGTATTCACGGTGGAATGGGAAGCAGTAGTCAGGTCTATATCAGTAACAGTACTTATTGTATTCCGGCATCCGGCAATACATATACATATGGAAGAAAGATCATAAATGTGATCGACTGATAATACAAAAGCATTAGAATGCGGATATTGCATGGTTGTATGTAACTTACAACAGCAAATTGTCCGTATCTAATGCTTTTTTAGATGTTTATTCCTCAGAAGATAATTCTTCCCACTGTTCATACATCGTGTTCAATTCTTCTTCTACAGAATTTCGTTCTTTTGTCAGATCATTTAACAGTGCAACATTTGTTGCATTTTCAGGAACCAGAAATTCTTCATCAATTTCAGCCAGACGGTTTTCAAGCTGTTCGATCTTGTCTTCCAGCTTTTTCAGATCATTTGCTTTTTTCCGAAGTCTTGCCTGTTCGGCTTTGTTTTCCTTCCAAGAGAGCTTTGCCTGGGATTCTGCCTGTTTTTCCTGAGAGACAGTATCAGATACTGGTGCAAATGCCTGCTTTCCGGTGGAAGCCGGCTGGGCTCTGTGGCTTTCGTAGTAATCATAGTTTCCAATATAATTGGTTAACTGCTTATCCTTTAATTCGATGATCCTTGTTGCTGTCTGATTGATAAAATATCGATCATGGGATACATAAAGGACTGTTCCGGTATAGTTCCGTATCGCTTCTTCAAGGATCTCCTTGGATGTGATATCCAGATGGTTGGTCGGCTCATCGAGAATCAGGAAGTTTGCAGATGAGAGCATCATTTTGGCAAGGGATACACGCCCTTTTTCGCCCCCACTCAAGTCTGCGATCCGTTTGAACACATCCTCTCCGGTAAACAGAAAGGCGGCAAGAACGTTTCGGATCCTGGTATTGGTCAGGTCGGGATAGGCGTTGCTGATCTCGTCAAATACCGTATTGTTCATATTCAGGACCTGATGCTCCTGATCGTAGTAACCGATCTTGACACGGGAGCCTAAGATGACAGTTCCGTCATCCTTTGGAACAAGCTTGTTGATGATCTTTAAGATCGTAGTCTTACCGGTTCCGTTTCCGCCGATCAGGGCGACATGCTCACCACGTTTGATCTCCATATTCAGATCGGAAAACAGATTATACTGTTCAAAGGCTTTGGACAGCCCTTCGATCGTAAGTACATCTTCACCGCTGATAACGGATGGTTCCAGCGTCAGCCGCATTTCACTGTTTAATTCGGTTGGCTTGTCCAGACGTTCCACACGGTCTAACATTTTTTCACGGCTTTCTGCCCGTTTGATCGATTTTTCACGATTGAACTGCTTTAATTTTGTGATAACTTCTTCCTGATGCTTGATATCTGCCTGCTGGTTTAAGTAGGCTTTCATCATATTTGTCCGGATCTCGGCGCGCTTTTGAGAGAAGTAGGTGTAGTTTCCGTTATATACGGTGCTGTGTCCACGATCAAGTTCTACGACCTTTGTTACGATCTTATCCAGAAAGTAACGGTCATGGGAGACAAGAATCACACTTCCCTGATATCCGGTTAGAAAGGTTTCAAGCCAACTGATCGAATCCATATCCAGATGGTTGGTCGGCTCATCCAAGATGATGATATCCGGTTTTGTAAGAAGAAGTCTGCCGAGTGAAAGACGGGTTTTTTGTCCGCCCGATAAGGTATCGGTATGACGGTCGAAATCTTCTTTGGAGAAGCCGAGACCTTTTAATACTCCGGTGATCTCACTTTCGTAGGCATATCCGTTTTTATATTCAAATTCATGTGTATAGCGGTTATAGGTTGAGAGGGCGGCTTTCAGTTCGTCGCCAGTCAGTGTTGTCATATCCTGTTCCAGTTTGCGGATCTTATCCTGAAGCTCGATCAAAGGCTTCATGGCATCCTCCATCACGCCGTATACCGTATCGTCATAGAAAATATCCTGATGCTGGGAAAGGTAACCGATTGTACGGTCTTTTGATAAAACAATCTGTCCGGAATCTGCTTCTTCTTCCTGCATAATGATCTTTAATAATGTTGTTTTGCCTGCACCATTGATACCAACGATCGCCATTTTTTCCTTATCTTCAAGATGAAAGGATACATTGTCGAGAATTACGTTGGTTCCGAATGCTTTACTTATATTTTGACAATCGAGAATCATAAGATTCCTCCTTATTTTCTTATATCATGTCAGATCTCATAACATTATATCGGTGTGTCAGGAAATAAGCAATATCCATTGAAATAGAATTTTAATAAAAAGGGAGTATTTTCACATAAAATTTAGAAAAAGGTTATGTCATAAAAATTGACTGACAAGGGAATAAAATGGTATCATAACAGTGTATTTTTGTGCGCTTTTTACGGGTGAAAGTTATTTGAAAAGCAGGTGGTTATATGGAACGTAATAATGAGTCTCTGGCACTGATCAGTGACAAAGATATTCAGGAATTGAATGATATAAGAACGAAGCTGGAACAGACGTTGATGACGAAGCTCAGAAATGCCGGAATCTATTTTCACAGTATGTCGAGAGTAAAGACACTGACGTCATTACAGCGTAAGTTAGATACAGGAAAATATGGCACGGGAAAAGATGATAAGAAGATACAGGATCTGATCGGTATCCGTATTAATTTATTTTATACAGAAGATATCAGGATCAGTGAAGCACTGCTCGAAGACACCTTTATGGTAGATAATTGGTCAAAGACAGCATGGGAAGAGAACCGGTTTGAAGCCCAGAAGTGCAATGGTGTATTTAAGATCCCAAGCAAATATCTGATCAACATATCCGATCAGTTGTGGGAGCAGCCATTTGACCGGACCTTTGAGGTTCAGCTCAGAACGGTTCTGTTTGAGGGCTGGCATGAGATCGAGCATGAGATGCGGTACAAGTATAAAATGGATGAAGGCTTTGATGATAACAGAAGCAGTTTGTGGGATGGACAGGAAAAGGATGCCCGCATGATGAACAGCATCATCGCAAACCTAGAGCTGTGCGACTGGTCAATCGTGCAGATCTTCGATAATCTGGCAAGAGATCAGTATATCAAGAAAAACTGGGAAAATGCGATCCGAAGCAAATACCGGTTAAAGATCACACAGGATAAGATTAAGCCTGAGGTTCGGGCATATTTTGATGAACATCCGGAGGTCGTAGAGAAGTTCTGGGCGGTATCCAAGCAGCAGCTTGTAAATATTCTGCTGAATAAAAAATATCAGAAGGTATTGTCGCCGAATAGGGTAATCTACCTCATTAATAAAGAAGTGGTAAATGACGAATTCATATCAGCACAGCTTGACAGAGAACAGTTCGGCAGGGTGTTGAACAAAGAGATCAAGCAGGAGATCCGGCCGCTGGTATCGGATCTGGTATTTGACCAGACGATACGGATACGGGATGACGGATTTGACCGGGCAAGTGAGATCATATACGAATGGGCGTACCAGCATATCTCCCTGATATTCGGACAGATGCCAAAAAAAATGGAGTCTGTTTCTTATGAAGTGATGGGGTATAAGTTAAAGGTTGTTGCAGAGAAGGAATATTTTCTAATGGATATGCAGACGATCAGCAATGAAGAAGCCGGTATGATCTGGCATGTGGTTGCAGAACTCCGAAAAGAAAGCGATGGATTGTATCTGACCTGCCGTCATATCTGTGAGAATATCTATTCCAGAGAGCGCCGGTATAATCGACCGAAGTTTATGCGGGATATATTTAATCAGGTCGGATTCCTGGATGCGGACGTATTTATGGATGAAGACACCGAAGCGGTTCCGATATCCGCAGACCAGCTTAAAAGCCTTCTTTCACATGCTGGTAGAAGTCTTCCGGTGATCCTTGTAGATAAGCCGGAGCAGATTCCAGACTGGGCGCAGGATTTTGACGGATATACGATCAATGCAGAGGTTCTCTGTAAATCATTAGCCGGTATCTGTCATGTGTTCCTGGGAGATGAGAGCTGTATCAGCCGGATGCAGGAGATTTATGGAAATGAGAGTGTTGATGGCGCGGTATTCTACTGGGGCAGAGATGATGAAAGCCCTACGATATTTACACAGGAGGCCATCCGAAAAGCTTGTTTTGAAGAGGTCAATCACAGCGTTGATGAAGACGAGGAATACGAGAAAGCTTTCCGATATCGTCTGCGAGAACTGGTCTGTCAGGAATTCCATTAAAAACCGGGTTGCAAAGATCAGAAAATGGATGTATGATTTGAGCGGAACAAATTTGAATGAAGTGGAGACAATATACAAATGGAAATCAGAGATATAAATGAAATACGGTCAGCGATCAAGTACATGGATTACAAGCCTGTAATGCTGGCAAAGTTTTATGATATTAAAAGCTTATTGTTTAAAGAGATTTTAGAGAACGAAGACTATTACAAGGTTGCCAGCATATTGCCGAATCCG
>OODO01002336.1_pt1 | contig 10620 bp, 7 predicted proteins | sample 1671261 | NCBI WGS metagenome assembly OODO01 (sample SAMN06348138, study PRJEB24527) | human gut metagenome | biome: human gut; feature: ankylosing spondylitis patient; material: feces | host: Homo sapiens | place: China | collected 2015-10 | reverse complement strand
ATCAACGTCTCGGAAGACGTCCCATCAGTGACATATCCGCTGATAGTGAACTTGCGGCTTACAGTTTTTGATTCTTTTTTCTTTTGCAGGAGGATATGCCGGCCGGTGAACTGATAACTGATCTGCTCATTTTTGAACGCGAGGTCAAGTATCTCACGCAAAGGCTTATCTTTTACCTGCAAATTGATTTTATGTTTTATGGTAATTTCCTCACTGTAGATAAAAGAATATCCGGTTGAATTCTCAATCCGTTTGACGAATTCTTTCAATGTGGCGTTTCGTAGTGTCAGCGAAAGCCGGGCGTTTGCGTTTTGTGCGTGTACGTGGGCAGTGATAAAGAACACCATACCTATCAGAACAAAGGTTCTGACAGGCAGGTGGCCTTGGTGAATAGTTTTCATTTTAAGTCTGGTTTAGCAGTGATAATAATCTGTTTATTGTTTTGTGAGTAGTCGAAATAACCGGCATTATGTAATACAGATAAAATAGTTGTCAGGTCTTCTCCATTGCGGAAGCGTGCTGTGATTCGGTAATTTTGCAAAGCCGTGTCGGCTATGTGAATCGTTGCTCCGAATGAATTGGATAGTTCGCGGGCAATCTCCTGCAAAGGTAGGTCGTCGAATATAAACTCTCCCTGCCGCCAGGAAATTTCATCTTCTACGTTTTCTAAAACCTTGCGGGTGAGCTTTTCTTCCACCTTATTATATATAGCAATCTCATTCGGTTTCAAAATCACACGAACTGACTTGCTTTTATTGCTGACTGCTACCGAACCTGTCAATAACGTTGTCTTTACATCCGGATTGTTCTGATAGGCATCTACGTTGAAGTGAGTTCCCAACACCTGAACGTCAATCGTTTCAGTCTGCACGATAAACGGATGTTTTTTGTTCTTGTTTACTTCAAAATAAGCCTCCCCATTTAGTTTCACTTCCCGCTTGTCCGATTTGAACTTTTCAGGATAAGAAAGTGAAGAATAATGGTTGAGAGTGACGGTGCTGCCATCAGGAAGACAGACTGTGCGTGTCTCTGCCAAGGTGGAAACCGTTTGTATCGTGACCGGTTGCATATATAAATAGGCTGTCCATACCGATAGGCAAAGTAGAGCTACTGCCGCCGCTGCCGAGAAAGTACGTATCAGTGTCAGACGCCGGGTATGTGACTTCAGTCTTTTCTCTAGTTCCGGGTAACTGGCTGCTGCTGAAAACCGTCCTCGCGGTGAACGTGTGGAAGCGACGAGCTTGTTCAGTATTTCTTCTAATTCCGTATCGGTGTATTTCATCTTTTTTCTGTATTGCTCTTGATCTATTATTTTCGTTTCAACAGAATGGTCAGTTTGCTGATTCCTCCTTCTTTCCACTGGGGAGTGCAGGATAAAGTGACATTCTGCTTCTTCAATATCATCTGTTTAGGATAGATTTTTATGACAGTTGTTGCTGACTTCTTACCCGCTTTGATGATTACTTTCTTTTCTGTTAGCTGTACCACTGCTGCTTGTCCTACTACCGGAGGGGGTGTGGCAAGTACTACAGTCCGGTCTTCTTTTGTTTTTTCTGTTGCAACAATTTTAATTTTCAACTCACATTCGGATTTGTCGCTTTCACATTCTACTGTTTCCTTCGAATGTTCAAATCCTGCATAGTCCTTTGGTAGGTTGTCGTTGTCATTGTTGCATGAAAACAGGCACAGACAAACTGAAAGAAGGACAAAGATCCCCATGTTTGCGTCATTTAGTTTTTTCATTTTCTGTCTTTTTTAGTGATTGATTGACTTATTTGTTGATAAAGACCGGAGGGTGACAGAAACTCCCTACGCTCTTTGTCTAAAAGAATGTTAATCTATTTCGGCCCGGCTAATCATCTCTTTTAAACGTGTGATTGCTTTCTGAAGTTGTGCGTCCACTGTATTCATGCTGATGCCTAATTCTTCTGCTACTTGTGCGTAACTCTGTTTTTCTTCACGGATGCGGATGAACACTTCCCTGCAACGTTCCGGAAGCCGGTCGAGTGCTTTTACGTAAAGAGCAAACAGTTCTTCACTGATGAGCGATTCTTCCGGTGAATAGCTTTGTTCTTGAGGCTCCGGCAGAGAATCGGGATGAATAAGCGTATGTCTTGATTCTTTTTCCAGATAATTGAGCGAAGCATTTTTGACGAGAATGAAACAATAATCTTCAATGTTTCTCACATCAAGCAAATTGCTGCGTTGCTTCCATAGTTTCAGGAATACATCGAGAACGATTTCCTGCGACCATTCTTCCTGCTTCACATAGTAGTAGGCTATGCGGAAGAGACGGTCATAAGTCATGTTGTAAAAGTCCCGGAAAGCAGTTTGCGAATCCAGTTCTTTCATTTGCCGCAATAACTTTCTTACTTCTGATTCGGTCATCGGCTTTTTGTTTGTTTGGTTAGTCTACCCAAAGTAAATCACTCATTATGCTGTCGGAAATAAAAATACCTTCACGCGTCAGGCGCAAAGCTCCGTTGTATTCCTCCAGTTTACCATTTTTCAGATAAGGTGCAGCCATTTTTTGACAATACTCCCACATTTCATTGCCGAACATCTGTTTCAGTTTCTCTATAGGTGTTCCCCATACGGTACGTATGGTAGTGATAATAAATTCGTTGTAGCGGGTGGTTGGGTCCAGATACTCTGTCTCGAAAGCACGGCAGTCTTCTTCTATACCTTTTATATAGGTGTCGATTGAAGACACATTCCATTCCCGTGTCATTCCGTCAAAAGAATGTGCCGATGGTCCGCATCCCAGATAAGCTATTCCTTTCCAATAGGAAGTGTTGTGGCGGGAATATTTTCCGGGGCGGCAGAAATTGGAAATCTCATAGTGTTCAAATCCTGCTTTCTGCAAATGCTCTATCAGTAATGTGAAAAATTCTAAACTGGAGTCTTCGTCTACCTCGGATATCTGGTGCTGTTTTAACATATTATATATAGGTGTATCTTCCTCATAAATCAAGTGATAGGCGGAGATATGTTCTACATTCAGACTGATAGCTTGACGGAGATCGTTTTCCCATCGTTCTTTTGTTTCTCCGGGCAATCCGTAAATTAGGTCGATACTGATGTTCTGGAAATCGGCTTTCCGGCATCTGTCAATTGCTTCGATGGCTGTACGGGCATTGTGGCGGCGTTTCAATAGTTTGAGCGTAGCGTCATCAAAAGTCTGTATTCCCATGCTGAGGCGGTTGAAAGGAAGTGAGGAAAGCATTTCCAGATATTCCTGCGATAAATCATCCGGATTAGCTTCCAGAGTGATTTCCTGACAATGATTCAATCCGTAGTGCTCGCGGATGGTATCAAATATCTGTTCAAAATCCTCTTTTTCCAGTTGAGACGGGGTTCCGCCACCGAAATAAATAGTTTCTATATCTTCTCCTTTCAGGTATTCTTTACGCATCGTCAACTCCCGGCAGAGAGCCTGTACATAACGGGTTTTGAGTTCGCTGCGAGTGGTTGAGTAGAAGTCGCAGTAGATGCAGCGCGTTTTGCAAAAAGGAATATGAAGATAGATACCTGCCATAGTTATGCTGTTTGGGTTTGTGGGTGTAAAAGTAAGACTATTATTAGATATATCAAAAAAGCAGTTGACGGAAATTATTTATAGTGGGGTAGGAATACGCTAAATAGATAATTCCCCATCGATTAGTAGAGGATAATTTCCTGCAATGCTGAATTTAAGATCTTTTCTTTTATAAATAAGATTCGAACTTGTAGCCGGGTTTTCGTTTGACTTAAGTCAAACGATAGAATGACTTAAGTTAAACTATCGCTTGACTTAAGTCAAACGAAAACTGATTAGGCAACGGGGAAACTATTGTATGAAAGGAAAACAACTAAAAATAACATCGTGCCGGATTACTCGTTGCAACTATGAAATTAGTTTATAGCCATGCGAAAATAATTTTTAACCCGATTCGAAAATGTTCGTGTTAAAGATGTGTTACATAACATTGTTTAGTAACACTGCCATAAGTGTTGCTTTTCCCCCAATTAATCCCTAATTTGCGCATCACAAAATTAATGGTATGTGAGAAACATACTGAGTAATTACTAAAATCTTATATATTATGAAAGTATATCAGACTAATGAAATCAAGAACATTGCCTTGTTGGGAAGTTCTGGCTCTGGGAAAACCACTCTCGTGGAAGCGATGCTTTTCGAGAGTGGTGTTATAAAACGTCGCGGATCTGTTGCCGCAAAAAACACAGTTAGCGATTATTTTCCTGTTGAACAAGAGTATGGTTACTCCGTTTTCTCCACCGTTCTCCATGTAGAATGGAATAACAAAAAACTTAATATTATTGACTGTCCGGGATCGGACGACTTCGTAGGCAGCACAGTGACTGCACTAAATGTGACCGACACAGCAATTATCCTTCTCAATGGCCAATACGGCGTCGAAGTCGGTACACAAAATCATTTCCGTTATACAGAAAAGCTGAATAAACCTGTTATTTTTCTAGTCAACCAGCTTGATAATGAAAAATGCGATTATGATAATATCCTCGAACAGCTGAAAGAGGCATACGGCTCTAAGGTTGTTCCTATCCAATATCCGATAGCTACCGGTCCGGGCTTTAATGCGCTGATCGACGTATTGTTGATGAAGAAATACTCATGGAAACCCGAAGGAGGGGCTCCGACAATCGAAGATATTCCGGCAGAAGAAATGGATAAGGCTATGGAAATGCACAAAGCATTGGTCGAAGCTGCTGCCGAGAATGATGAAAATCTGATGGAGAAATTCTTTGAGCAAGATTCCCTGTCAGAAGACGAAATGCGTGAAGGCATCCGTAAGGGATTGATCGCCAGAGGTATGTTCCCTGTATTTTGCGTCTGTGGAGGTAAAGATATGGGCGTTCGCCGTTTGATGGAATTCTTGGGTAACGTTGTTCCTTTTGTATCTGAAATGCCAAAGGTACAGAATACGGAAGGTAAAGAAGTGGCTCCTGACTCCAATGGACCGGAATCTCTTTATTTCTTCAAGACAAGTGTGGAACCGCATATCGGTGAAGTTTCCTATTTTAAAGTAATGAGCGGTAAAGTTCATGAGGGAGACGATTTGCTGAATGCCGACCGTGGTTCGAAGGAACGTATCGCGCAAATCTATGTGGTAGCCGGTGGTAACCGTGTCAAGGTGGAAGAATTGCAGGCCGGTGATATCGGTGCTGCCGTGAAACTGAAAGACGTGAAAACCGGTAATACGCTGAACGGTAAGGATTGCGACTACAAATTCAATTTTATCAAATATCCGAACTCTAAATATACCCGTGCCATTAAGCCGGTGAATGAAGCGGATGTGGAAAAGATGATGAGTATCCTGAACCGTATGCGCGAAGAAGATCCTACCTGGGTGATTGAGCAATCAAAAGAACTGAAACAGACTTTGGTACACGGTCAGGGAGAATTCCATCTTCGTACCTTGAAATGGCGTTTGGAAAACAACGAAAAACTTCAGGTAAAATATGAAGAACCGAAGATTCCATATCGTGAAACGATTACAAAGGCTGCCCGTGCCGACTATCGTCATAAGAAACAGTCCGGTGGTGCCGGTCAATTTGGTGAAGTTCACCTGATCGTAGAACCTTATAAAGAAGGTATGCCTGTGCCTGAAACGTATAAGTTCAATGGACAGGAATTTAAGATTACCGTGAGAGGTACGGAAGAGATACCATTGGAATGGGGTGGTAAACTGGTGTTTGTTAACAGTATCGTCGGTGGTTCTATCGATGCCCGCTTCTTGCCTGCTATTATGAAAGGTATTATGTCTCGTATGGAGCAAGGACCGTTGACGGGTTCGTATGCTCGTGACGTGCGCGTTATTGTTTACGATGGTAAGATGCACCCGGTAGATTCCAATGAAATCTCCTTTATGCTTGCCGGACGTAATGCCTTTAGTGAAGCCTTCAAGAATGCCGGTCCGAAAATTCTGGAACCGATTTATGATGTCGAAGTGCTGGTGCCCGATGAAGATATGGGAGATGTGATGGGTGATTTGCAAACCCGCCGGGCTATGATTATGGGGATGGATGCCGATAGCGGTTTTCAGAAGATCAAAGCCAAAGTGCCGTTGAAGGAAATGCAGCGTTATTCTACTGCTCTGAGTTCCATTACCGGTGGACGGGCCACTTTCACAATGAATTTTGCAGGCTATGAAAAAGTACCGTCTGAAGTACAGGAGGAATTGTTGAAAGCTTATCAGGAAACAGATGACGATGAATAATTTTTGGTGAATTATACGGAAAGGAAAGGTTGTTGCTAAATGATTTTGCATATTTGTTTAAACATCTTATACATCGTTTGTTCGATTGGCTATTTTAGTTCAACTTTAATGTAATTCAGCTTAATGTCAGCCTATTCGCCGTAGGCTGACATTTTTTAATGCAATTTGCAAATCAACTTTGGTACATTAAAGTATATAGATGCGAAATTAATTTATGGACGTCATGTTACATATCTAAAACGTTTTAAGAGCTTTTACTATGGATAATATTTGCAGATTATTGTATTTTATTTGCCAAGTAGTTTAAAATTGTCTGTTCTTATTATTTGGATAGTGAAGTGGGTTAGGGAGGAATTGTTTAAAAAATGAATAAAAAACAGGTAAATGGCTAATGGAATAATGTATTTTTTAATTTTGTTTGTGGTGAATTGTAAGGATAGGGATAGTTGAATTAATTCGTGGATGATGGAACAGCAATTTCAATATTACGCTTTTATCAGCTATAAACGGGAAGATGAGAAATGGGCTAAATGGTTACAGGATCGGTTAAGATGGTATAAGTTACCTTCGAAATTATGTAGACAAATCACCCGGTTGCCTAAAAAAGTATGGCCTGTTTTCAGGGATAATACGGATCTCGACAGTGGGAGACTGGAAGAAAATATAAGACATGAACTCGAGCGTTCACATTATCTTATTGTGATATGTTCACCTGAAGCAGCGCGTTCGCCCTGGGTCGGAAAGGAAGTGAAATATTTCGCTACACTTCACGGAGCAGATAAGATCATCCCTTTTGTCGTTTCAGGGATTCCCTACAGTAATGACATCGAGACAGAATGTATCCATGAACAGATAAAGGCGATAAGCCAGGAAGAATTATTGGCTATAAATGTCAGGGAAGAAGGGATCGGTTCATTTGCGATGAAGAAAAAAAGGGCTTTTATCCGCGTTGTCGCCCGTTTGTTGGATATAAAGTTCAATACCTTATGGCAGCCTTATGAACGTATTCTGAGGATTCGTAAATGGAGTACAGGAATCGGAGTTGTTTTTATTCTTATTCGTTTTATTCATCTTGTGGGACTATTACCGGACTAAAAATGAATATTTTGCTGATTATGTGGATAGATGGGGAATACCGGAAGGGGTGGTTGAGTTAAGTGCGGAACAGGTAAAAAAAAGAAGTACACATTATCGTTTCGAATATACCCACCGTAGTATATTGGGGAAAGGAAAGGGCACGCTGAAAAGAGTTGTTTTTGCCAATTCTGCCGGTTTTCCTATAGAGCACAATTTTAGTGAATATGTCGATCGTTCTTCTATTCAACAGATAGAAAGCCGAAAAGATAGACGAGGACAATCTGTCATTGAGATTGAATATCAAAATTCCAAACAAAAGCCTTTGATTGTTGCCTATATTGCCGGGGACAGTTTGCAATATGTAGATCTGAAATCATTGGATAAGGGAATGGGTATCGGACTTACAAGTTCTTTTACTTCTATCACTTCGAATGCATTTGAAAGTATGTTTAGTAATTCGAAATCTGAAATCCGGCGGTATCGTTTAATCAGGGACCGGCAAGGTTTCATTATACGTAAGTTATTTAAAAAATATAACGGTAACGACGATATCGCTGCTTGTGATGCAAAGGGAATTTATGGCTTTGATTATCTCCTGGATTCTATCGGAAGGCCCCGGTTGGTCAGATTTATCGGGTTTGAAGGTTTTAACTTTCCCAATAATATGGGGATAGCTTCTAAGAAATATAATTATGACGAATATGGTAATATTTCGGTAATCGCTTATCTCGATCCGGCAGGTAATCCTGTTTTGAATGAACAGCGGTGGGCGACTTATACCAGAAAATGTGATGAGAACGGTAATATTGTAAAAGGTGTATATCTGGGAATAGACCAAAAGGTTTGTCCGTTAAGTAATGATGGGGGAATAATCGGGAAAGAATACGATGAACATGGGAATAGTATTACCGAATCGATTTTTGATAAAGACGGTCAGCTTGCCTGGGGACGGGAAGGGGTGGCAAGATGTGTTGCAAAGTACAATAAGCAAGGAAGAATCATCGAAACGGCAAATTATGGGACAGACGGTAATTTGTGTTTTAATAAGAAGAAAAACCCTGTTTGAATAATAAAGGATATGCGAAAGTTTCTTATGGATACGATGAGTGGGGAAATGTAACGGAGATTCTGTTTTTGGGGGTGGATGGAAAACCATGTACCGATTCGAGTGGAGTGGCCCGGTGTGTGATGAGGTATGACGAACGGGGAAATAAGATAGAGGAAGCTACTTCCGATACGGAAGGAACCCCCTGTTTAAATGCCCAGGGGGCAGCTAAAATGACTGCTGTATGTGATAGTTGGGGAAATGTAACGGAGATGACTTATTGGGGGACGGATGGTAGGTTAGGTCTGAATAAGGAAGGTTTCGCCAAGTTGAATTTTAAGTATGATGAGCGTGGTTTTCGGGAAGAAACGGCTTACTTTGATGTGAATAATAAGTTGTGTATGCGTACAGGTGGCTATGCAAAAGTGCTTGAAAAATACGATCCCCGCGGAAATTGTACCGAAGTGGCTTATCGGGATGAAAATGATAGACCCTGTCTGCTGAAAGATGGTTATGCAAAGTTGTCTTTTCAGTACGACGACCGGGGGAATGTGGTAAAACAGGTGTATTTCGGTACGGACGATAAACCCTGTATAAATACCGGCGGTTTTACTGCTATTTCCCAAAAATATAATGAAAAAGGGATGATTACCGAGGTCGCTTTTTGGGATATAGCCGAAAAGCCCTGTTTGGTGAACGGTTATTTTATGGAGAAGACTGAGTTTGACGATTGAGGTAGAATAATAGAAAAGAAATATTTAGATACTGAAAATAAGTTATGTAAAGGTGGATATGGATTTGCAAGAATGACGGTAGAGTATGATCGTACAGGTAATTCGACAGTCAGAGTATTTGACGAAAATAATCATGAAACGATGAAAAAATCGCTTCATGTGAATGAAATAATACAATGAAATTAATTCAATATTCAGGTTGGTAAGAATTTGTTTGATGGTTGAAAACATGTAGTTTTGTCGGATAAATTTAATCGTTGTTATGCATTTATTTTATACGCCGGATATCGAAGGGGATATTTATACGTTGAATGCGGATGAATCCAGACATTGTGTACGGGTATTGAGGTTGGGGGCCGGAGAAGCGGTTTCGTTGGTGGATGGGAAAGGAACTTGGTATGAGGGAGTTATCGAACGGGCGGAAGTGCGGGGATGTGAAATCAGGATTACGGATCGGCGGGAACTATACGGCCGGCGCAATTTTCACCTGCATTTGGCTGTGGCTCCGACGAAGAATATAGACCGCATCGAATGGATGCTGGAAAAATGTACCGAGATGGGGATCGATGAGATTACCTTATTGCATGCAGCTCATTCCGAACGGAAGGTTGTGAAAGAAGAACGGCTGGAAAAAGTGATTGTGGCGGCGATGAAACAGTCTTTGAAAGCCTATTTGCCCCGGCTGAATCCGATGACCGATTTCCGGCAGTTGGTTACTTCTTGCCGGGAGCCCCATAAATTTATCGCCCACTGTAATGAAGGGGATAAAAAACGCTTGGATGAAGTGTATCGGCCGGGGGAAGATGTGGTTATACTGATCGGACCTGAAGGAGATTTTTCGGAAGAAGAAGTGGTATTGGCCCGGCACCACGGTTTTGTGCCTGTGACTTTAGGGACGAGCCGGTTGCGAACCGAGACGGCGGGGATTGTGGCTTGCCATAGTATCGATTTTATGAATCACGTTTAAATCTGAACATATGGAACATCTTTGGAAAGTGGTGTTTTTGATCGTTTTGTTTGTGTTTGTGCCTCGCTGGTTGTGGAGCCAGGAAACTAAAACGAAACTGGCTCTGTTGAAATATAAAGGAGGAGGCGATTGGTATGCCAATCCGACTTCTCTGCCTAATCTGATCCGTTTCTGTAACGATAAATTAGGAACGGATCTGGCTAAAGAGCCGGCCACTGTCGAACCGGGAAGCCGGGATATTTTCAATTATCCCTATGTGCATATGACGGGGCATGGAAATGTTGTTTTTACAGAGGTGGAAGCCCATAATCTCCGGGAGTATTTGTTGGGGGGTGGTTTTTTACATGCAGACGATAATTATGGGTTGGCTCAGGCCTTCCGGCGGGAAATGAAAAAAGTGTTTCCTGAGGATGAATTGGTTGAGATTCCCTGGGAACATCCGATTTTTAATCAGAAATATAAATTTTCGCAGGGATTGCCCAAAATTCATGAGCACGATGCGAAACGGCCGCAAGCTTTGGGCATCGTAAAAGAGGGAAGATTGGTGGTTTTATT
>OODO01002330.1_pt1 | contig 10632 bp, 10 predicted proteins | sample 1671261 | NCBI WGS metagenome assembly OODO01 (sample SAMN06348138, study PRJEB24527) | human gut metagenome | biome: human gut; feature: ankylosing spondylitis patient; material: feces | host: Homo sapiens | place: China | collected 2015-10 | reverse complement strand
CAACAGAAAATATCCTAAAACTCAACTATCTGTTGGATTCGACAAATGTTGCGTTTTCTATGCACATAATTAAATTTGTTCGTGAATGTATATTTGATATTATACATCAAAACGAAGATAACTTTACATCAGCAATCGAAGGGTGCAGTATTGATAAATTATGCGATGATATCAAATATATAATCATTTCAGCAGCTAAAGTCATTAAAAATGATTACAATTCGTATAAGGTGTTGGGGCATTTTAGGCTTGACAGGGAGCTCAAATTTAGCAGCTTTATTTTCTATTCAGATATACTTTGCGAGAAATTACTTACTTATTATAGTAGGGATGACATTGAAAAGTACTTTACAAATTCCTGTCAGTATATGGTTGATAAAGAAGAGGATAAAATAATTATTATTCTGTATTGTTTAATGAAATTTAATATTTCTGATATGAATTATAAGCCAATTACGGAATACCTATTGTCAGAACTCAAAAAACTTCTTGTTTCCAATTGTCAAGGCTGTGCTTCTTCAATTTTGAAAATTATGAAAAAATATTCGTATAATGTACTTTTTAATTCTGGAATTGATGTAGAAAGCGACTATTCCCATATTTCGTATGATGAGGAATATATTAGCATTATAAATCATCTGAAAAATAACAGAACAATTACTGAATGTCAGCTTGATTCACTTGCACAAAGCCAAGATATCTCAAATAATATGATATTGTTTTTATTATTTAACCTAACTATTGTTTACTCTATGCAGATAAATAAAAGCGAAACTTTGTCCACTATTAATAAAATGCTATCAAATGGCAAAGATTTAAACCCTGAAAATATTGATTTCATTCTAAGTTGTTCTTTTATGGCATTGTATCATGATAATCCCATAAATCGTAAAGATTTTGTTGATATATTTGACAAAACGTGCCAACTATATGAAACCAAGATGTTTGAACAGCCTTCAATAAAGAGGCAATCTACATTCTGTAAATTTACAGAGGAGTTTGACACAATTTTTGAAGATGGATTTAATCCTACCGCATTTTTATTCTATACTGCCCCGATTGATAAAACTGGTGATGCATTGAAAAAGTACGATGAGTTATGCTCAATACTATGGGAAAGTGGAAATCACAGTAAAATTCTAAAAATTGTCCATTCAATAGGACAGATGATAAGCATATACCCAGAAGATGGATTTGCAGAACTAAGAAAATTGCTGAAGTACGATGAGCAGATAATTCGTAGGGGAATAGTCCGTATATTGGCGGAGAATATACAACGCTTTCCTGTTGAAACAATTAACTTTATTAATGACAGTCAAATTGAACTCACAAATGATGATTTGCTATGCATATGGGGGTCACAAAAAAAATTTGTAGAAAATAGAACTTTTGAACAGTTGCACTGGAGTCGGTTGTTATATACGCTTTCCCTCCAAAACAAAGATTTAATAAAAAAAATTCTATTTAGCACGCAAAAGACGAATAAATTATCGAATTTTATATCTCTTCTTTGTGACGTGTGATAACACGTGAAAGATAAGTACGAAAGAGTATATCAAACTTATTAATATCATCATCAGTCATGTACAAACATGGGGAAAGCATCAAACTGCTATTAAACATTCCACCCGCGGTGAGTATTAGTCCATATTTCACTTGGTTAATAGTTATCGGTTCCTTTAATGCAGTTTCTATAAGAATATGGGCGAGTTCTGGCCATGGCTGTTGAGTATCGGGGTGCACGATATCTATACCTACAGCATGTCCTTTTATTTGAAAACGACCCAAGCACGAATAGTCTGAAACGATTCTAGCAATGCAGTGTTCAAGCAACTCAGAACTTTTGCTAATGGTGGGTAAAAAATTATCCTGCTCAATGATATTAAATGTACACAATCCCAATTGAGTTCCCATCGGATGTCCGGCGAATGTACAATGCGTCGACCCAACAGGCCAAACCTTGTCTGAAATCAGTTCCTCTCTTGCCCATATTCCAGAAAGCGGCCATAGTCCGTTTGTAATGGCTTTCCCAAAGATAATAATATCTGGGATGAAGTTGTAATGCTCAAAACTCCACAACTTCCCAGTTCTATAAAACCCCATTTGAACTTCATCAGAAACCACCAGAATATTATGTTCACGAAGGAATGCACATAATTCACTATAATACTTTTCGTGTGGAAAAACATATCCCCCTCGCCCCAATACTGGTTCAAATATGAATGCAGAATATGCAGCATCAGAGTGATTTTTATCATAAAATCCGCTGAATTCGCTTTTGAATTTTTGTTTGAATTTTTTTAGGCAGTAAAGATCACAGTCTGTAGGGTTCTTGTCATAGGCACATGTAAAGCAATTTGAAAACGGTATGCGTTGAACATTCATAACACTTCCAAACTGACGAGTATATCTATAACTTGAACTTACGCTTGAAGCAGCCATAGTTCGTCCGTGATAGGCTCCTTCAAATGCTAAGAATCCACGCTTATGATTGTGATTGATCGTGATCTTCATTGCATCGTCAACCGCTTGTGCTCCGCCAACGGTAAAATGTACTCTCCCGCGGACACCATAATTTCTATACATATATTGGCATATCGCTTCTGATAACTCAATTCTGCTTTTGCTCATAAACTCTCCGGCAAGACAAGGAAGTGTTTCTAAACAATTTTTTATACATTCACTGTATGCTTTGTTCTTATAACCGAAATTTGCAGCACTATTATACATTTGCATATCAAGATATTTAACGCTGCATTCATCAAATAAATAACAGTCTTCTGCTCCAATAAATATTTTTTTGGGCTTATGTTTTCCTGAAGTGTCACCTTGCGAACAATAAAGCTTATCTTTTTCTAAATAATTCATAAGTGTACCTCCGATAATTTATAGTTATCACTACTTGAAAAACAGCTCATTGTATCAATTTAAAAGATACAATGAGCTAATTTTATCATCAATTTCTCTGATACCTCACCGCCTTTTCAAAATTAATGATACCATTGATCCTCTTGACCTCATCCGTACACATAGTCCGAAGCTTGATCATAGTATCATCATCAATCTCATGAACCGCCGCAAGCATATGTGATACTGCACCAAGTTCGACAGCAACCTTAAATAAGGCACGGGACAACCTCTGTTCCGTGCCTTTTACTATGCCCTCGGTTATTGCAGTGATCTGCGTAGCGGCATATTCCGCTGCCACGCTGTCCTTGTTAAGCAGATACCCACAGTAAAAACGTATCGCCTTCTCTATAAACTCCGTCTTTGACTTGCAGTTGTCAGCCTCATAAAGCATATCGATCTTCTGCATCGTCTCAGGGAAAACATAAAGCGGAAATTTCACCTTGACATCATCACAAATGCCTGAACGTTCGCTTTTTTCTGATGATTTTCTATTCTTTGACTCCATAAAAAACTCACCCCTCGCTTTCTGACTCCATTTTTCAGATCTCTCAAAACTCTCGCAAATACGGCGAGCTTTGCTCGTCCGTTGTGAGCATTTTGGCGGCTTTGACGCCAAAATTTTAACCTGCAAACCATCCCCACCTCTCCGCCCTCCATTCCTCACCCCTGAATTTCTCATTCTCATACTCCCCAAACTCGCCGACAAATGCCCCACGTTCGTCCAAACTTCTTTAGGGTAAACATATCCCACCGATAGCCGAACCTCTCCACACAGGGCGACACACTGCGAACCGTGGCAAATTATTACTCAGACTTACTTTCATCTCTGTGGGTCTGAGCATTTCTGCGTTTTGCCGCAGACCTTTTGACTGAAGTCATCTCAATATAATCCCTGACGTTCTGAGGCACTACTTTGCCGTAAAGCTGATCCACATACTTTTCAAGCTCAGCCGCAAGAGTTGTGTTCTTCTGCTCCAGATACATTTCTATCGCCGAGAGCTTTTTCTCGTTTACATTTACCGTAACTGATTTTTTCAACCTATCACACTCCAATAAAATTAATTTTCTGATGAGCTGTCCTCATTCACACTTTGAATAGCGTCAGTCACCTCCTGAGGATAAGTCACTCCATCATAGGTACACCAGCTTGTCCAGCTGCCGTTTGAAACATTTTCTTTAGTGACATATCCAAGGCTTTCCGAACTGTAGATCACCTCGCCGTTTCCAACATAAATTCCGTGCTGACTTCCGTCAAACAACCCTATCCCGACAACTTCAGGCATAGTATCTATACCACCCTGCTCTGTGTAAACAAGAGTATCGTAATCGGAATCAAACTTTTTATCGGTCGGACTGTAGTTCAGATATCCCAGCACAAGCCCTGCATTATCCGCATAACGTATTCTGTCAGTTTCATTCCTTTCACCAATAAAACCGTTCATATATCCCCAGCCTGAGATGTAAGCATTATCAGCCCAAGCCGCAAGATCAGCACAATTTTTCGTGCCTGTATCAGTAAACATAAACGCATTTATGGTGCTGTTCATCACAAAAGTGTATGTGCGGACAAACTCATCATAGTCAATATCCAAACCGTAAGTTGAGTTTATCGCCGCAATTAAATCACTGTCATTTGGAGCAACGACAAACAGATCAGCATATGACTCAGCATTAAAATTCTGCACTTCATCAAAGTATGACATATATATCAGCTGAGCCTTGATCGTCTGATCTCTCACCCCTGCATTTGCCATAGCGTACTCTATTGCCTGTCCTTGATTTTGGATATTTGTTATCTCCGCCTGCTGTTCGCTGTCCAGACTTTCAAACAAAGCCGACTCCGTAAACAGACTTTTGTCTATGTCAGGCTGTTCAATATTCATACTTCCAATACTTGAGATCACAGCTATAGGCAGGAACATAAGCCCCAGAAAGCCGGCGATGATACTGCCGACTGCCACAAACAGCTTTCCACGCTTGTGTTCATCTCCGAGAATATATATGGCTATCTTTTTCACCGCCGCCGCAACTGCTGCCGACATCAGATCACCTCACGAACTTCAAATTCAGTAAATGCACCCTGCGCTTTCATTTCTATGCCGTGCATATATTCAAGTGCACCACGCTCCGTTGCAAACAAAATAGGCTCGCCGTTATGACGAACCCAATCCTCAAAAATATTTCTGCTGTTCTCAGCATAACGTGTTTTCCATATGCCGTATTTTTTCTTCTGCAATTTTATCGACCTCCTATTGTAGTCAAACTCAAATTTTACACCTGTTGGGAACAGTTTTATCTTCCTCCCGCCGCACCAAACAGTGCCGCCTTGTAGGCAGGAGCAATGACCTGCAAAAGATACCTCTCATTACCGCACCTGTAAAGGCAAGTACCTCGTTCGGGATACTTTATCAATCCATACTCCGATTCTTCTAACTGCAAGGTGTCGATGAATGCAGTCGGAGAGATATTACCGGGATTGAACAGAAAATGATGCGACGGAATGGAGAACAAGGGCTTAGTAAATTCCTTGATCTCAGGCAGGAGAAAGTCCTCGATATTTTGCGAAGCTAATATGAAAGACGATTCCTTTTTTCGAACACGTTTCATACCGTTGCGAATATATTCGATTGCCGTCATATTTGTAAGGAATAAATATAACTCATCGACTGCCGCAACAGTATTTCCGCGCCATAAAAGCTGATTGCTCATGTAGCTTAGAATGTTGAACAGCAGCGTATCTTTCAGCCGCTTGTTTGTATCCATAAGACCTTTTACTCCGAAACAGATAAACTCGCTGTCTTTGATGTTGGTGTGTCCATTGAAGTATTTGCTTTCCGCTCCTTTACACATACTGTGTAACCCCAGACAGATGTTCTGTAAAATTTCTTCGGTATAGAGATGTTTCTTCTCGTGATCGAATGCCATAAATTCCTTTTCTATGAGTTCGTATAGATCGCTCATAATCGGATAATCCTCGTTTTTCTGCGTACTGAAATCCGTGAAGTCATCAATACCGAATCTTGCATAGAGCTTCATCAGCATAATTTCTATCGTATCGATCTCTGCATCTGTGAAGTCCTTGTACGCTCTGAAAAAGTCTTTGAGATAGCTGATGTGCTGACTAAGTCGGGTGACCTTGCGGAACGCTTCGGGCGAATCGGAATCCGCTCTGTCGCCGTCGCCCCATGCTTTCGGTTCAAGAGGATTGATCATATACTCACCCGACATCATGTCAATGTAGGTGCCGCCGAGATTTGAACAAAGGTCATGGTACTCGGCTTCCGGGTCTAAACAGAGGATAGATTTGCCTGTCTCACGCTGATTGCACAGCAAAAGCTTCATCAAGTACGACTTACCCTGACCGCTGTTGCCGAGAATGAGAATATTGCTGTTTGTCTTATCCTCTGTACGCTTATCAAAGTCAACAAGAATATTCGTGCCGTACTTATCTCGCCCGATATAGAATCCGTTTTCATCGGTCTTGCCCGAATAGTTGAGGGGATAAAGATCAGCCACCGAGCTTGCAGGAAGCACTCTTTCAAACTGACTTGCAAACACGTTATTGCCTGTAGGAAGAACAGCAAGGAATCCCTCTTTTTGACGGAGCAGAAGCCTGTCAACCGATATTTTTGAACGTGTAAGCTCCATAGTTATATCCGCCTGCAATTCCTTTAATTTTTCTTCACTTGTCGCTTTCAGTTCAATAAACACAGCAGTATGCAGGAGCGGCTCTTTGTTTCTTCTAAGCTCTGACAGCAGTTCAACTACATCGTCGATGTTGTTCTGAGCCTTGATACTCTCGTTTACATCATTGGTGGTGGTCATCATATGATTTTTCCTCATTGCCTGCTGAACAATTTTCCTCTGCTCCATGCTTGTAACAAGGCGATTGTAGATTCTTAGCGTTACTCCATTCCTATCTGCAAGGTGGGCGAGAATAGCCGTTTCTTCCGTTGAGGTCGGATACTCCGTTACCGCCCAGCAGGACTTATAGAAGTTTCCGCAGATATAGTGATCGGTGTAGAACCTGATTATACCCGGAACAGTGCGGTCAAAGAAATCCTTTGTGCTGATAATTTCAAGCTGTTCGTCCGTCAGATTTTTTTTCTTTCGTAAATTAATTCTCATGCAATTCCTCCAAATTAAATTCCGCTTCTCCCTCAATATCAGGTATTTCTTCGCCTGATATGCTCGTCCCGAAGTACAGTGCAAGCATACGCTTTATGTCAGACTTACTCATTCGACGAGCCGCAAATCCGTGTTCTGAGATTGCCTTGTCAACTCGATTAATGATATTAAAAATCTGCTCGTCTTTCTCTCTGCGGAATCTCACCGCAAACAAAAACTGACGTGCCGAGGACATCTCCACTTGGATCTCGTCGAGAAAATCATAGTCCGCTTGCAGCAGCTTTCTGACCGCCTCGTTCTGCTCGGTTTGCAAACGCTTTTTGACGTACACCTTGTTGGTATCAAAACACTCGCAGGAATCCAAAGCAAGAATTTCAAGGTCGGGTATGGTGCTTAACAGCATCATCAAATGATGTATCTTCACGTCAATGTTAGCCGCCGAAAGGACGGATATATTGGTCGGTTCTACGCTGAAAAAAGCGATTTCAGCTTTGTCGGTTTTTACTCCGAAACGAGTAAAGCGTTCAAAGCCGATAAGACCTTGAACGCCGTTATTTTTTCTTTTTGCCATTTAAATTTTCCTCCAAAAATACAATTGCTGCGAGGTCAGAAAAAACTTCGCAGCATTAAAAATATAGTCCATAATCGCCGTTTCGTCAACCCGAAGAGAGAGAAACGCAAAGCAGGCGGTCGCAGCAAAGGGCAGGACGTTCCAGAAGTTCACCAGAATCACGACCGACAGAATTATTCCGCCGCAGATTATGATAAAATCCCGAACGCTCCAGAACCACAGCTTTACGTTAGCTTTTAGGTTTTCGGGGTAGATGTAGGTTTTCATTTTATCAGACCTCCTAAAAAAAGAACTCCGAAATTGCTTTCAGAGTTCTTGGTGAGATGCAAGGGATTCGAACCCTTGATGGCACTTATATATAATAATTTCAATAAAACATCATACTTGGTACATTCACAAGAATCATCTCACAAGTGCCACTTATCGCCTTCCTTAGAAATGCTTTAAATCCCATATTACCGCCTCCGATAAAATCAAGATCAAATAAACTCAATATACTTACCATTAACGAAATAATATCTATTGGAATTCCCAGTGTGCTGATGCTAAAAATTGAAATTATTACTATCCAAACATATTGTACCACATTAAATCATAGAAAGCAATATAAAAATATGAATTTAAGTTTTATGCATTATGTTTCAGCATACCGACCGCTTTAGCTCCCATAGAAACCGTATGGCTAACAGACATCATATTGACTCTCACACTGGTATCAAGTCCGTACATCTGAGCTATCCTCGGCACTTCGTTAGCCGACAGGCATATCCCCACCGCAAGCAATGGGTGCTGAGTGTACGTCAGAAGTCCGATATACAAGATCGTTGTCTGCAAAAAAGCCGTCAGGCAAGTAGCTATGACCTGCTTGCACCAGCTGTAAAATCCGTCTGTGTAGCCCCTCGGAACTCCGAACATATACAAGCTCCCCACAGCTATCTGGCAAAGCATTATGCCGCCACGCTTGATGTTTGCAAACACGACCTTTACCGTGCAGTAACCGAAAAGTATGATAAAAAACAGGCTGAACAGCGATACATCAGAGGCAAGAGCGACTATGACCGAAAGTCCCGTGCCTGCAACAGTTGATGAAGTTGCCCCTATGAAACCGCCTAACAGCTCGTAAGAGAAAGTCCCTTGAAGAGCAACGCAAAGCGAGTACAGACGCTGAGGAACAACTGTCACCAGACTCGCCGCCATAAACCCTTTCAGAACGTTTATGCAGGTGTTTTTGATGTTTGCCTGCCCCGATTCGTAGGCTATCGCCGTATCGAACACCGCAACTATCATTCCGCATACAAACAGCATCCAGGCAAGGCTGTGAAACAGCGATATGAACGACTGCACCCACGACAGGGCAAAAATATCGCTTGTGCTTTCGTTTATGAATTCAAACAAATCAGCTACCGCCCCGTAAATGAGGTTGAACAACCATGAAAACATGATGTCCCATATCTCGTCGGTAATTGCGTCCACAGCTGACCCTACCGTGCTATCCCAAAGCGACGATATTCCGTCGCCTATCCAGTCTATGGCGTCACTTATCCAATCAAACAACGCTGCCACCTCGTTTCTTGGAACGATTTGTTTTAGTTATCTCACCCTTTATTCGATACAGCGAACTTCTCCGACCGCCTTGTGGATGATAACGTGGAAACCGCTCCAATAGATCACGCTTTTCTAATTCGTTAAATGCCCGAAACACCGTGCAAGTTGACAGGCTTAGATCCTCTGCAATTCGACCCACTGAGGGGTAGCATTCTCCGTTTTTGTCTGCCCGTCCGCACAGATAACAGTATACCGATACTGCCTTATGAGACAAGCCTAAATCGTAAATTCTTCTCGGTAATATCAATTCGCATCAACTCCTGTTCGTTTTTACATTGGTCTTTTTCTTTGGCGATTCATCTTCAAAATCTTCGTCATCGACAATTTCAAATTCCGCTGTAGAAGTCACTTTTTTCTTCTGCGGATATTTAATCTCAACATCACGGATAAGTTCTCCACACTCCTTGTAAGAAACCGCCCTTGCAGTCTTATCCGGCAAACGGTACTCGTCCTCAAATTTTATACCCCATTTGAAGAACATTTTTAACTTGCTTATCATCGGGTGTGTTCCTGTTTTCATAACGATAAACTGTCCTTTAGGCATAGATTTCAGCTCGTCCACAGTCATAAGCGGTCTGCCTATCATCTGGAGCGATTGACTTTTATCTCTGCCGTGTGAAACAGAACCGCTTAATACCGTTTGTTCGCCCAAAGCTTTTGAAAGCACCTCTGCACTCTGGCTGTTTGGCGCAAATCCGCCGAACACAGTAAGCTGAGTGTTGTCAGTTATTATCTCCATACCCTGTTTCCCGTAGTTCTGTTCAAGCTGTGCAAAGGACTGTATTATTGCCACGATGGATATTTTTCTTGAACGTCCTGCGGAGAACATAGATTCAGCTCCCTCTATCTTAGGAAAAGTTCCAAACTCGTCGCAGTAGAACATAACTCTGTTTTTTAGTTTTCCACCGTTTTCATCGGCAATAACAAGTATTTCTCTGTAAAGCTGCTGGATAAGCAGACTGACCATAAAGTACTTGCTTGTATCTTCTTCGGGAAGAACAATAAAGATAGCAGACTTTTCATTGCAGAACTTCTCGGCGTCTATCGCCGTTCCAAAACACAGCATTTGTTCAAGTTCAGAATCAAGAAAACTGTTGAGCCTTGAAAGTGCAGTCGACATTACAGAAAGCATAGACTGGTCAGACGCATTCAGAGCCGCTCCTGCAAGCCATTTTGCTTTGTGTTCGCTTGGCAGCTTGTCCATAAGCTTTGTGAAATACATTTTCGGCTTGGCTTTTGGGTCTGGCTGATATTTTGCGAGCAAGTCCTGAATAAGCTTGAAAACCGAAACGATATGCCGTTCGTTCTTGTCGCCGAACTCAGCTAAAAGCAGTATGACAGAGGCAAGCAAGCCTTCCGCCGCGTCGTAGAAAAAAGCGTTTTGTCCGTAGCTGTGGCTGTCACCGCCGCCGATGTTG
>OODO01002328.1_pt1 | contig 10649 bp, 8 predicted proteins | sample 1671261 | NCBI WGS metagenome assembly OODO01 (sample SAMN06348138, study PRJEB24527) | human gut metagenome | biome: human gut; feature: ankylosing spondylitis patient; material: feces | host: Homo sapiens | place: China | collected 2015-10 | reverse complement strand
CTGTAATGGTATTCCCATCCTCAGAAACTCCTCCGCTGGAATTACTCATCACGTTGAAAGATGGCAGCGTACACAAACTGTCACGTAACCTGAATTCAACTTTATCAGCAAACACGCGTCTGACCCTTAACATCGTGATAGGAGATATTTTATCTGGGGGTAGTACCGGGGACTTCACAATCGAAAACTGGAACGAAGTTAGTGAAACCATTGAATTTCCAATGGTGGATTGAGGAGTCCCTGACTTCATTCAATGTTCCTGAATGATGCTGGAGGAAGAGACCGGCTCAAAATATACTTTTGAGTCCGGTCTCTTTTATTTTAAGACGGGCTTCCCTATATTATTCTTCTTTTTCGCGTATTCCTTCCCCGGAGTTTTTCAAAAAATAGCATTCATCCTTCAAAACCCACATTAACAAACTACTATATAGCACTTTACAGGATGAAGGATGTTTCAGGCATCTTTCAGTATTCTGTCATTCGGGAAAGCGGTGAAAAGTTCTCAGCCGAATGATTTTTCGATCTCAGCCGAACGATTTTTCAATCTCAGGCGAATGAAATGAGACTTGGCTGAAATATCCCTGAAACATCTTTCAGTTCATAACAAACAGGTAATGAAACACTTGCCATGCAACCTGAAGGATGAATACCCTTTTTGCAAACTTCCTGGGGAGGAGAGCGCACTTCATGCTTGACTCTGCCCCATTCCCCATAGATAATTTTATCCACGGGCCACACCAATAAGTCCTCTTGCTGCAGGGCAAACGGGTTTGAAGCGTTCGGATTGTAGTAATCCGCCACCTGCCTTGCAGTAAGTTCCGGATGTTCTTGGATTAATTTCCAATAGATGTCCTTGAACCCGTTCAGGATTTTGTTATTAGATTGGTCTCCCGATTGAGCCCCCCTAAAAAAGAAAATCCCTTGAAAGTGATTGACTTTCAAGGGCTTTTTTCTTGAGGTCTCAATCGGGAGACCAATCTGATGACACACCGTGACGCATTCTGATACATTGCAGTTTGCTGTATAAACCGCAAAACGTTCCGTGATACTTCTACAAAACGTTTTGTGATGGTTTAGCAGCCATTAACACAAAACGAAATGCGATTTTTTATAAACCGCAAAACGTCTTGTAATGCTTTTCCAAATCGTTTAGTGAGTATTTTACATCTGCTAATACAAGAATAACGGCAATTTTGTTATTCATTTTAGTGCCGTTTGAATGGTTATTAAAAGGCATTTAATGAGAATTGAGCATGAATGTATTCTATAATTTAAAAAAAATAGTGTTTGGGTAAGATGCTAATAATTATATACGACAAAGAGCCTGCCGTTTTTTAACAGCAGACTCTTTTTTATACAGGAAAATATGTAAGAGAGTAGTTTTAAAATTTGTATCCTACGGTAATGCCTATATTCGCATTGTGTGGGGCATTTCCATCCATGATCTTGCAAAATCCGAGTTGGGTGTCAAGCCCTACCAGAATTTGTCCGAATTCTACACCTAGTCCGATGTTCCATCCTGCATCAAATCGGTTGTATCCAAGTCCGTCATCACCGAATGTGTCAATTTTCTCGTCAGCATTTATACCGACATTACCAATGGAGGCCTCGCCGTCGAATTTAGCTTTTCCACCTACGCCACAGGCAAGATATGGTCCTGTCGCAACCACTAAGTTGGTGTTGTTTGCAATGTTGAAGCGGAATTGTACATTGATGGGGAGTTCCAGATAAAGCTGGTTGATTTTTACATCTGCATCAGCATCCACGATACCTTCGTATCCTTCCGAATACTTTGCACCTTTCTGCGAGAAAAACAGTGAGGGTTGCAAGGAAATGATGTCGGTGAACTGATATTCCATTCCGACACCAAGACGTACTCCGGGTTTGAATTTGGAGTGATCCGAGTTGTCGCCGATATAGCTGCTGAGGTTAAGACCGGCTTTTACATTGAAAGACAATTGCGCAAAACTCATCGTGCAAAACAGCGCAAATAAAACGGTTAAAACACTTTTTTTCATCATAATTATAAGTTTAAAATCAGTTAGGTTGTTATTTTGAAATTTCCTTTTCTTTTTTTTGTATAATGTTGATAAAAGAAGAACTGATGATACCGGTAGGAATGGCTACCATAGCCACGCCTACCAGGCAGATGATACATCCCAGCAACTTCCCTAAAGGCGTAACCGGATAAATGTCTCCGTAACCTACGGTGGCAAACGTGATGATAGCCCACCATATTCCGTCTCCGATATTTTTGAAAACTTCGGGCTGAGCACCTCTTTCGATATAATACATGAGGATGGCTGAAAAGCAGATAGTGATGAAACTTGCAGTATATGCAGTTTCAAGTTCCTCTTTTACGGCTGAGAGCGCCCGGCCGATAATCCGGAAAGAACGAGAGTGCCGTATCAGTTTGAAAATGATAAAAATATAAGGCAGGATGATGACATGCACCACTTCCGTATCCCAATATATATAGGTAAGGATACAAGGTAGCACAGCTACGAAATCTACAAATCCATAGAAAGAGAATGTGTATTTCAGACGTGCTTTCACAGCCTTTCTGCCGGGATAAAGTGCCGGTGCAGATAAGATACGGGCTATGTATTCCACTAAAAATACGAAAGAGGATACATAGGTCACTCCGAATAGAGGCAACCTGTATGCGGCCATTTCCTCATACGAACTTCCGATGATTGCTGCAATGGAGATAAGGATAAAGAAAAGTACGAAATAATGTACATACTTTCTCCCTAAAAATCGCTGTATCAATATATAGAGTTTCATTACGGATAAATTTGTATGCGGGCTTTGCACCGTCGTTTTTTAGTTTAATAATTTTATTGTACGGTACATGGTTCTGCCTAATGTTTTCAACCAAAAAAACAAAACCTTGTCCGAATGCAGAAACGAAGGTAGCAATATATTTATTGTTTGGAAAATAAAAAATGGTATAAAAAACATTCATCGACTGCTAATCGGAAAAAGTGAATACTTTTGCTGAAAATATCAATATTAATCTTACTGTATACAGCTAAAAAAGAACAAAAAGAGCAATGTTAACTGTACGAGAATTTGGACTACGGACGGAAATCCATACCTTTGTTCCCATAATTCTATTTTGTAAATGATAATGAAAAAAGTAATTTGTTTATTGTCGCTATTGGCATGTTTATTTCCGGTTACCGGCATGGCGCAAGGCTTGCATTTCGGCTTGAAAGCAGGTGTGCTTGGCAACAAGGCGGATATTCACGGAATGAGTAGTCAGATCAAGGAAGAGAATCAGACCGGTTTTCAGGTAGGTCCCATGTTGCAATATCAGACCGGCTTTTATGGTCTTGCTCTTGACTTTTCCTTATTGTATGTGCAGCGCGGTGTGAAACTTACCAATACTGCCAACGGTGCAAGTACCGATGTAAAAACGCAAAGTATTGACATCCCTATTGAGCTGAAGTGGGAGATGGGCATATCTGACAATTTTGACCTGTTCCTGGGGGTGGGCCCCTCTTTTTCTTTTCTGGTAGATGAGGATAATTGGGGGCGTAAGCTTGCCCATATAGCTGTAGATGTCATAGACAAAGATCTCTCATCCATGGGTTGGCGTTCCACTGAGGTCGGTATCAATCTTGGCGGCGGTGTTAAGATTGTAAATCACCTGATGTTGAGCTGTTACTATAATATCGGTCTGACGCAATCTGCCAAACATCATATCGGCGGAAACAAGCACGATGCCATAGACCAGATATTTGACGGTGATGTATTTGAATCCAAAAACAGATATTGGCAGTTATCCCTTTCTTATGTGTTTTAGTTGAAGATACGTGGTATGGATGGGGCTGTCTCCTTTTTATTGCTTATCTTTGCGGCCGCATTTATTGATAGACACAGATTGTCTGAAATTATTAGATTATGAAACAGAAACGGATACCGTTGGTAGGGGAGCAATACCTTGTTCCTTTTATATTGATTACTTCTCTCTTTTTCCTATGGGGATTTGCACATGCCATTCTGGATGTGCTGAATAAGCATTTTCAGGAACTGCTGGATATTACAAAGGCGCATTCGGCTTTTATCCAGGCGATGATGTATATGGGCTATTTCGTAATGGCTGTTCCTGCAGGATTGTTCATAAGCCGTTTCGGGTATCGCAGGGGAGTGGTTTTCGGGTTGCTGCTGTACGGTATCGGTTCGTTGCTGTTTATTCCCGGGCAATACTATCTGTCATTCAATATGTTCTTGTTTGCCCTTTTTGTCATCGGTTGTGGATTGACATTCCTTGAAACGGCTGCCAATCCTTATGCAACGGAATTGGGGGCGAAGGAAACGGCAGCCAGCCGCCTGAATTTTGCACAGTCCTTCAATGGTTTGGGATGTATTTGCGCTCCTGTGCTGGCAGGTCTGCTTTTGTTTTCGGAAGACGGGAGCGGCAGTGCGGGTAATGTGGCTCTGCCTTATGTAGGCATGGGGATAGTGGTGCTGCTGGTAGCGTTGGTTTTCTCGAAGATTAAGTTACCCGAAATAGAGCATGGGGTAGAGGTGGATGAAGCCGGGCATGAAATAGGGCTGTGGTCGCATAAACTCTTTATCTTTGGTTTGCTGGCTCTGTTTGCTTACGAAATAGGGGAAATCTCCATTAATAGTTTTTTCATTAATTATGTAGTGGAACAGGGGTGGATGAATGCCCGTGAAGCCTCATTGGTACTCTCATTCGGCGGATTGGGATTATTTATTATGGGACGTGTACGTGCGGAGAAGATGCTGCTGGTTTGCGCTACGGGAACGGTGGTGACTACTCTTGTGGTGTTGCTTGATGTGGGCATGGTGTCGCTGGTTGCACTGCTCTGCGGATATGCTTTTGAGGCTATTATGTTTCCTACTATTTTCGCTCTTTCTCTGAGAGGGTTGGGCAACCATACCAAGCGCGCTTCCTCTTTCCTGATGATGTCTCCGGTAGGCGGGGTGGTAGGTCCGCTGTTGATGGGGCTTGTGGCGGATTATACAACAATGGTGATGGCGTTTATCGTACCTTTGGCTGCCTATTGCGTAGTATGGTGTTATGCACGCAAAATGCTGTCTGTTGCAAGAAAGGCACAATAAAGAGGTTGCCGATATAGGATATATTAAAAAAAGAGTTGCAATATAGGGAACTGTCCCGTTATTGCAACTCTTTTATTTTTTATGCAAAGATGTGTATGTTACTTTATCTTATTCAAGTTTTCCTGTGCCTTTTCCGGTTCTATGGTCAAAGCTTTGGTGAACCATTCCTTTGCTATTTCACTGTCGCCCGACAGCCATGCCAGCACGCCCAGGTTGTTCCATGCACGAGGATCGTCTTTTACCCTTTCTATGTATTGCTGCGCGCGGTCAAAGTCACCGTAAACGATGTTGGCAGAGGCAGCGTTGATATTTGCCACAATATCTGTGGGATAATTGGTAGCGGCTATTTCGTACACTTCCCTGTATTCTTTCGTACCCGGCCGGAAGTTCTTGGCTACGCCGTACATTTCCTGCAGATTCAGCATCTTGGGATTGGTATAAATCAACGTTGCGGCTTCGGAGTTGCGTACTTCGCGTATTTCGTAATCTATGGCGATAGACAGACGACGCAGGCGGGGATAATATTCATTCATCATGGCACGGTAGGAAGCGCTGCCCAGTCCTGATTTCAGTCTGGCTTCACGTACATCAGGGTTGGTGTACTTATTGATTATTTCCAATGCTTTGTCCGCATAGTCGGGCTTGTCTTCCTCAAGCATCTTGACAAGGCTGTCCCAGTCTTCACCGGCTGATGTTACGTTCAGTATGCTGTCCGGGAAGTGATAACTTCCTCTGAGATAGAGGGAGAAAGAGTCGGCGCGTTTTGTGGCTACGCGGTCGTTGGTCTTGGCAGAGCCGTCGGGTGAAGCATAGCCGCATATGTTGATGGCTTTGAAAGTAACCAAGTCGCCTTCGGTCAGCGGGTTCAGGGTTTCCTTCAGCTTTTGAAGCTCAGCGGAGTTGTTTTTGAAATCGGCTTTGAATTCCGTTCCGCCCGCTGCATATTCTATATACAGGGTGTTTTGTTCAGAGCGCACTTTCAACGGCTTTTCTGTCGGGGTGAGGTAGGATACCATGCTCATGCAGGGTTCGCAGATGGAACCTTTCTGCGGCAATGGTTCTTCTTCTACCACAACTACCGGTTCTATCACCTGAATCTCGGGTAAATCCAGCAGACAGTCTTTCCTGCCTTCCTGCAATATCCACATATCCGCCTGGCTCATCCATTCTTCGTAGGGGAGGCATACGGTATAGTTCACGAGGTTCCGGCGATCGGCAGACTTGCCTTTAATAATGGTATAAGGCGCATTGTAATCGCCTTTCCTGGCAAGCTTACGGTCTTTGTGGCGCATCTTGAACTTGTTTTTACCGGTGACGACAACGGGCGGCAAGGTCTTGCAGTTCTTTCCCGCAAACAATACCGGAGTAAAGGCGTAAGACTGGGTACTGTTGACTTTTACGGCTTCCATATTAAACTTAAAGTCCAGGGTCAGCGTATCGTTTTCCAGAGTCAGTACCGGCTTGGTGACTTTTACCTCACCTGCCCATGCAGCCAATGGCAGCATGGCAAACAGCAGACAATATATCTTTTTCATATTCTTCTTGTTTTGGTTGATAAATTCAGAGTGATTGGGTTTCTACCGTTTTGTATTTACGCTTGTGCTTCGGTCCGAAAGTAAAGTTGATACCCATATTTACATTGACGGCTGCACGGCTGATAGGAGCGTAGTAGGCCGGTTCGTATTTACACATGGGAACATCTGCACCAATGAAGAAGTTGAAGCCGCGCGGGTGGAAATTCAGCATGATGCCGGCATCGGAGCCAAAGTTGGATAAGGCGTAGTTTACCGATGCTTCAAACCAGGAGAGGGGAGCAACATTTGCCGAAACGCGTGCTTCCGTCCATGAGTGCTTGCCTTGCATGCGGGTGGTGGAGAGGAAGCCGAAGCTCAAACGGTCGTAAGCGGGCAGGGTATATTGAGCGCCCAGGTGCAGGGTGGCTGCAAGGGCGGTGGTACGCTTTAATCCTTCCCCTGCTTTATCAAACTTTGCCAGATCTGCCAGGTCATCTACTAATTCGTCCACTTGGGTGTCCAGTTTCTTGTTATTGTCGGTTCCGTCGTCTTTCACGGAGATGTCGCTAAAACCGTCGAACGTGAAGTCTTTGTTCATTGTTCCTTTGGTGGTGTTTTTCCATGAAATGAAACCGAGGTCGAGCAAGGAGGCGGAGAATGTCCATTCGTCATTCAGTTTGTAGGTCGCTCCCAAATCAATAGCCATACCGAAACCTGTGGGGCCGAGGTTGTCCGTATCGAAATCGATGTCATCGTATGAAATCTGTCCGTCGGTTCCGTCTTTCAGTATCGGGGTTCTGTCTCCGTTGGCATCCAGGATATAGTCGTCTTCCTGATAGTTGCCGGTTTCGCCTTTGGTGGGCACGATGAGGCCTTTGGCAGACATGTAAAGCTCGGCATTTTTCGGGGTGATGGTCCATTGGTCCTGAGAGGCGAGAATGTTCAGTTCGTCAATGTGCATGGTGGCCTTTGCCAGTCCCACGAGCGCTTTTACTTTGGCGCCTACCGTGAGGCGTTCGTTGATTTCGCGTGAGTGACCGAAAGCAATTTCCGCATAGTTGGTAGATACGATGTTCACGTTCTTCACGTTGTAGCTGCTTCCCGTTTCGCTGGCTACCCCGTTTTTCATGAACTTGAAAAGTTCATCGGGCATGAAAACGTTGGTATTGGACTTTACGGAGATGCCGAGTGTGTTAAAACCGCCCCAGGCGTGGAAGCCTAAGGAAAGAATCGATTCGTCTACGTTGACACCTACTTTCAGTCTTTTGGGCAGTCCTTTCAGGAATTCGGCGCTGCTCACTTCCTCGTTCATAAAGGTGGTGAGGTCGCCGTTGGCTTTCTTGAAGATAAAGTCGCCTACACCGCCTGTGGATTGCGCGCCGATTGTAAGATTGCCCAAGCCGGGAAAACTGACGTAGCCACGTTCGCCCATAAAGGCGGGGTTTAGTTCGTGACGGTAGGTACTTCCTTCCAGAAAATAGGTTGAACGGCTGTTCTGTGTCTGTGCCATCGCATCGCCGATTGCAAGTGTCGCTACGGCTCCAGACAGTATAATCGCTAAAACATTTGTTTTCATTCGTTTCGTTATATATGATTGTTGAATCTTTTGTCTGTATCGCATGAAATAATTTCTCTTAGTTCAAATCTACTTTGATGCCGTTGGGAATTTTGAGTTTCATGTCTTTAAGCTGCATCCATTGTGTGCTTAGCAACTGAACATCGGTGGCTTGTCCGGGCACGGCTGTTATCTTCAGCTTCAGGCCGTCCAGCTTGCTGATGGCGCCTTCCGCCGTTTCGTTCAAGTTGACATTGAGCGCGCTTGAAACTTCGGTCTTGCCGTCTTTGCTTTCCGTGATGGTTCCCTCTACGGTTACGTCGATGTCTTTTATCACGTTTCCGTTGGCATCCAGTGCGCTTACGTTGTCGTTCTTGATTTCCATTGCCAAAGGAATGGTGTTGACGGCATTTATGGAAAGAACGGCTTTTTTGATATCTACATCTTCAAGGTCGAGGTCGAAGTTATCGAGTGTTTCTTCATACACGATTTTCAGGTTGCTGCCGAAGCTCAGGGGGATGTCGATGTCGTATGCGCTGTTCAGCGTGTAGTCCTGTCCTAAATTGACGGTGTAATACTGTTCTGTCTTTACGACCGGCTTTAGCTCAACGTTGATGTGGTCGGGTATCGTTTCGATAATATCATTCAGATTGGGCACGACAACTTTGGTTGCATTTGCCTCAACCACCGTTTGCTCATCACGTACTATTGAAATTGTCTGTTGCTTGTCTCCGCTGGGTTTTAATGTGATGGATGCACCACCGTTACCGCTTCCTATTTTTACGATTTTGGTTACTTTACCGTCTTTATATCCGGTCAGGACACCATCCATTTCTACATCCGTATTCAGTGGGTTGTTGGCATTGAATGAGAAAACAGGATTGGTGATGTCCAGTCTTATTTCATCGTCTTGCAGGAAGTCGGGCAGATTGTTCAGTTCCACTTCGGTAGGCTTCACGTCGATGTCAGGCTGGATGGTGCCGTAAACTTCGCTTACAGCCATTTCTGCAAGGGTAATGGTAGGAGTGATATTTAAAGAGCCGTTGCCGGAGGGATCTGCTACGTTTATGCCTTGCATATCTATCTTTATCTCTTGGTTTTCGATTTTAAGGATTCTGTCGCCATTCTCTTCGTCAACTCTGTTTCCTTCACCGTATTCCTTTCCGAATACGTATTTGTTGATTTTCAGTTCTTTTGTAAATCCGGAATAGGGTTCTATCTGTACATCAGTCATGGTAAGGGTCTGTCCATTCAGTCCGTTCTCTTTCTCGAATTGTATGAAGTTCGGGAAGGTGATTGTCATAGTTCCCACTTTAACCAATGAGGTTGAAATTTCACCGCTAAGTTTTAATTTAAGAGTCAAGGTCGTTGGCATATCGGCAGCCAAGGAGCCGATTTCTATGACGGCTTTGTCCACACCATGGGCTTCTGCGTTGATGAATCCCTCTGATTCTGCATTTGAGATTAAAATATCATAAACATCACTATCATGGTTCCCACTGATTATTCTAATCGGTTCTATAGGATTCGATGATTCATTAACTGTAACCAGCTTTACCGATGTATTCGTCTCATCAATATTATCCTTTTTCAGCAGATGATATTCTCCATCCACAATCTGCAAATCATCCCCCTCGTCCAGTTCGATGATTTTATCCAATGTTATCTTCTCCGTATATCCCACGGGAATTGCCAGATGTTCGCCACCTGCACTGATTGTCATGTCGATGTCCCTGTTCAGGTCATAACTGTTATCGATGCACGATGTGGTTATTCCGAACGATGTCAGTAATAGGGCCGCAGCTATAAGCGGTCTTTTCTTTGTGTTTAGCATCATAATTTTACTGTTTATAATTGTTTTGTTGTTTACTTATGTATTCAATATTATGGAAAAATGGAATAGATTAAAAGAATTTCGGGCTACTTTTAAAAGCTGTGCAAATGTATAAATTTTATTTAATTAATCAAAATTACAACTACAAATTATAATACGTAGTGTATTTATTCATTAATTAAAAATTATTTATTTTTTTCTATTAATAATTCGATGTTACATTTACATCTTCCGCCACGGCATCCACCAGCACCTGCACCAGTTTCTTCCTTAACTTCTTCGAAAGAAGTTGCCCCATTCTTTACAGCTTCAACTATTTGTTCTTCTGTTATTCCTCTGCATAAACATACTTTTGACATAATTCCATCTCCTTTGTGTCTATTTTTAACCTATAATTTTTCCAAGTAATTATTCTTCTATAGAAATAGCTTGTACAGGACATCCATCACAAGCTTCTCTTACTGAATCTTCTAGATCACTTGAAATTTCACCTTCAATTGCAACTGCAACCCCTGTGTCTAATGAAAATACGTCTGAACAGACACCTTCACATAATCCACAGCTAATACATACATTTTCATCTACAAATGCTTTCATTTTGCTTATTCCTCCGTCTAAATGTATTTATAGGTTTCCCTAAACAATATTA
>OODO01002319.1_pt1 | contig 10689 bp, 8 predicted proteins | sample 1671261 | NCBI WGS metagenome assembly OODO01 (sample SAMN06348138, study PRJEB24527) | human gut metagenome | biome: human gut; feature: ankylosing spondylitis patient; material: feces | host: Homo sapiens | place: China | collected 2015-10 | reverse complement strand
AAACCTGCAAATTCAATATATTGCAGGATACGTGTAGGCCTGATAAGCGTAGCGCATCAGGCAATTTTGCTTTTGGCGAAAAAAAGACCCGCAGAGCGGGCCTTGAGATAAGCAGAAAGGAATATCTTACAGAACGTCGATCGCGTTCAGTTCCTGGAATGCTTTCTCCAGACGAGCGATCATCGAAGTCTGACCGGCACGCAGCCATACGCGCGGATCGTAGTATTTCTTGTTCGGCTGATCTTCGCCTTTCGGGTTACCCAGCTGACCCTGCAGATAAGCTTCGTTCGCTTTGTAGTAGTTCAGAACGCCTTCCCAGGTTGCCCATTGGGTATCGGTATCGATGTTCATTTTTACTACGCCGTAGCTTACGGAGTCTTTGATTTCCTGAGCAGTAGAACCGGAACCACCGTGGAATACGAAGTTCAGGCTGTTGTGCGGCAGGTTGTGTTTCTTGGAAACATATTCCTGAGAATCACGCAGGATGGTCGGAGTCAGAACCACGTTACCCGGCTTGTAAACACCGTGTACGTTACCGAAGGACGCTGCGATGGTGAAACGCGGGCTGATTTTGCTCAGTTCGGTGTATGCGTAATCAACGTCTTCCGGCTGGGTGTACAGTGCAGAAGCGTCCATGTGGCTGTTGTCCACGCCGTCTTCTTCACCACCGGTGCAACCCAGTTCGATTTCCAGAGTCATGCCGATTTTGGACATGCGCTCCAGGTATTTAGAGCAGATTTCGATGTTCTCTTGCAGAGATTCTTCAGACAGGTCGATCATGTGAGAAGAGAACAGCGGCTTACCGGTAGCTGCGAAGTGTTTTTCACCCGCGTCCAACAGACCGTCGATCCACGGCAGCAGTTTCTTCGCGCAGTGGTCAGTGTGCAGGATAACCGGAACACCATAATGTTCAGCCATCTGGTGAACGTGATGCGCACCAGAGATCGCGCCCAGGATAGCAGCACCCTGCGGAACGTCAGATTTCACGCCTTTACCAGCGATAAAGGAAGCACCACCGTTGGAGAACTGAACGATAACCGGCGCTTTAACTTTAGCAGCGGTTTCCAGTACGGCGTTGATGGAGTCAGTACCGACGCAGTTTACTGCTGGCAGTGCGAAGTTGTTTTCTTTTGCTACCTGGAAAACTTTCTGTACGTCATCACCAGTGATTACGCCAGGTTTTACGAAATCAAAAATCTTAGACATGTCTCTTGTCCTGTATCGTCGGGCCTTATACTCGTCATACTTCAAGTTGCATGTGCTGCGTCTGCGTTCGCTCACCCCAGTCACTTACTTATGTAAGCTCCTGGGGATTCACTCTCTTGTCGCCTTCCTGCAACTCGAATTATTTAGAGTATGAAAAATTGCGTGCTCTAAAAGCGCGCTGAAACAAGGGCAGGTTTCCCTGCCCTGTGATTTTTTACTTCTTAGCGCGCTCTTCGAGCATCGCTACTGCAGGCAGTACTTTACCTTCCACGAATTCGAGGAATGCGCCGCCGCCAGTGGAGATGTAGGAGATTTTGTCAGCAATGCCGAACAGGTCGATTGCTGCCAGAGTGTCGCCGCCGCCAGCGATGGAGAACGCTTCGCTGTCTGCGATAGCGTTAGCCACGATTTCAGTACCTTTGCGGAAGTTCGGGAATTCGAACACGCCAACCGGACCGTTCCACAGAATGGTTTTCGCATTCTTCAGGATTTCAGCCAGTTCCTGAGCGGAAGCATCACCGATATCCAGGATCTGCTCGTCAGCTTTCACATCGTTAACAGATTTCAGGGTAGCCGGTGCAGTTTCAGAGAACTCGGTTGCTACGCGAACATCAGACGGAACCGGGATGTTGCAGGTGGTCAGCAGACGTTTAGCTTCGTCAACCAGGTCAGCTTCGTACAGGGATTTACCCACATCGTGGCCTTGTGCCGCGATAAAGGTGTTAGCGATACCACCACCAACAATCAGCTGGTCAGCGATTTTAGACAGGGAGTCCAGAACGGTCAGTTTGGTAGATACTTTAGAACCACCAACGATAGCCACCATCGGGCGAGCAGGTTCTTTCAGTGCTTTACCCAGCGCGTCCAGTTCAGCTGCCAGCAGCGGGCCTGCGCACGCAACGTCAGCGAATTTACCGATACCGTGAGTAGAAGCCTGCGCGCGGTGAGCAGTACCGAATGCGTCCATTACGAACACGTCACACAGTGCAGCGTATTTTTTGGACAGGGTTTCGTCGTCTTTCTTCTCGCCTTTGTTGAAGCGAACGTTTTCCAGAACAACCAGTTCACCTTCAGCAACGTCAACGCCGTCGAGGTAATCTTTAACCAGACGAACCGGGTTAGACAGTTTGTCTTTCAGGTAGTTAACAACCGGCAGCAGAGAGAATTCTTCGTTGTACTCGCCTTCGGTAGGACGACCCAGGTGGGAAGTTACCATCACTTTTGCGCCTTGTTTCAGGGCCAGTTCGATGGTCGGCAGAGAAGCACGGATACGCGCGTCGCTGGTTACTTTCCCGTCTTTTACTGGTACGTTCAGATCCGCACGGATAAATACACGTTTCCCAGCAAGATCCAGATCGGTCATCTTAATTACAGACATGGTGAATCCTCTCGTTGATTCTAAAAGTTTTGCAGACGCTGCTTGCGTCTTACCTGAAAGCAACAGTAGCCATAGCTAACGTCGTGTCGAGCATTCGGTTAGCAAAGCCCCATTCGTTATCGCACCAGACCAACGTTTTGATCAGGTGTGCGCCACTGACCCGGGTTTGGGTGCCATCGACAATGGCACTGTGCGGATCGTGGTTAAAATCTACAGAGACCAACGGCAATTCCGTATAGTCAACTATACCATGAAATGCACCTTGTGCTGCTTTTTGCAGCAACAGGTTGACTTCATTGGCTTTTACAGGTTTCTTCACCGTCACGCTTAAATCGATTGCCGTCACATTTATGGTTGGCACACGTACCGCAATCGCTTCAAAGCGATCGTTAAATTGCGGAAAAAATCGTGTGATACCGGCGGCCAGTTTAGTATCGACCGGAATGATCGACTGGCTGGCTGCCCGGGTGCGACGCAGGTCAGGATGGTATGCATCAATAACCTGTTGATCGTGCATGGCGGAGTGAATTGTGGTCACAGTGCCGGACTCAATACCGTACGCATCATCTAACAATTTGATGACGGGAATTATGCAATTCGTGGTACAGGAAGCGTTAGAAACGATGCGGTGTTCCGCACGAAGTTGATCCTGATTGACGCCGTAAACAACGGTCGCGTCGAGATCGTTACTGCCAGGATGTGAAAAGAGCACTTTTTTGGCCCCGGCGGCAATATGCGCTTCGCCATGCTCGCGGGAGCCATATACGCCGGTGCAGTCGAGGACTACATCAACGCCAAGTTCACGCCAGGGGAGCGATTGCAGTGAACGTTCATGCAATACGCGGATGGCGTCATCACCAACAAAAAGTTGATCGCGTTCCTGTCGTACTTCCCATGCAAAACGGCCATGGCTGGTGTCATATTTCAACAAATGCGCCATGCCCGCAGCATCCGCCAGTTCGTTGATTGCCACCACGGTAATTTCCGCCCGGCGTCCGGATTCATACAAAGCACGAACCACATTACGCCCGATGCGACCGAAGCCATTTATCGCTACGCGTACGGTCATAGATCTCCTGCAAGGTTTTCCCTGAGCAAATTTGCCAGACAGAGTAATCCAGCAAATCGTCCGGGGAAACCTTACCTGTCGCAAACTGCGACTGATTGGTTAATTGTCGAACATTTAATCGACTGAAACGCTTCAGCTAGGATAAGCGAAACGTGGAATAAAAGGAATGTTTGTCCAGCCGAAGAAGACATTTATCTGACTCACATCACACTTTTATCCCCTTTTGTGGGAAGCTTTATTCCAGGCTGGCGTAATAATAACCCTACAATAACTGGAATAAATTGTCAGCTTGTGAAGTGATACCGGCCTTCTTCAGTCATCTCTACTATCAGATTGGCCTGACGGCTATTCATCAGCACACGCTCGACATTGGGGCCATCGGTGCGGGCATAAAATGCTTCGGCTACTTGCCGCGTTAATCCTCCCGCAATTTTACGACTAATCAAGCGCTCCCGCAGAATTTGAGCAGGTGCATGAATAAAAATAGAAAAATCGCAGAAAGATGCCAACTCCAGCCACTTTTCATCATCCAGTAACAACCAGTTTCCTTCGACGATGACGAGTGGTGCGGTAACGTGCAACGCATCTTCAACAGGATCATGCTTTTGTCGATCGTACTGCGGCCACGTACAATCCCCTTCCATTACCTGGCGCAGATTTTCCACCAGTTTCGCAACGTCAAATGTCTCTGGTGCGCCTTTGTAAGGGCGTAGTTGATGCGCATCCAGCCAGCTATTGTAATGGTGAAAGCCATCCATCGGGAGCGTCTGAATAGCGGGTAGTTCCGGGTCTTGTTGCGCGAGATATTCCCAGAAGGTGGTCAGGGTCGATTTTCCCGTTCCCGGCGGAGCGCAAAGAAAAACCACGGTTCGCCGCTGCGGATTTACCGTCTGTAAGGCCGCCAGCTTACGCAATAACGGCTTATGTACGTTTTCTATCTCATCATCAGGGTACTGCGCTTGCACGTTCAGCCCATTCACCGTTAATTCAATTTTCACGGCGTTAATTCCTTTAAGGTGGTCGTTACTGCCAGCGTCAGCGCCGTTTTGACCATCCCGCTAAAACGCGCCTCTGACCAGACGGAGAAATCAGCGAACTTCATCGCTTTTAACGCGTCATAGAGCATCGCATTGCGGGTTATGCTATTGACGTTGCTGATAAAATCCCAGGTCATGTCATCGGCAAATCCGGGCGTTTCATCCTGTTCGTTCAGGTAATGCCAGAACTGGGAAAAATGCGTGATATCGGCGTACAACCATTTATCCATTTTCCCCAACGCATAAATCAAACGCAGTGCAACATCAATATCGTCAAGCGGGCCGCTTTGGGCGAGTAACGGCTTCACTGCATATTCCACGATCTCTTCATCGTTATCGACAAACAGCGACGGCAGAAACTGGCGTATCCCCTGGAGCAAAATGGTATGCGCAGTTTTCATAAATGAAAATAAATTGTCCTGTGCATCCAGTTGCTCAAGCACATCATCTTCTGTCAGCGTCGCCATTGGTCTTCCGATAGATCACCATCAATGCAGGGAGTCTATTATATTACACGTTTGGTCCGCGCCGCCGATCAGTAATGTCTGCGTCCGCACCCCATTCGCCGTCTGTTGGATACCGTTCACCAGCTCACCGCCCGTCACGCCCGTAGCGCTAAAGAGGATATCGTTCCCCCTCACCAGTTCATCGAGCGAGTACACACGGTTAACGTCAACGCCCATTGCCTTGCAACGCTTGCGCTCCTGCTCTGCAATCTGCCGATTTTCCGTGTAATCCCCTTTAGCCTGGCAAAAGTCAATCAGCTCGGCCTGCATATCCCCGCCTAATGCTTTAACGGCACAGGCAGAAATCACGCCTTCTGGCGCACCGCCGATGGTGTACATCACATCGTAAGGATTATCCTGCCAGCAGGTCAGCACGCTGGCGGCGACATCGCCATCCGGCAGGGCAAAAACCTTCACGCCCAGCTGTGTTGCTTCCTCAATCGCGGCACTCAGGCGCAGTTTATCCAGCGTAACCATGCGCAGCTTATCCAGCGGTTTGCCTAACGCTTTCGCCACGTTGCGCAGGTTGTCCGTCAGAGGCAAAGACAGATCAATCGCGCCCGCCGCCAGCCGATTAACAACCAGCTTTTTCATATACATATCGGGCGCATGTAACAGGCTATCTCGAGGGGCGAAAGCCATGACCGCCAGCGCATTGCTCTGCCCCATCGCCACCATCCGCGTGCCTTCAATGGGATCAACCGCGATATCGACTTCTGGCCCATCGCCTTTGCCCACCTCTTCGCCAATCCACAGCATCGGCGCATGGTCAATTTCTCCTTCGCCGATAACCACTCGTCCACGAAAAGCGACGTCGTTTAATGCCTGGCGCATCGCGGTGACCGCCAGGCCATCAATTTTATTTTTGTCGCCACATCCGGTTTGCGGCCAGGCAGCCAACGCTGCCTGTTCCGTAACGCGAAATAATGGCCACGCCAGGGACATCATTGCGCGGCCTCCCCGATATCAACGCCAAATTGTGCCAGCAGATATTTCTCGGCCTGTTCATTCCAGATGCCGTGCGTTTCCTCAACCAGCCGCGCCAACTCTTTAAACAGCGGATCGGTTTTGCCTTTTTCGGCAAAATCGGCAATGGCAGTGAGCGGCATGGTCACGCCGTTATAAATGAGTTTTTTACCGCCAGGGATATCCGGCAGATTGAGCACGGTTTCTGGCACCGCATCCAGGCCACCGATATGGGTCACCATAAACGACGGCTGTAACTGCCCAGTGGCGCTAAGGGCAATCGCCTCTTTCATGTCGTCCGTTGAACCGCCAGATGTACCGACGACGTGCGTGCTGTTGTAATGGACGTTGTAGAAATTAAACGGCACTTTGAAGTTTTTATCCGTCGGCCCGGCAAAGAAGTTCAGACAGCCATCTTCCGCCAGTAATTCATCAGCCATCTCAACGACAGCAGGCACCGCCGCATAAACAAAAATGTCATCGAACCCGGCATCTCCTGTCAGCGCCCGCAGCATCTGGACAGGATCGCTCATCCCTTTGGTATTCACATACACCAGCTCAATGCCTTTACTGGCCGCCAGTTCCACCGGCAGCAGCTTCTGTACCTGCGCCAGACGTTTGTCGTCGATATCGACCACCACCACCCGCGACGGTTGTATGCCGCCGTTAATGGCGTAATCGATAGCGCCAATGCCCATCGGACCTGCACACGCCAGCAGTGCAATATTGCCGCCAGGTTTGACGCCCATGCGATGCTCATAAACATATTGCGTGGTGTGATAATTGGCATGATAAGCACCAATAATGCAGCACATAGGCTCTGCCAGCGACGCCGCAGCAAAATAAGAGCCGTGATACGGTAATACGCAGCCCAAATTAATGGCGATTTCGGGAATAATCATATAAGTGGCATTGCCGCCAAAATATTCGTAGCTGTAGCCCGCTGAATATCCGCTTGGTAACCCCATCGCCGGTTGCAATACAAAACGCTGGCCTTTTTTATATTTGCCAGTGAGATTTTTACCCACTTCGACAATAACCCCGGCACATTCATGCCCGGTAATGACCGGATGATTTTCTAAATCGTCGGGTACGCGTTTATGTTCACTACCGAGTAACGCCGCTTTCCAGGTCGATAAACAGACGCTGTCAGAAATTACACTCACCAGTAATTCATTATCGGTAATTTCTGGCAGTTCAAATACGCGCAGACGGACATCCCGCTTGCCATAAATAGCAGCAACTTTGGTTTTCATTTTTACCTCTGTAATCAGTGTTTATGTTCGGCGGTTAATTGATTAAATAAAGTGTCGAGTTTTGGATCGCCAATATAGTTATTAATCAATATCAGTGGTTTATCCGTCACACGTTTCACGCGCCCTTCCAGACTGGCATGAGTAACGACGATATCCGCATCCGCAGGCACGTTTTCTATGGCGTAATGTTTTACTTCAATTGCCAGCCCCGCTTTTTCCAGGCGTTTACGGAAGGTGGTCGCGCCCATCGCACTGGAGCCCATCCCCGCATCGCAAACAAAGGCGATACGCTTAACCCTGCTTAACGAGAATGCACCCTCTTGTTTCATCGCCTTAACCGCATTGGCTGACTGAGCAAACTCATCTTCGCTCTCCGTTTCCACCGTTTTTTCCATCTTCAGTATCAGCGAAGTAATAGCAAAGGACACCAGGGTACCTACCGTAACACCGGCAATTGTCGCCAGGAACGAGCCTTTCGGCGTCAGTGCCAGGTAAGCAAAGATAGACCCCGGACTTGGGCCAGCCACCAGACCACCGTCCAGTAAGTTAAACATCCAGGTGCCAGACATACCGCCCGCAATCATGGCAATAATGGTCAGCGGCTTCATCAGCACATACGGGAAATACAGTTCGTGGATCCCACCGAGGAAGTGAATAATCATCGCCCCGGGCGCAGAACGTTTACTCATCCCTTTACCAAACAAGGTAAACGCCAGCAGCAGCCCCAGGCCCGGACCTGGGTTAGAGGCCACCATAAAGAAGATGGATTTACCGTTAACCGAAGCCTGTTGCATTCCCAGCGGATAATAGACGCCCTGATCGATCGCATTATTGAGGAAAAGCACTTTCGCCGGTTCATTGATGACTGACAACAATGGCAGATAACCCGCATGTACCAGCGCCTCAATACACTCTTTGACGAAAGTATTGGCAATTAACACCGCCGGGCCGATAACTTCAAAACCCAGCAGACAAAGGAGCATCCCCGCGATACCTAATGAGAAGTTATTGATAACCATCTCAAAACCGGCAGGTATGCGTTTTTCCAGTGCCTTATCGACATATTTTATGACCAACCCACCGAGCGGCCCCATGATCATTGAGCCAAGGAACATCGGGATCTCTGCGCCAACGATCACACCAATAGTACCTATTCCGCCCATGACCGCCCCGCGTTTACCGCCGACCAGATGACCACCTGTAGAACCAATCATCACGGGCAATAAATAGGTAATCATCGGGCCGACAATTTTGGCGAAATGTTCGTTAGGCAGCCAACCGGTGGGAATAAATAACGCAGTAATAAAACCCCAGGCAATAAAAGCACCAATATTGGGGATGACCATTGCAGTCAAAAAGCCCCCAAAAGCCTGGACCTTTGCACGAGCAGACTTGTTTTCCATAATATTATCCTGTAGAGGAGAGAGTAATTATCCGCGGCTGATAATGTCCGCTAATTGTTTTTCTGATGATGCTGTTAAGAGTTGTTCGAGTATTTCTTCTTCGCACAGTAATTCACTTAACGCCTGAATAGCGCCAATGTGCGAATCGGCATCGGCAGCAGAGAGTCCGATGAGTAATTTAATTGGTTCGTCATTCCCCGGAAAATAAACACCTTGTTCAAGTAATGTCAAAGACATCCCGGTTTTAAGCGCCCCACATTCCGGTCGCGCATGAGGCATTGCCACGCCTGGTGCGAGAATATAATAAGGGCCATTGTTAATGGTGGAATCTTTAATTGCCTGAATGTAATTCTCGCTGATATAGTTTTTATCCAGCAATGATACCATCGAGAAATCGATAGCTTCCTGCCAAGGTCCGGCATTACGTTTGGCTTCAGCCAGCATTGCCGGGGCAGCGTCGATAGCCGTTACTTTATAACCGGCTTCCGCCAGAATAACAGCAAAGAAACCGGGACCGGTGCCGGCGTCTAAAACAGTGATTTCCTGCGGCGCCCGGTTAGGATAAACCATCTGGATCTGTCTGCTGATTTCTCTGAGCCAGTTGCTGCGCTGACAGCCTGCCAGTTCTTCCTGATTGACCTGCGAATAACTGGGAGCCCGATCAGTCCAGTATTTTTTATTAACTTCAAATAATGCAGATGTCATAGCCTTCACCTATATTTTCGTAAGATTGAATGCTGCCGTTACCAGTTCGCGGGTGTAATGCTGCTGCGGTCGGGTGATGATATCCAGGGCAGGTCCGCTTTCAATGATCGTCCCGGACTGCATGATCAGGATCCGCTGGCAGATTTCCTGTACAAGAGTAATGTCGTGACTGATGAACAGCAGGCTCATTTTAGTTTCAGCCTGCAGCTTAAGCAGCAGCTGAATGATCTCTGCCTGGGTCTGTACGTCTAAAGCGCTGGTTATTTCATCGCAGATCAGCAGCCGCGGTTTGATACTGATCGCTCTGGCGATAGCGGCACGCTGACATTCGCCGCCGCTCAGCTGGTGCGGAAATTTTTCAGCATGCTGCGGTGTCAGGCCTGCTGCCAGCAGTAAAGCGATCGATCTTTCCTGGGCCGCAGCCTTAGTACAGCCGTAATTCAGCATTGGCAGCATGATCGAGCTGCCGATGCTTTTGCGGGGGTGAAAAGCCGCAGCGGCATTTTGAAAAACCAGCTGGACCTGACTGTAATAAATTTTTCGCAGTGCGGCATCGGCAAAGTCCAGCGGCTGGCCATTGAAGCTGACCGTACCGCTGTCGGCCGGCGTCAGTCCCATAAGCAGACGTGCCAGGGTGCTTTTGCCGCAGCCGCTTGCCCCAGCCAGCCCCAGACATTCGCCGGGGGCAACACTAAAGCTGACATTGCAGACAGCAGGCAGCGCGTTATGTTCACTGAAGAAAGTTTTACTGAGGCTGACTGCCTCTAACAGGGCGCTCATAAAAGAAATTCCTTTCTGAAATGCGGTATAGCCTCGATCAGCTTACGGGTATAGTCATGCTGCGGCCGGTTGAGTATTGTTTGCGCCGGACCGCTTTCGATGATTTCGCCCTGCCGCAGTACGGCTATCGTATCAGCTATCTGGGCCAAAGCGCTGATGTTATGTGAAACAACGATCAACGCAGTATGGTGATCTGTTTTGAGCTGCAGCAGGTGCCGCAGTATTTTCTGCTGCGTCAGCAAATCAAGTCCAGAGGTCGGTTCGTCTGCCAGTAACAGCTCCGGCTTCAGCAAAAGTGCCATAGCGATACAGACCCGCTGGTTCATGCCGCCCGAAAGCTGAAACGGATAGCTGTTTAAAATAGCCTGAGGCTTAGAAAAATC
>OODO01002318.1_pt1 | contig 10692 bp, 9 predicted proteins | sample 1671261 | NCBI WGS metagenome assembly OODO01 (sample SAMN06348138, study PRJEB24527) | human gut metagenome | biome: human gut; feature: ankylosing spondylitis patient; material: feces | host: Homo sapiens | place: China | collected 2015-10 | reverse complement strand
GCGGACAAACGGTTTTCAAGACCGCCTCGTTATGACCACTTCGATACCTCTCCGTGTTTCGCACCTCAATCAGTGCGAGATTTATTCTATCATCAGAATTCCTCTCTGTCAACCATTTTTTTTACATTTTTTGATATTTTTTGTTTTGCCCTCAAATGTATTGTCATTCCGGGTGTTGTAAATAAACATTGGCGATCAGCAGGTCTTCCGGTGTTGTAATTTTGATGTTGCGGTAACTCCCCTCGATCAGCTTTGACTTTTTTCCTTTGGTACGTTCCAGCACCATGGCATCGTCCGTGATCGCAGCATCCTCTGTTTTTAGCATTTCCTCATATGCCTCGTAAATAAGTGCATACGAAAAAGTCTGTGGTGTCTGTATCATCCAGACGTTTTTCCGGTCTGGTGTCTGCTTTGCATAGCCTCCTTCATCTGCAATCTTAATGGTATCTTTCACCGGCATGCCAACAACACATGCCTGATATTCCGGCACCTCCAACATGCAGCGCCTGATGATGTCCTGATTCACAAAAGGTCTTGCCCCATCATGGATCAGCACATAATCCGCATCGCTTGTCTGTTTTAACCCTTCAAACACAGAATGATAGCGTTCTTTGCCACCTTCAACGATAGCCTTGACCTTAGAAATTCCGTATTTATCCACAATTTCTCTTCTGCAAAATTCCTCTTCGCCCTTTCCAACTACAAGAACAATTTCATCTACTGCACTATCTTGAAACTCTTTTAACGAGTAATACAGGACTGGTCTGTCCTGTATTATAAGATACTGTTTATGCACTTGGGAATTCATTCTCTTTCCGGAGCCTGCTGCCAGAACAATTGCAGCATATTTTTGTTTTTCCATCCCTGTTCCTTCCATTATCGATTCTATAGCCAATTATTTACTAACGTTCTCCAAGTTTTAAGTTTGGAATTGCATTCAGATCTAATCCATCCCTTTTTCCTGCCAGGAAATCATAGTAAGCTGCAACGCCAATCATCGCTGCATTGTCGGTGCAGAAAATTGGTGACGGATGATAGAACTTCACACCTTTTTTCTCACAGGCTTCACGCATAGCCTCCCTTAATGTTCCATTGGACGCCACACCTCCTGCGATCGCAAATTTGTCCATTTTAAACTCATCGATTGCTTTCATCGCATTTCCAACCAGCACATCTGTTACTGCTTTCTGGAAAGAAGCTGCAACATCAGCCTGCACAACCTCAATTCCCTTCATATTACATCCGTTAATATAGTTTAATACCGCTGATTTCAGACCGCTAAAACTGAAATCGTATGGTCCATCTTCAATTTTAGCACGTGGAAATTCCATCGCATGTGGATTTCCCTCATGTGACACTTTCTCGATTTTCGGTCCGCCCGGATACCCCAGTCCAATGGCACGTGCGACTTTATCAAAAGCTTCTCCTGCTGCGTCATCTCTCGTTCTGCCAAGGATCTCGTATTTTCCATAATCAAGTACTTTCACAAGATGTGTGTGTCCACCTGATACAACAAGACATAAAAACGGCGGCTCTAATTCCTTATTTTCAATGTAGTTTGCACTGATATGTCCCTCAATGTGATGTACACCTACCAATGGAATGTTTTTTGCATAGCTGATTGCCTTCGCCTCTGCCACTCCAACAAGGAGAGCTCCCACCAGACCAGGTCCATAAGTTACTCCTATTGCATCAATATCATCCAGCGTAACAGATGCATCCGACAATGCCTGTTCAATTACCTGATTGATTTTCTCAATATGTTTACGTGAAGCAATCTCCGGTACAACACCACCATATAACGTGTGCAGTGCGATCTGAGATGAAATTACATTACTTCTGACATCACGGCCATTTACTACTACGGCTGCTGCGGTCTCATCGCAGGAACTTTCGATTGCAAGTATTTTTATCTCTTTATTCATCATCTGAAGAGTCACCATTCACCTGATAGAACACCAGAATCTTCCAGTTTCCATCTGCATCCTTTCTCAAAACATACATTTGATAAGTCCTGCTGTATGCGCTTCCCTCTTTTATAAAATAGGAAGCTTTCACATAGGCGCAGTCATCCCCATCTACTTCTTTGTATTCTACGTCGTTGCTGCTGTCTACAGCAGAAGACGCAATGGTCTTATTTTTATCATGATACTCTGAAATATCTTCTTTCAAATTCTTAAAATATTCATCTCTTGGATTATTTTCCAGCAGTTCATCATCAAAAAGTTTTCTCGCCTGATCTCCAAGATCATAAAGTTCATCATCCGTATATTCATCATTATAAAAACAGGTGATAATACGATTGTAAAGCTTCACAACTTCACGAGGAGTAGCCGGAAAATTTTTATCCAGATTTTTCGTCGTCAGTTCCTGTATCTCTGTCAATGTAATATTCTCTTCTTCTTTTGCATTGTTCCGATTGGTGAGATAGTAATAACCGCCCAATATTACACACACGCACACCACGATTATGATCACAAATTTTGTATTCTTCATAAAATCGCCCTGCCTTTCTTTTTATCCAAACTACATGTAACATTTCAGGATTCAAAAATCCTATTCATTTTCATCAAAAAGTAATTCGACACTCTTCCCATCTTTTCCAAGATAAGCATTTGGAAAAATCTTTTTCACCTCAGGCATATAATCTTCTGCATGAACTAAAGATGGTGAAAAATGAGTCAGCCACATTTCTTCCACCCCGGCTCTTTTGGCCATGTCTGCGGCTTCATAAAATGTCATATGCTTGTATTGTTTTGCTTTTGCTATTTTATCTTTTTCTGCATACATACCCTCACAGATGAAAAGATCGGAATGCCTTGCACATTTTACAATGTTTTCTGTTGGTCTTGTGTCCGTACAATAGGTTACCTTGATTCCTTTTCTCGGTGCCCCAAGAACCATGTCCGGGGTAAAAGTAATTCCATCCTCCGTTGTGACTGTCTGGCCTTTTTGTAACGGATTCCACAATTTCTGTGGAATTTGATTGTTTCTGGCTCGTTCCACATCGAATCGTCCGGCACGTCTAATCTCGACTGTGTATCCATAGCAGCTGATATTATGATTTACTTTAAATGCATGAATATGATATCCGTTGATCTCCATATCCTCTTCCGGTCCGGTCAATTCTATGTACCTGATCTCAAAAGGAAGTTCCGGGGCGATCATGCGCAGCGCACTTACTACTTTTTCAAGTCCCTTTGGTCCGATCATTGTGAGTGGTTCTGTCCGTTCCGCATTTCCCATTGTGAGAAGCAGCCCCGGAAGTCCGCTGATATGATCTGCATGGTAATGGGTAAAACAAATAACGTCAATCGGTTTAAATGTCCATCCTTTTTCCTTGATGGCGATCTGCGTTCCCTCACCACAGTCAATCAACAGATTGCTGCCGTTATAGCGCATCAGCGCTGCGGTAAGCCATCTGTGTGGAAGTGGCATCATGCCTGCTGTTCCTAAAAGACATACGTCTAACATGGATTTCTCCTTTTCTAACTCTATACTATCTCTCAGTGCCCGTGTACCATTACATAGGCATCCTCTTTTGGAAATTCATAAAATCCTTTGCGCATACCACACTGTACAAACCTATTGCGTTCATACAGCCTGATGGCACTGTCATTTGATGCACGTACTTCCAGAACAATTCTTGCGACGCCTTTGTTTTCTGCAATTTTTAATAATTCTGTAAGTAACATACCACCAACTCCATGGCAGCGCTCTACCGGTGCTACTGCAACATTGGTAATTTCTCCCTCATCCATTGCCAGATACATACCAATATATCCAATGATGCGGTTATTTTCCTCTGCTACAAGAAAAACCGTATTACCAAGGTTGACTGCATCTAAAAATCCCTGTCTACTCCACGGCTGTGAAAATATCTGCCGTTCTATTTCTGTGACTGCATTGGTATCTCTCACCTGCATTTCCCGAATCTGAATCATTTTTTCTGCTCCCCTTCAAGTCTTTCTCTCTCTGCCTGGGAAAGTCTTAAATAATCAGGTTTGTGTTCCTCCGCTGTCTCTGTTTTTCCCTCTGTATAATAGATCTCTCCAAGTGCTGCCACTGCTCCCGCACGCTGTTTGTTCACATGCGCTGGTGCAAAGGTATATGGCACTGTGCAGTTTTCATGGATATATGTTTCGAACACTGCCACGCCATCCCCTAAAAAGACAACTGCCTGTCCGAGTTTGTTCACTTCTGCGATAATCTCATCAATTCCCACTGCACACTGCGGTTTTATAATTTCCATCTGATTTCCGTCAAAACGGTACAAGCCTGTGTACGTCTGGTTTCTTCTTGCATCCATCAGCGGACAGATGATGTCTCTGTTACCTGCGAGATTGTATGCAAGAGCATCCACTGTAGGGATGTGGATCAACGGTTTCCCAAGCGCCAGTCCGAGTCCCTTTGCTGTGGCAGAACCGATACGAAGTCCGGTAAAAGAACCCGGTCCACCGGAAACTGCGATGGCATCGATGGAATTTAAGTCCAATTCGATCATTTTTGCCACTTCATCTAACATCGGGAGAAGTGTCTGGGAGTGTGTTTTCTTATAATTAACGGTATATTCGCCCTTTAAGTCATTGTCCTCTACGATCGCAACACTTGCGACGAGTCCTGAACTGTCAAGCCCTAATATTTTCATAACGTTTTTTGCCTTTCCTGCTAATCTAACTCTCGAATGATAATTTTACGATAATCGAAGCCTTTTTCCAAGTCCTTTTCAATAGAAATATCATGTCTTTTCTCCGGCAGGATCTCTTCGATCAGATTTGCCCACTCAATCATGCACAGACCATTTCCATAAAAATAGTCCTCATATCCGATCTCATCCATCTCCTCAATGTCCCCGATACGGTAAACATCAAAATGATAGAACGGCATACGCCCTTCCTCATAAACCTGTACGATGGTAAATGTCGGGCTGCAGATTGGTTCCCTGATACCAAGACCCTCCGCAATTCCCTGCGTAAATACAGTTTTTCCGACACCAAGATCTCCAATTAATGTGTATACATCTCCCGGTTTTGCCTGCTGCCCGATTTTTTTTCCGAGGGCGTGCGTCTCTTCGGGAGAAAATGTCTCGATCATTGTCTCTTTCATATCGCTATCCTTCCTGTCAAATGTCCCCTACTGCATTTTTACACGATGTTTTGGCAGCTTCTCATTTGCAATTTTTGCAAGATCCTTATACTGTTCTCCCAACTGCTCTCTCGGAATAATATACGCATTGATCCTTGTGCTGTAAACCAAAACATTGCTTTTTGTCGCTACCATTTTGTAAATCTGATCCCATGGAAGGTTTGCACTCTCCTCCCCCTGGGAAACGGTAAATCCGTTTTCATCTACAAGATAATGTAACGTTCCACGCAGCACTTCTGATGCTGCAAGTGCACTTTTGGAACGCAGCCACAGCGTAACCGGCATATATAATAAGAAGATAATGCCAAACGCAATATACAAAACCGTATAGGTAATGTCTAGTCCACCATATGTTAAGCCCGCCACAATAAAAATAATAATGGATACAATAATGGAAAACCATCCATGAAATCCTGTGTAGGTCTGATACATATTAAATCGGTACATATCCTGAGATTTTAACTTTATATCAAATTGCATATAATCCTAACCCTCCTAAGTCTCCTATTCTTTAACAGAAAAAGTATATCATTTTTTGCAAAAAAAGAAAAGACGCATATAAAATACGTCTTTTCCAAATTTTTTTAGTTACTGTTTGCCCGCCTATTCCAGCAGCTTTTTTTCACGCTTAGCGGTTCTGGCTTCCTTTTAAAATCGGGGAGATATGTTTGTAAGTAAGGAACGTGATCACAACGGAAAACATTCCTTTGACAATGGTAAATGGCATGTTAAAGCAGATCAGACACTGTAAAATATTTTTTACAGATGGAAGAATCGCCTGATAAGCTGCCAAAATCACTTCCTCCGGCATAAAGTTGTAATATACCGGATATACAAGAAAGTAATTAGAAACAATACTAAAGATTCCCATGAATGCTGCACCGGTCAGGGAGCCGATCAGTGCAGATTTACGGTTCTTTTTGTGTTTGTAAATGAGTCCTGCCGGAAGCACAAAGGCTACGCCTAAAATAAAGTTTGATAACTCGCCGACGCCGCCTGTCGTTGTGATGAATAAGTGCAGTACGTTTTTGATCAAACATACAACGACACCACATAAAGGTCCCATTGCAAATGAACCAATTAATGCCGGAAGCTCTGAAAGATCCATTTTAATAAATGCTGGCATGAATGGCACTGAAAAATCCAGAAACATTAAAATATACGCTACTGCGGATAACATTGCTGTTACGGTAAGGTATCTTACATTGACTCTCTTTTCTGTTTTGTTTACGGTTGCTGTTTGTGTGCTCATTGTCACTCGTCTCCTTTTCTGTTTGAACTTGGAATTCGAGGTGAATATTACGTGTAATAAAATACCCCGGATATATGAATATCCGGGGCTTATACAGGTTTCCCTGTTAAATTCTACATGCTAAAAAACACGCTTTCTTCTCTCATCCAGACTATACTGTCGGTTCCGGACTCACACCGGATCAGCTGCTTGCGCAGGTCACGGACTTTCTGGCATTCATTGATCGCCAGATCACCGTCGGTCGGGAATCTACGTTATCGTATCACCCTGCCCCGAAGAATTCCTTATTTGTTTTACATGTCTATTCTATGCATATGTCTGTCACTTGTCAATATCAATTTTAAAACAATTATAATTCCATTTAAAACAATTACAATTTCATCGTAAGCTGGATACGCTGTTTTTTCAGATCGACACTCATGACTTTCACTTCCACGATATCACCGACGCTGACGACTTCGAGTGGATGTTTAATGAATTTATCACTCATCTGTGAAATGTGGACCAGACCATCCTGATGTACACTGATATCGACAAACGCGCCAAAGTCAATAACGTTTCTGACGGTTCCCTTCAAAATCATACCCGGTGTTAAATCTTTCATCTCAAGGACATCACTGCGCAGGATTGGTTTTGGCATATCCTCACGCGGATCACGCGCCGGTTTTTCCAATTCCTTCACAATATCCTGCAAGGTGATGGCTCCGATACCAAGTTCTTCTGCCAGTTTGTCATAATTGGAGATTTTTTTAGAAATACCATCCAGGTTCCGGTTTTTGACATCTTCCATGGTAAATCCTAATTTATCCAGCAGTTTCTTTGTGGCATCATAACTCTCCGGATGCACACCTGTAGCATCCAACGGATTTTTGCCATCTGTGATACGCATAAATCCGGCACACTGCTCGTAGGCCTTTGGTCCTAATTTTGCCACTTTTAGAAGCTGGTTTCTGGATCCAAATCTTCCGTTTTCTTCACGGTAAGCTACAATATTTTTTGCGATCACTTTGCTGATGCCGGAAATGTACTCCAGCAGAGAAGCAGAAGCAGTATTCAGATCCACACCGACTTTATTCACACAGTCCTCAACCACACCGCTTAACGCCTCACTTAATTTTTTCTGGTTCATATCATGCTGATACTGACCGACACCGATGGATTTCGGGTCAATTTTTACAAGCTCTGCCAGAGGATCCTGCAAACGTCTTGCCATGGAAGCCGCACTTCGCTGTCCCACATCAAAATTCGGAAATTCCTCTGTCGCAAGTTTACTTGCTGAGTAGACAGAAGCGCCCGCCTCATTGACGATAATATACTGTACTTTTACCGGAATCTCTTTTAATAAATCGACGATCACCTGCTCAGATTCCCTTGACGCAGTTCCATTTCCAAGTGATATCAATGTAATATGATATTTGGAAATAAGTTTTTTTAATACCGTCTTTGCCTCTTCCACTTTGTTCTGTGGCGCGGTCGGGTAAATGACAGTCGTATCTAACACTTTTCCGGTCGGATCGACCACTGCGAGTTTACATCCGGTGCGGAATGCCGGATCCCAGCCAAGCACAACCTGTCCTGCGATTGGCGGCTGCATTAATAACTGTTCTAAGTTCTTGCCAAACACACGGATCGCACCATCCTCTGCCATCTCAGTGAGACTGCTTCTGATCTCACGCTCGATCGCAGGCGCAATGAGACGGTCGTAAGCATCTGCCACAACTTCTTTTAATACAGGTGTTGTATTCGGATTGTCTCTTGTGATCACTTTCCGCTCAAGAAAACGTAAAATATCTTCCTCCGGCGCCTCCACTTTCACGTTAAGGATCTTCTCATTCTCACCGCGGTTTAACGCAAGTATGCGGTGCCCAGCCAGCTTATTCACAGGCTCATCAAACTCATAATACATCTCATAAACAGATTCCGCCTCCGGATCTTTTGCCGTGGAAGTCACATGACCTTTTTTCATGGTAAGGTCACGGATTCTCGTACGGTAATCCGCCTCGTCTGAAACCGCCTCCGCAATAATATCTTTTGCTCCGGCAACCGCATCCTCTGCGGAATTGATATCTTTTTCCGGATTGATGTATTTGGCAGCCTCTGTCTCAAGCGGCGTGTTTAACATCTGTAGAGTGATCACATTGGCAAGGGGTTCGAGTCCCCTCTCCTTTGCAATCGTAGCCCTTGTTCTGCGCTTTGGTTTGTAAGGGCGGTATAAATCCTCCACAGCAACCATCGTCTCAGCCGCAAGGATCTGCGCCTTTAATTCATCTGTCAGTTTTCCCTGTTCCTCAATGCTGTTTAAAACCGTCTCCTTACGCTCTTCCAGATTGCGGAGATAGGTAAGACGCTCATATAGATTACGGAGCACTTCATCATTTAAGGAACCGGTCACTTCCTTACGGTATCTTGCGATAAAAGGAATGGTATTCCCCTCATCGATCAATTTCACTGCTGCCTCTGCCTGACTTTTTCTGATACCAAGTTCTTCAGAGAGTTTCAAAATAATATCCATGGTAAATCCTTTCTTCCTGAATTGTTTTACAGACTTATCCGCAGTCTGTCAATCCAATGTTCTGACGTTTTCCCGTCAGAATCCTGCTGATACCCATTGTACCACGTTCCCTTCTTACGCTTCAAGTAAAAGCAATTGCATTTTTTTATTGTAACATCCCGTTTTTCTATGCTATAATAAATTAATTTGAGGTAAATTATAAAACCTTATCATTTTCATTTTACTTTTAAGGAGGAATTTTTTTATGAACGAAAACAACGGAGCAATCCGTGATGCCAGCGTTCTTGGCGTCCCAAAAATGTTAATCTTAGGATTACAGCACATGTTTGCTATGTTCGGTGCAACCATTCTCGTACCGATTTTAGTAAACAGCTACTTTGGTGAAGATGTACTTCACGTTCAGGTTACTTTGATCTGCGCAGGTGTGGGAACATTATTTTTCCATCTGTGTTCCAAATTCAAGGTTCCTGCATTTCTCGGTTCATCCTTCGCCTTTTTAGGCGGATTTGCAACTATCGCAAATCTTGACACCGGCGTTTTTGCCGATATGTCCAACGCAGACAAACTTTCCTACGCATGTGGCGGTATCGTCGTAGCAGGTTTACTTTATCTAATACTTGCTCTTATCATCCGTCTTGCAGGTGTAAAAAAAGTTATGCGTTTCCTTCCACCTGTTGTAACAGGTCCGATCATTATCTGTATCGGTTTAAGTCTTTCCGGCTCTGCCATAAACAACGCTTCCACAAACTGGCTTCTTGCATTTATTGCACTGGCTACCATTATTGTATTTAATATCTGGGGAAAAGGAATGTTTAAGATCATCCCGATCCTGATGGGTGTTGTTGTTTCCTATGCTGCCGCACTGATTTTCAATGCACTTGGAATGACAAATGCAGATGGTTCCGCAATCCTTGATTTTACAAATATCGCATCTGCTGCATGGGTAGGTGTTCCTGAATTCTCTATCTGTAAATTCAATATCTCCGCTATTTTGGTTATGGCTCCGATCGCCCTTGCTTCCATGATGGAGCATATCGGTGATATGTCTGCCATCTCTGCAACTGTCGGAGAAAACTTTATCGAAGATCCGGGACTTCACCGCACTTTGATCGGTGACGGTCTTGCAACTTCCCTCTCCGCATTAGTCGGTGGTCCTGCAAATACTACTTATGGCGAGAACACAGGCGTTCTTGAGTTAAGTAAGGTACACGATCCGAAGGTTATCCGTATCGCTGCTTTGTATGCGGTTATTTTAAGTTTTATTCCAAAGATGGCAGAAGTGATCGGTTCTATGCCTTCTGCGATCATCGGAGGTGTCAGCTTTATGCTTTACGGTATGATCTCTGCGATCGGTGTCCGTAACGTTGTAGAAAACCACGTAGACTTGACAAAATCGCGCAACCTGATCATTGCCGGTGTTATTTTCGTATGTGGTCTTGGATTTTCTAACGGACTTACTTTTACCGTTGCTGGAACTGATATTACTTTAACTTCCCTTGCAATTGCTGCAATTGCCGGTATTCTCTTAAATGCAATTTTACCTGGCAATGATTATCACTTTGGAAAGGATGTTGAGGCAGATTCAAACCGTGGTATTGATATGATGCCGAACCTGCATGAAGATACAAGCTATGGGGATCACGAAGAGTAGTGAATGTCGCAGATTTTGTGGTGCTTTCTTAGGGTGTAAAGGGCAGATATAAGTGTCCTCCCACAAGTCAATAATTTTATGTAATGAAAAAGAAAAACGGTATAAACGAAATATTATGTTTCTGTTCGCTGG
>OODO01002315.1_pt1 | contig 10701 bp, 10 predicted proteins | sample 1671261 | NCBI WGS metagenome assembly OODO01 (sample SAMN06348138, study PRJEB24527) | human gut metagenome | biome: human gut; feature: ankylosing spondylitis patient; material: feces | host: Homo sapiens | place: China | collected 2015-10 | reverse complement strand
TTTCTGCGAATTGCAGAACCTTTGGGGAAAATATGCTGACATACTGTGAAAGTCTAACAGCCATCACATATGAGGGCACGATTGCTCAGTGGAACGCCATCACCAAACCGGTCAACTGGATGTCCTCCGGAGAACATTCCTACAACAATTATCTGAAAAAGATCCAGTGCATAGACGGCTATTTGGAATATGATCCTGAAAATAATGTGTGGAACGAGGTGAAAAACGGATGATGAAATTCTTAGTGAAACAGCAAAAAATCGAAGTGTTGGAGCGAGAGATCATTGCTTCTGACCAGATCGCATTTGTTTCGGTGAAGTTCGTGTTCGATGGAGCTTGGAAAACGTTGCACAAAGTGGTGCAGTTCACGCAGTGCGAAGAAACATACAACGTGGTGCTTGGCACAGAGGGAACAACCTGCTTGCTGCCTGCCGAACTGCATCCCGGTGCGGTGAAAATGAGTTTGTTTGGCTACGATGCAGAAAGCGATACTACACTGCGTGCAACAACCGTACCTGTCACACTGCATATTCGACCATCCGGTTTTGTGGAGGACGGTGTAACACCCATTCCGCCCACACCGGATTTGTATACGCAGCTTTTGAAAAAGCTTTCCGAGATGCAAACCGGAGCAAACGGAAAAGACGGTCGTTCTGCTTATGAAATTGCCATAGAAAACGGTTTTGTGGGGACTGTTGCAGAATGGCTGGAGAGTTTGAAAGGCAGGGATGGTATTGATGGCAAGGACGGATTACCGGGAAAGGACGGAAAAGATGGTGCAGACGGTTTGCCCGGTAAGGACGGCACAAATGGGAAAGACGGTAGAGATGGGCGTGACGGAAAGGACGGCGTTTCTCCGGATTTGACAAATTATCCAGATACCGATGCCGTAAAAGCACTGATTCAAGCTGCGGTTCAACCTCTTTTACAGCAGGTACATGTTCATAAAAATCTGAATGTTTTAGATGATTTGACGGCAGATGAACTTTCCTTGCTGCGTGCTCTTCAGGAATTCGAGGATGATACAACTTACAATATCCAAACATTCCGGGAAGCCATTGCAGCACTGAATGAAAAGGCACATACCCACGAAAATCAATCCGCATTGGATCAGATCACTGCCGCTAAAATCGCACAATGGGATGGCTTTGGCACACAAATCAATGGGCTTAGTACAAAGGTTACGGTCTATTCGGAAAAGGTGGAGAACAATACTTCCAGAATCGGAACGGCAGAACGCACTTTGGATAGCCTGCAAAAACAAATCGATAACCTGACAAGCGGCAGAAATTACACCATTCTGTTTCAGTCTGGACAGGATGCCGTTTCGACCTATGCATCGAATCTCAGCATGATTCTGGACGGCAGCTATCAGACAATGACAGATTTTCTGGCTGCCTATCCGCAGTTTTGCAGTGCAGAAAATGATTTCATGTTGTCCTACTCGCAAACGTGTTTTAACTGGGATAAGTCGGTCTTGACCGTTTGTGCAAAGCCCTTATCTCTGACGAAAAACGCTGAAATCGTGATGTCCTATCAGTCGGGTTCCAGCGAAGCCGGGAGTTTGTATCTGGTGCAGAAACCGCAGAAGATCGACATTCCCATTGGCGTGTATGTGAATACAGAAATCGATGCAAATCGTGCGGTTTCTCTGGATTTCCAATGGCTGCAGTCGGACACCTTTATCACCACCATCACAGAATGCACCAGCATTTCTGACGGCGAATATTACCTTGCATGGGTAGGTAGAAGCAACAATTCTCATCCGAAAATCCGATTCCTGAAAGTACTGGAGGGTTGAAAATGAAAGATACCATTTGTGTAGCTGTCGGCTTGGTCGGCGGCTTTTTTACTGCCATTTTTGGCGGCTGGGACTCTGCTCTGGTGACACTGGTCGTCTTTATGGCAATCGACTTTTTCACCGGCATCATCACCGCCATGATGAAAAAATCGAAACACACGGAAAGCGGCGGACTTTCTTCCAAAGCCGGCTGGTTCGGTCTGGCGAAAAAGGTCTGCACCTTGATGCTGATCGTCGTTGCAGTTCGGATGGATATTCTGCTGAATACCAACTACATCCGGGATGCAGTCTGCATCAGCTTTTGCCTGAATGAACTGCTTTCCATTGTGGAAAATACAAGTTTAATGGGGATCCCGTATCCGCCTGCAATCAAAAAAGCAATTGATGTTCTGCAAACGAAAATCGGCAGAACAGAAGAAACAACCGACAAGGAGGATAAGTAATATGGCGATTTTAAGACCAGATGCAACAACGACTCTGAACGGAGTAAAAATCAACGAGTATTTACTCACCAAACACAATCCCAACCACATCGATATGCCCTCTGTTTCCATGGCGGGGAAAATCATCGGTGTGACCGTCCATAACACAGACTGGATCACCGTAGCAAGCGGCACGACCCCTGCGGAACAGTACACAAGGGCAACCGTCAATAACAACATGAAGGATGTGCGTGTCCATTATTATGTTGACAATATCTGTGCATGGCAGAATCTGCCCCACAGCCTGAGCGGCTGGCACGCCGCTGATGGCAGTGGTAATGGAAATCGCAGAACCATTGCCATCGAGTGCGTTATGTCCTCTGCATACAATTCTGTTGATAAAAAGTCGGAGGACAATGCAGCGAAATTGGCAGCAGCCCTTCTGAAACAGTATGGACTGGACATCAATCATCTCTACACGCATACCCACTGGCTGAATGTTCGTGACGGACGAAACGGAACGATTGACCAGTTGAACACCATGTACAATCGGTACAAAATGTGTCCGGCGTACATTTTGCCTCATTGGGCGGAGTTCAAGAAAAAGGTACAGTCTTATTTGAATGCAGGAACTTCCAATATTTCTGCACCCTCCACAAAGCAGCTTTACCGGGTGAGAAAGTCTTGGGCAGATGCAAAGTCGCAGCTTGGTGCATATTCCTCTTTGGAGAATGCGAAGAAAGCCTGCAAGGTCGGATATTCTGTATTTGATGCCAACGGAAATGTGGTCTACACCAATGGCAGCAAGTTCACCAAAGGACAGAAGGTTGCCATTCGTGCCAACACGCCTCTGTTCGCCAGTGCAGAAACTACATCTGTAACCAGAAGAATCAGCGGCACTTACTATCTCTATGACGGCATTGCCTGCAAGAACGGTCGTTATCGGATCACCACAAAGCCGGAGTTCTGCGGAAAGACACCGGTGGGACAGTATGTGACCGGTTATGTTTCTTGGGATAATTTCAATCAGTGAGGATTCTTTTATGGAACAACAAAAATTGATGGATGAACTGAATTACCACCGTGCTCAAAAGCTGACTGATGCGTTATATCATTCCGGTTTGATTTCCTTTGAGGAATATGACAAATTAACGCTCAAAAATCGGCATTCTTTCTCTCCGATTTACGTGGACTTATTGCCGAAAACGCTTGCAATTCCGCCGAAAAAGAGGTAATATGGACACGTCAAAAGGAGGTGCAGAAGCATGAAAACTATTACCAAAATTGAGGCAAATCGCTCTGCAGCTGTTCATCGAAAATGTCGTGTAGCGGCTTATTGCCGTGTTTCCACAGAGCATGATGACCAGATAGAAAGTCTGGGAACACAAAAAGAACATTATGCGGCGTGGATCAAACTGCATATAGAGTGGGAATCTGCGGGTATCTTTTATGATGCTGGCATTACTGGAACAAAAGCAGAAATTCGTCCTGGACTGCAAGACCTTTTACAGGCTTGCCGCATGGGCAGGGTAGACCGCATTCTGGTGAAATCCATCAGTCGGTTTTCCAGAAATACGGCGGAGTGCCTCGCTCTTGTTCGGGAACTATCAGGAATTGGGGTTTCCGTTTTCTTTGAAAAAGAAAACATAGACACCGGCAGTATGGAAAGCGAATTGTTTCTGACGATACTCAGCAGCATGGCAGAGGAAGAATCTTTATCCATATCCAGAAATGAGAAGTGGTCGGTACAGCACCGGTTTCAAAACGGTACCTATGTGTCATCGTCTTTCCCTTACGGGTATTGCAGAAATGACAGGGGAGAGCTGGTGCTCGAACCTGAGGAGGCAGAAATTGTGAAATACATTTTTTCTGCCTTGTTATCCGGAAAAAGTTCTTGTCAGATTGCAGATCTGTTGGAACAGCAGGGGATTCCCTTCAAGAATGGACGTCATTGGTGTGATGCTGCGATTCGTGGAATTGCCGGCAATGAAAAATATGTGGGAGATGTTTTGCTGCAGAAAACGTATACCGATGCACATTTTCATCGGCACAAAAATCATGGAGAAGTGGAATGTTATCTTCTTTCAGATCATCACATACCGATTGTTAGTCGGGAAACTTTTGCAAAAGCAAATGCAGTCATTCGACAGCGAGCTGCCGAAAAAGGCATTGTGTGTGGTACAGAAAAGTATCAAAAGCGATACGCTTTTTCCGGAAAGGTGATTTGCGGCAAATGCGGCAGCACTTGCAAACGCAGGATCCACAGCGGCAATGAAATTGCATGGACGTGTGCGGCTCATATTGAAAGTGCTCAAAAATGTCCTATGAAATATGTGCGGGAGGATGTATTGAAAGCCGCTTTTGTTACGATGTTGAACAAACTGATTTTCAGCAGAAAGCACATTTTGAAACCATTGTTAGAACAACTGAAAGCGAACAGCAATGATGAAAATGTTCGGCGAATGCAGGAACTGCAAAAGCAGCTGGAATCTCATGCTGAAAAGAAAAACACACTGCACCGTTTGTATGCACAAAAGGTCATAGATCCTGTTTTATTCCGGCAGGAAATGAATGCTTTGCAGAAACAAGCGGAGTCCTGCCGTATGGAAATTGCACAGTTGGAACAGGAAACACATGGAGAAACTGAGATAATTGCAGAATTAAAACAGCTGCTGCGATTTACAGAGCAGCATTCTGCAATGTTGACAGAATTTCAGGAGACATGGTTTTCTGCATTTGCAGAACAAATAATTCTGTATGATCGGAATCATATTGGATTTCGGCTCAAATGCGGTCTGCTGTTAAAGGAGGAAATTTGATGGGACAGATTCCTTACGGCTACCGAATTGAAAACGGTGCTGCTGTGATTATACCGGCAGAGGCAGCACAGATTCGCCTTATTTTTCAAAATTATATTGCCGGTATGAGTTTACAGTCGGCAGCAAGAGCAGCAGGTCATCCCATGGCACATAGCACTGTTCGTCGAATGCTGCAGCGAAAATGCTACCTTGGAGATGCTTTTTATCCTGCAATTCTGGACAAAGAAACATATGCTCGGGCAAATGCAGAGTGGCAGCATCGTGCAGATGTAATGCAGCGACTTGGAAAAACGAGGAGAAAGCCAGTATGTCCACAGACAAAATTTTTGTTGGAACTGCCGCAGCAAATACCAGAACTAGATAGAAATACACCATTTCAGCAGGCAGAATATCTTTATCATTTGATAGAAAATAAGGAGTAATGCAACAATGCCAAAGGTCACTACAATTCCACCCCGAAAGCAAAGAAATCATGCTGTAGCGTCACAGGAAACTCGAAAGATTCGTGTGGCAGCCTATTGCCGTGTTTCCACGGATACAGAGGAACAGGCAACCAGCTATCAGGCACAAATTGCACATTATGAGGAAGTCATTCACAGGAATCCGGAATGGGTCTTTGCTGGAATCTATGCCGATGACGGCATCAGTGCAACCTCCACAAAACATCGGGAACAGTTCCATCAGATGATTCAGGACTGCATGGACGGAAAGATTGATATGCTCATCACAAAATCCATCAGCCGATTCGCCAGAAACACAGTAGATTGCCTGAATTACATCCGACAGCTGAAAGCACAAAACATTCCAATCTATTTTGAAAAAGAGTCCATCAACACAATGGATGCGAAAGGGGAAGTGCTGATTACCATTATGGCATCTCTGGCACAACAGGAATCAGAATCTCTGAGTCAGAATGTCAAACTGGGAATGCAGTATCGGTTTCAACAGGGAAAGGTGATGGTCAATGCCAGCTGTTTTCTTGGCTATGATAAGGACGAAAACGGAGATCTTGTGATCAATCCGGAACAAGCGGAAACGGTAAAACGAATCTATCGGGAGTATCTGGAGGGAGCAAGCTGTCAGCAGATCGCAAGGGGACTGGAACGGGACGGTATCCGAACAGCAAGAGGAAATACCCGATGGCATGACAGTTCGATTCGGTTAATTCTGGAAAATGAAAAGTATATGGGAGATGCCCTTCTGCAAAAAACATATACTGTGGATTTTCTCAAGAAAAAACGCATTAAAAATAACGGTGAAATGCCGCAGTATTATGTGGAGGACGATCATGAGGCAATTATTCCCAGAGCATTGTTCTTACAGGTGCAGGAGGAAATTGCAAGGCGTGGTTCACAGGTGGATTGTATGGGCAGACGGCGTGGATTTAGTGCAAAACACTGTTTTACTGGTTTGCTTTACTGTGCTGAATGTGGGGAACAATTCCGCAGAATCCATTGGAATAACCGAGGCTGCAAATCTGTGGTGTGGCGATGTATGACCAGATTGGAGAAAAAAGGAGCGTGTCATGCACGAACAGTCTATGAGGAATCTTTGAAGCAAGCTTTTGTAGAGGCTCTGAATCAATTGACAGGAGGCAGTGAAACATATCTTTCTATCTTACAGGAAAATATGGCTGAAGTGATTGAAATGGAACAATCCAATCTGCCCAAGGAAATACAGAGAAAATTAGATGTTCTTCAGAAAAAGTTGATCGAATGTGCAGAACGGCATGAGGATTATGAGGAGATAGCACAGGAGATCTTTCGGCTGCGAGAGCAAAAGGAACAGGCTTTAAGGGAAAATGTTTCTCAACAGGAGCAGAAAGACCGTATGCGGGAACTGCAGGAATTTTTGGTTGCTCAGCCGCATCAGATTGCCGAATTTGATGAAACACTGGTTCGGCATCTACTTGCAAAAGTAACGGTTTCTTCCGATCGACTGAATTTTACATTTCAATCAGGTGTCGCGGTTTCCATTGAAAAGTGAATCACTTCAAAAATCCTCCTTTGCAAAATATAAAAGCAGGGGAGGATTTTTAGATGATAGATTGTCAAGTCAAGTGCAACACAATCAGAGAAAAAAATTTTGAAGCACCTCGAAGGGAGTCAGAAAATTAAGACGTTTGCGAGGACGATTGTTGATGAGATCGACAACGTGCTGTAAATCATCATCAAAAACGTTGGCGAATGAAGTACCTTTTGGAAAGAATTGACGAAGCAAGCCATTGGTATTTTCGTTTGTCCCACGCTGCCATGGAGAATAAGGATCGCAGAAAAACACTTTCATGCCTGTAGCCTCAGCCAAAGCTTTGTGTGCCGCAAATTCTTTCCCGTTATCGACGGTAAAACTCTTTTTCAGCTTCTCCGGAATGGAAGAAAAAGCTTTGATCGTGGCGTGATTGAAAGCATTGTCCTGTCTGTCATCTATTCTGAATGCAACAAGATATCCTGATTTACGTTCCACATGCGTGCCAAAACAACCTGTTTTCCGCATACCAAGAACAGTATCGCTTTCCCAGTGCCCATATCTTGAACGATTCTCAGCACCGGCAGAACGCTCGCTAATGGGCGTGGTATTAGGAATTTTTCCACGACGATCTGATCCTTTGCATTTTTTATGCTTCCATTTGAAACGCATGATCTTCTTCAGCTGTGGCGGTAAAATGCCAGAATCAATCGCACGATAAATTGTCGGAAATGAAATACTGAACGGTTCTTTGTCACGTTTGGCACGTCCTGCGATCTGCTCTGGAGACCAGCGTAGATTCATCTTTTCCATGACATAATCACGTATTGTATCATCCAGCAGTTTTGCCTTTCTGCCACAGTTTCTCCGCCGTTTCCGGTATAATTTATCTGCATGATGTGCTGCGTAGTCACCGTTGGCATAGCAGTTTCTTCGGAATTCACGGCTTACAGAAGAGGGTGATCTTCCAAGTTCTCTGGCAATTGCCCGAATACTTAGTCCCTGTGCTTTCAAAACTCTTGACTTTTCTCTCTCTTCTGTGGTAAAATGGGTGTAATGACACATATTGCTTCCTCCTGTTTTATGGTTGTGTGACTACTCCCATTATAACACGAGTGGCTTTATGTGTCATTCTTTTTTTGTGTTGCACTTATATTGTAAATCTATCATTTTATAAGGGCATTGTTGTCTTGATTTCTCCTTAAATTTGTGGTATACTAAGAAAAAACGGAGGTGCTGCATCATAAGCGATGAACTTTTGGATCAATCTTGATAAAATTGTTCTGGTGTGGTATAATAAAAAAGTAGCTTGAAAGAAGGTGTAGCTCGTGAGAATCGAATCTATAAAATTACAAAACTTCCGGTGCTTTGAAAACTTAGAATTAAAATTTCACGAACAGCTCACAGTGATTGTGGGGAAAAATGCAAGTGGTAAATCTACAATTTTAGATGCTGTAGCAATTTCAGTTGGGACTTTCCCGTCGTCTTTTGATGGAATCGGCAATTATGGAATAAAAAAAGAGGATGCAAGACTTGTAACAAATATATTTGGAGATTCGTTAAATATAAGTTCTGTATATCCTGTGATATTGTCATCAACTGGATTTGTTAATAATCAAGAAGTGCACTGGAAGCGAACATTGACAACGTCAAATGGAAGATGTACACTTGCATCTGCAAAGGAGATTACTGCAATTACAAATGAATATCAAAAAAGAATTATTGAAGGTGATACAACAGTAGTACTTCCTTTAGTTGCCTATTATGGTACAGGACGCCTTTGGCTGCAGCATCGTGAAAAAAAAGAGGATGTTCTCTTGAACAGTTCAAGAACGAATGGCTATATCGATTGCATGGATAGTGCAGCAAATGATAAGTTAATCATGAACTGGCTTAACAAGGAAACATCAAAAAAATTGCAAAAGAAAACAGGAACTGCTGCTTTCGATGCCGTTATTATGGCTATAGAGAAATGCATTTCACTCCTTATTGAGAGTAATGATGTGACTGTATCTTACAATTTTGATAATAATGACCTTGATATTCAGTATAAAAAGGATGATCAAGAGGTTATTCTTCCATTGAATCGCATGAGTGATGGGTATAAATGCACCATCAGTCTTATCACAGATATTGCCTATCGTATGGCACAGCTTAACCCACAGTTGAGAGAGAAAGTTCTTGATGCCCCTGGAGTAGTGATCATTGACGAAATTGACCTTCATTTGCATCCGGAATGGCAAAAGAGAATTCTTGGAGATTTGACAAGCATTTTTCCTCATATTCAGTTTATTGTATCTACTCATGCATCATCTGTTATCAGTTCAGTCAAAAGTGAAAATCTAATTGTACTGGAAAATAACAGTGCATCTGCTCCGGTTGGTGAAGTCTACGGAAAAGACAGCAATACGATTCACAGTGGTGTAATGGGTTCATCGGAAAGACCTGATTTAGTAAAAAACCTTTTTTCAAAGTTTTATAATGCATTGAATGCTTATGATCTTGATGAAGCAAGGTTAGTTGTTTCTGAAATCGAAAAGGAGATAGGCACAAATGATTCAGAACTTTCTGCGTGCTACACCAAACTGGCACTTGCTGAATTGAAGATGGGAAAGAAAAAATGATCGAGATTAAAAAATCGTCTGCACCTCCTGACCTTGTAAAACTTCAACAGGATGCAGTTGCTCAAGGGCTTACGGCGAATCAGGCTTATGATACTTTGAGAAATCCTTTAAAAGGAGGTATTATTGAACTGCTTTTAAAAGAACAGGGGCATATCTGTGCATACTGTATGAGAAGAATCCCTGACGAACGCAAGGGACTCCCTCATGTAAAAATCGAACATTGGAATGCAAGAAATGGGGAACATGGTGAAACATGCGGTTCATACGGTGCCCTTGATTATGGTAATTTTCTTGCTGTTTGTTCCGGAAATCAGAATGGTTGTTCTAAAGGTAAAGAAGAAAAACTTACTTGTGATGCAAGCCGTGGAAACAAAAAGTTGATTGTAAATCCTTTAAATCCAGAAACGCTTTCGACCATTTATTATACTGAAGATGGGATGATTGCTGCATTAGATTCAGATATCAATAAAGATTTGACTATTACGTTGAACCTCAATTGTATGCGTGATTCTGTACAACTACCTAAAGAACGTAAAAGGGCTTTAGATGAAATCCAAGCGATTATTTTATCTAAGGTTGAAGCAGGGAATTCACTATTAGAAAGTTGTACGCATCTTTATCAAGAACTTTTAGAGATCGAGGACAAAAAGCCAGCATATATCGGTATTTCTTTATGGTGGCTGAAAGATTGTATTGATAGGTTAACTATCAATACATAAATTTCTGCCTATCTATTATCATAATTCAATCTGGTGTTACAGTTGCAAAGATGTATGGATAAAGAAAATTTGCTGTAGTCGCAATAAATAATATGTACCCTTGTAAAATATGCAGATTCGTCGGAATCAACAAATTTATTGTAACTATCATAAAATGTATTGACATTTTATGATAGGCAATGTATAATATTAAGAGAAAAGCCAATGAATTTAGGGGATTTTCCTGTAAAACTTAACAAGTTTAATGAAAATTGAAATCATATAGGGAGGAATTATTATAATGAGTAATGAAGTTTCAATTGAAATTAATGGTGGAGTTAGTGGTATGGTTGTTGGTCGGATGGATGGAGG
>OODO01002290.1_pt1 | contig 10798 bp, 8 predicted proteins | sample 1671261 | NCBI WGS metagenome assembly OODO01 (sample SAMN06348138, study PRJEB24527) | human gut metagenome | biome: human gut; feature: ankylosing spondylitis patient; material: feces | host: Homo sapiens | place: China | collected 2015-10 | reverse complement strand
CCACCATGATTATTATTTCCAACCACAAATTTCATATACTCACCATACTGTTCTTTCAAAATCAGATCATACTCTTTAGGCACAGATATACTAATATCCTCAAATGGTACTTCTATAGTTTCCCTAAGCCATTCAGGCTCAAACAAAACATTTCGTAAAGAATTAGTCACTTCAAATGAAACATTCTGGTATTTGAATTGTTCCTCTAAACTTCGATAAATAGAACAAGTTTTTTCAAACTCTCGAAAGAGTTTTCTTTTTCCTCCATAAATATTTAACTTTACTTGATAAAAAAATTTTAAAATAACATAAATTGTATGGTCATACATTTTCGCCACATGTGGATGTTTTCTCCCCATATAGTATTTTGGCTTTGTCATTTTAGAGTATGTCAAAAGAATTCTGCTATATAAATCTCTTTTCTTTTTTTCATCATTTGGTATCTTGTCCAAAATAAAAATATCTATAAAAACGCCTCTATGATATTTTTCACCATAATCTCCAACTAACAGACAAGTTGTATCATTCATTCTCAATTGTGCATGGGATCTCACAATTTTGTCAGTCAATGCATTTTGGAAAAAAACCTGCGAACAGAATTGATTGGATACCTTTTCTAATTTCTCATACTCATCTCTAGTCATCATAATATCTATATCATCATCCCATGGAATATACCCCTTATGTCTAATAGCTCCAAGTAAGGTTCCTCCACATGCATAATATATAATGTTATTTTTTTTACAAATTATTTGAAATTCTTTCAACAACTTTAACTGTACATTCCAAATTTTTTTCATATCCATAGATATATAATATCCATCTCTCTTTTCAGCATCTAAATTCATTTCAACTTCTTCCCTTCTTGTTCTTAAAATATAAAACTCCACGCCTAAGCTCAATAAGCATCCACTCATCTTTTTCTATCATTAATGCAATCAAATACGTTGCAATTCCTATCACAACCTGACAAATCAAAACCATAAGTTTTGACACATGCAGATAATTTTCCAAACCTATCACCACAAAAAACATCAATAATCCCGCAACTATCTTTTTATACATACACCTTAATAAATTTCCAAGTTTCATAAACCCATTACAATTCTTCACATATAAAAAAGTAATACTCAATTCTGCAACAACAGAAGCAAATGCAGCTCCATTAGCTCCATATTTTCCAATCAAGAACAAATTTAAAATTAAATTAACAGCAGATCCACACAACAAATATTTCGTACTATCATTCCGCCTGCCACTGGGAGTATAATATTGTGACCCTAGGCAATTGCTAATTCCGATAATTGTTATAATTGGTGCAAAAATATATAAGAGAGTAATTACTTGATCATATCCTTTTCCAAAAAAGAGTGGAACCAAAATCTTTGCAACTCCAGCTATCCCAAACCCACATCCAATTGTCATAAACAAAATAAAATCCATCGATTTACTTATACGATCTCTTATTTCTTCCATTTTATTGTCTACAAATAAATAGGATATTCTTACTCCTACAACTGCATTAACCGCATTAAACGAAACACTCTTTGCCATATTAATAATCTTTGTAGCTTGTTCATAATAACCATTCTGTGCATCATTTTGTGTAATTACCCCGATTAATGTTTTATCTAAGACTGTGTAAATTGAAGTAGCAATTGTTGGAATAAAGTACATTAACGTCTGTTTAAAATGGTCCTTAAGCATTAACGATTTAAAAGTAATTTTACATACATAGCGTGGCAAATAAATCCACATCGATAAATTTGCCAACATTGTTGTTATAGCCATAATTAAGATATACAAAACCAAATCATTTTCATCTTTTACAAACATAAAAATAGCAACAATTCCAATTGTTTTAAACAACATATTGCATGTAACTGTCGTTTTAAAATTCTCTAATCCATTATAAAACCAACTGATATCAAACATTGCCCCAAAAATATATGGAATCATTGCAATGTAATATATTTGATTTTTCTTATCGAAAAAAATCAACCCAATCCATGCTAGTAAACATACAATACAGGTTAATACGGTTATCAACTCAATTTCATAAAACTTCTTGCTATATGCTTCTTTATTATCTCTGGCTTGCGATATTTCTCGATTTCCATAGCTCGCAGTTCCCAGTGCTGCAAACAAAAGGAAATAGGATTGTATTGACCCAGTATAACTTTGTATTCCAATTCCATCAGGACCTAAGACTCTTGATACATATGGAGCAGTTATAAATGGTGTTATCATTGTAAAAATTTGAAACATCATGCTATATACAAAATTATACTTTAAATTATTCTTTGAAACCTTCACTTTTTGTTTTATTCTCCATATTCTATTAAAGTAAAAAGAGCAAACCTGTTTTCATATCTTTGATTTTATTCTCTCTATTCTCCTTTACCCAATACAAATCTAGTATTTTCTAAATATTGATCTGTATGGTAATACCTGTTCAGCCCCATTCAAAACATAAAATATAAACAACACACCAAATAGTATTATACTTGCCATATACAACAACATTCTTTCTTTTTTGTTGTTTACATATTTGCGTATCGCATTTGGAATCAATATAAACTGCGCAAATGAAAAAATTCTTACAACTCGGTAAGCTGCCGGAACAATTCCATCTAATGCACACACACATAAAAGTGCACATTGACTCATAAGCGTAATATTCCACTCAATTTGATCCTTGCCTGTTATACTCTGAAATACTTTATTATTTTTCTTTTCAATATACACAAACAAAATCAAGATCAGAAATTGCATTAGAATATAATATCTTCCTATCGTATTACCTGTATATGCCGACAACTCCTGTGCCTGAAAATATAGCTGTAATCTTGGAATATATCTGGCAAAGAGCTGCACAATTCTTCCTCCGATAATCTGCATCACTCCAAATGCCACTATTGAAACAATTAAATATGTAACTGCAGATAACATAATTCTATCTGCAAAAAATAATAATAAAAAAATCAACGATACCTGATGCATCGATGCTGAAAGTAATACCCAGACTATAAACGCTAGTTTTCTGCCCTCACACAGACATTCCATTGCAAGTAATAAAAATGCAGATGCAAGTGACTGTCTTACATTATTTAATGATACAAAATATGCAAAAGTCAGATACAGCAATAAAATAGATAACGCATATACTTTTGATTCCCTATAAATCTGTCGATACACAATTCCAACAAACAAAATAGAACAAATTACGATTATCCACTGTCCATCGTTGGTAAAAAATGAAACTATTTTATTTAATAAATAAAAACCTATTTCATAATATCCCCTATCTCCCCTGGCAATACTATTAAACTGCGGAATATAAGTATAGGAATAATCGGTTCCTAATCCGTAGCGTAACGAAGAAACCAGCAATGGAAACAACAGGCTGATACTTATCATCCCATTTCTTTTGATGTTTTTCATGTAAATAGTGCTCTTGGATTTTTTCTTTTTCTTTTCTGCATAAGGTACCAAACAACCACTTATGACCGAAAAAATAATCATAATTGCATATATCATCTTTGACTCCCACGTTTTATCCAAAAACGAAACCTGTTAGTAAATCTTCTTCTCACAAGCCGAATACGATCAAAAACAGGTAATTCCATATGAATCACCGGTAAATGTTTTACCACCAATTTATTTTTAATTACCCAGACATTCAACAACCGCTCCGACAAAAAGCCATACAATCTTTGCTGATAAGTATTTAACTTTGCTAGGTCTACTTGTTTTTCCAGCACAAATAGGATCGAAAACAGCCATTCACAATATGCATCAAAAATTTCTCTTTTGCAAAAAAGCATATTGAACAACGATGCCTTATTTTCATTAAAATAACGATCATATGTTTCTATATAATCTGGATATTTTGTTTCAATTATCTGACGTAATTTATCAAAAATTTCTTCCGTACAACAATGAAGCAAAATTTCTTCTTTTGCATTTTGCTTAAAATACTCTACATAAGGAAGAACTATATCTACACTTTTCAAGCAATTCAATAAATATTCATATGAACAGATATCGGAAATTTTATTACTAAGATTGTTTCTTCCAAAATATCTTCTATAATGCACCAATCCCTTATATGAATCATCTGTATTTTTCCAAATCCAATAAAGGCCTGTCAGCTCACAATAATTTGCATTTTTCCCTGAAATATGATTACCTATATTATCCCTCAGATACCCATATTTTTCTTTTCCCTCTGCACCAACCTGTAATGCACAGTACCCATTCAGATTTGGCACATTAAACTTTTTATGTGTTGCAATATAAATCATTAGACTCCTATTATCCTCTATATAGTTTCATAAAACCATTTACCGTATCTACAATATCAAATTTTGCATTTTTCAGAATATCATAAGCCTTTATTCGATCTCTTTTTTCTTTTCCATAATGAATAATGGTATCCAACCATTTTGACACATCACGGGCATCAATTCCAAGATAACTTACCGCCTGTGTAATTTTTGCTTCCCTCGTAATCGTATCCGAAAAGATAACAGGCAATCCAGATGCCTGTGCTTCCACTCCAACAATTGGAAGTCCCTCAAAATGGGACGGTAATGCAAACAAATCCATCGCCATAAACAATTCATGAACCTTCTTACTAACACCATAATAAATGACGTAAGAGTCCAAACCACAGGCATGTACTTTCTCCCGAAAAGCTTTTTCATTTGGTCCTTCTCCGACCAACAACAATTTTGCATGTAAACCGCGCTCCCGAATTTGTTTCAAAATTTCCAGAAAGAAGTCATGATTTTTCTGATAACAAAACCTTCCAACGTGACCGATCAATAATTCGTCACTAATTTGTAATTGTTTACGCACCATTTCACGTACAGTCTGTGAAAAGCGAAATTTCTGTAAATCAATTCCATTTTGTATCAAAGTAATCTCTTTTGCGGCAATATTTGGAAACATCCATTCTGCAGCAATATCAGAACATGCCACATAATCTGTCCCGATCCATTTAAGCAATCTGCGACATCGTCTGTGAATCCACGCCTTTAACCATCGATGATTTCCATCAACACCTGCTGCATGCGAATGTAATATAATTTTAGTGACTCCCGCAGTTCTTGCAGCCATTCCAGATACCATCAGCTTATTCGCCACATCTGCATGAATATGTACACAGGTATAATTTTGTTCACGAATCAGTTTTTTCAAATGAAAAAAACAAATGAATTGCTTAAGCCACTTATTTCCATCATATCCCACATAGTATACCTTTGAACCACATTTTTCAAAACTTTGTATATTTTCTTTATCCGTAAACTTTTCGATTGCAGCTATATCAATCTGCATATCCTTCGGCTTATTTTTTACAACATTTTTTACTAAAGAAAACACTCCTCCCAAATACAAATCATCGACATTTACTTCCAATACCTTATCGCTCATATTCTTTGTATCAGCCTTTCTATTCTGTTTTTCCTTCCCACAAGCCACACATGAATCCCCGCTTTATGCGCACCTATCATATCTGCTTTGATACTATCTCCGATGTGAATCATGGATTTTAAATCTATTTGCCAGTCCTTACACGCAATTTGAAATAATTTCCCTGATAACTTATTTTCTCCATATGTGTTTGATACATATAGTTTCTCATAGTCATTGATCCCGCACCTTTGTAACATTGATACAATCACGGTTTCCGGAAGATACATATCTGAAATAAGCAGAACTCTCTTTCCTTTTTGTATGCACTGCTCATAAAAAGGAAATATTGTTTCTTTCTTATGGCAGTTTTCCAATTCTATTTGCACTTCTGTCTTTTGTAACAATTCTACTATATCAGACTTATATGTATCAACCAACTCCTGATAAATTTGATCTAATGTAATCTCACAAGATTTCTCTCGAGCCTTTTTTTCTGCACGTATCCTGTTTTCGAGAAATTCCCGGCGATGTTCTTTTCCCAAAACTTTCTCCCCAACAATTTCAAATATATCAGTTGGTTTTGATACGCTGCGTTCAATCAGGGTATCAAATATATCAAAACTTATCGTATCAAAATGTGTTAAAATATAAGCGGCAATTACTTGATTCATTTTCTAAATATCCTGTAAATATAAAAATAAGGAAACGGTATCTTGAACACAGATTTGAGAAATCCAGTTTTCCATACACTATTGCTTAACGCATGCATTAACTCCCTCGGTTTGTATTGTACTAACTTTTTCTGACTCACATAATATTCTTTTTCCCCATCTGTATTGTAAAAAAAAGAAAACAATTTAACCATTTTTAATGTAGGATTTTTCCCAATGGCAATCAACGGTTGTGCAAACTTTACATAATCCTCATCCTCTTTTAAATAATTTTTCTTTTGTTCAATATAATCAAGAGCCCCCTGCTGCCATTCCTTAATACAACACACCAGTTTCTGTTCTTCTTCATATTCATAGTGGGCGTAAACCGGCCAAATCTTATCTCCTACTTGCCTATAACTGTCCGTTGAGCCTTCGGTACTCTGTAACATTCTTTCCATGATCCCTAAGGAACATAAAACACTCTTTCTTTGTTTTAGATTTTGTGGATTATATAAATATCCACTACAAAATCCACAAATTGGAAATTGAGGAGAGATTCCAATATAATATCCATAAATTTTTAAATCCAATCCATTATATTTTGCAATCTGTTCTAAACAATACTGCATTGACCCATGCCAGCCAATATCAACAATTGCACAAGATCCTTTCATTCCAATTTGTTCAATATAAGCTAGCAGCAATTGCCTTTGTTGCTGTGATTTTTCGTAAATTTGTTCTTTCAGACATATATAAATTTGTTCAACTTCTTTATTATTTTTCAATCCATCATATGCATAATCTTTTGACAGTTCCCACTTATGCAATTCCGCCAGATGTTTTCTCTCTGTTGCGTCGTATCCATAATATTCCAATAATTTAGAAAGTGTAACATATTTCTCCCATCCCAAATACTGCAACGAATCCTGATACCCACTTGTTGTACACAGCAACGCTTGTCTCAGACTTTTGCGTGAAAAATGGACATATTGTGTGTCAAACTCCGCATCGTATCCTAATTGCTGAAATGCCAGATCCATCATATATCCATCTCTGGAAAAAAAATAAACGCGATGTATCTGTGCCTTTTTCAGACTTGTATACAACCATTTGGTAAATCCATAGAGAAATGGCCCAAAATAATCGATTCCAAACTGATAATATGGTGACAAATTTTTCACAGATGTTTTTTTAAAAACTTTCTTCATATTTTTTTCCAATAAATTTTGCCTCTATAAAAGAAACAATTTTCCTTTTCCAATTAATTTTTTCCGTATATAGATAAGAAAGTTCTTTTATCTGATCTTTCTCTACCTTTTTGTCCCTTACCTGCTGTTCCAACCAAACATTAAAAATAATCTCGCTCACTCTTCCATAAAATCTGCTTTGAAAAGAAGAAAGATTATCTTCTCCTATTTTCTGTTTCAATGTAAACAAAATATCAAACAACCATGTGCAATATTCATTCATAAGTTGTCTGCTCATAATACACATATTAAACATATAACCATAGGTGCGATTTACAACGGCATCAAATGTATTCACATATTCTGGATACTTTTCCTTTAAAATTTCTTTTGTCAAATCCAATTGTTCAGCATAATGTGTATGTGCATAATGCGAATACAAAGTTTCAATATAATATTTTCTTTTCTTTGGAACAAATATCTGGTAACATTCCAGCATTGGTTTTAATTGCCTATAAGTTAAAATCCCGTCAAACGGATTCCTTTTTTTTGTTCCAAAATAGCGTCTGTAATGTACCAAACCGATATAATCAGAATCTAAATTTTTCCATGCCCAATATAAACCTGTTAATTCGCAAAATGATGGATTCAATATTGAAATATTTTCTCCAGTGTTATCCTTGATATATCCCAAATCCAACTCATTTCCATCGGAATCTTTTTTCCCCTCCGCACCAACATACAAAGGAATGTACATCGCGTCTGACGGCATTTTATATTTTTTATGAGTTGCTACAACAATTTTAACTGAATATTCACTCATTAATATAATTCCTTTTTACAATACATATTTTTTTAAAATTTTTATTTTTCGCATGATCCAGGATGCTAAAAATGATAAACATACAAAAATCAAACAAAATAACAGTGTCATCACTGGATAAATTTTAAAACGAATTGGTGTAATCTTTAGGAATCGATACACAAACTGAATAAATAAAGGATGTATTAAATAAGCCCCAAAACATAATCTATCTACTCTCCAAAGCCAGAATTTCTCACTCCATTCCTTAGATACAAACATCAAAAATACTACAGCTGCTAACACACCAATTACTGGACTGTCATATGAAGTCCAAACTTTTGGATTCCAACTCATGCTATTTAAAATCCAAATCAATGCCACACAAATTATTGCAATTATTCCGATTAGTTTTCTATTAACTTTCTCTTTATTTTTGAATAACCAATGTCCCAACAAGACATAAAAAACCGGATATAAAAACTGGCTGTTAAAAGCAATTTTCAAATTACTTAATCGAGAAAATAACGGAAAACAAAAATCAAGAACAAATAGTGCACAAAGTACTAATTGTATTTCTCCCTCTGAAGCATTATCAACAAATTTCTTTAACACGGGCATTATTAAATAAATTCCGATTAAAGCATATAAATACCAAAGATGTCCAAAACCTGTATCTGATAAGAAAGCTAAAATAGCCTTATCCAATAAGCTAATTGATAGTCCATCTGCCATTACTAATTTTAATGCAGCATACGGAATACCAAATACAACAAGAGCAAGCAAAATTCTCCTTGAATACTTAAAGAGCCACTCACTAGATTTAGCATGCATTTCTTTTCTCAAAAACAGCATTCCCGTTATCATAAAAAATACCGGTACTGCCCAATACATCATTTGATATGATGCATTAAAGAAAATCTTTTGCACAAATCAAATAGTTCTTGATTTTCACTTAACGTACTACATGTATGAAGATAAATTACACAAATTGTTGCAAATATCCGTAGATAGCTAATGCATGACTGCCAATTATTGTTTTTTCCATGGTATACATCAAACAATTTTTCATCATTTTTTTCCATATTTTACCACTCACATCGCACCTTCATGTCTCAGCACGACTCCCACTGTTTTGCACAATATTTTCACATCAAGTCCCAGGCTCCAGTTCGCAATATAACTGCGATCAAGTGCTACCACCTGTTCAAAATCCGTAATCTCACTGCGCCCACTTACCTGCCACATCCCGGTGATCCCCGGTTTGATTGCCAGGCGGCTTCTATGGTGCAGCTCATATTTCACCCACTCATCTTCTGTCGGTGGTCGTGTACCTACCAGAGACATATCCCCTTTGAGTACATTCCAGAACTGTGGAAACTCATCGATGGACCAGTCACGGATCTTATTTCCAAGCCCCTTTTTTATCGTCCCGTCCGGCAGACGCCTGCTGCCGATGATGCGCGGGTCAAAATCCAGTTTAAACATCATTCCGTCCGATACACGGTTTTCTGCAGCAAGTGCCGCTTTGCGTTCCTCCGCATCCAGATACATACTGCGGAATTTATAGCACGTAAATTTCTTGCCATTCTTTCCGACTCTGGTCTGTCCGAAGAAGATCGGACCGGGCGATTCATGATAGATCATCGGTGCAAGGATCAGAAACAGAATTCCAGTGAGGATGCAGCCGACGATGCCTCCGAGAATATCCATCAGCCGTTTGAGAAACAGTTCCCAGGTACTCACGGTGCGGATGCTTGTGGTCAGCACCGTGTATCGTCCCAGATTTTCCACAAACTGTTTGTTCGCCGCCAGATCCATCCGGTTGGCAAGCTTCAGATGTACCGTTACGCCCATCTCCGCCAGCTGATCGATCCATCTGTCTACCCGCGGATCATTTGGCTGCAAATCGATAAATACTTCATCCACCCATGCATGGCACAAGTAATCCATAACAGATTCTCCCTCTGCCACAAATGGGATGTCCCCCAGTTTTTCGGGAAGTGTTTTCTTTTCATTGACATCGATCACAGCGATTCCTCGAATCTGAAACAGTTCATAGCTGTGATGTTGGATATCTTCCCGCACCTGTGGAAGATTGGCCCAGTCGGTCAATATCACGATAGAATTCTTTCTTCCAAGCCGCAGATTCCGCAATACATGCCGTTTCCAGAGAATTCTTGTCCCATAACTGATTATAGCATAAAAGATAGCGGTCAGAAACAGTGTAATACGAGAAAAATCACCCGCATCTTTCACAAAGAACAGATAAAACACGGCAAACAGTATCACCAGGCTGACCTGACGCATGGTTGCCGCCAGTTCTATGAGCAGTCCACGTTTCAGAACGTTCTTACATGTATTTAAAAAGAACATCATGCATACATCAATCAGGATCAACACGATGGCAAGGTTTCCATACACGGAATTGGAATATAAATTCAGATTCCGGTGTCTGACGAGATATGCCAGGAAAAAAGAAACCTGCAGACACAGAATATCCAGTATCACAAAATCAATGTGTTTGATCCAGCTGTTTTTTGCTTTCTGATACATGATGTCTCCTTTCTTTCATTTTTATGATTCTTATTACTTTTGTTCATTCCCAATTTTTTCTATGGGAAAGGGCACAGCAGAATCAACTCTGTGCGCCCTTTTCAAGAACCCGAGATTATTTAGAAACTTTCTTTACGGTTCCTTTGAATCCGGCTTTCTTCAGCTGAGCCTTGAATGCT
>OODO01002280.1_pt1 | contig 10832 bp, 6 predicted proteins | sample 1671261 | NCBI WGS metagenome assembly OODO01 (sample SAMN06348138, study PRJEB24527) | human gut metagenome | biome: human gut; feature: ankylosing spondylitis patient; material: feces | host: Homo sapiens | place: China | collected 2015-10 | reverse complement strand
ACGGCGCAGAACCGGCTGCCCATGGGGATCAGGTCGTAGATCAGGCTTCCGGTGAGAGCAGTGGTGGTCAGGGCCGACTCGCTGTTGATGCGGTAGAACACCACGTAGCTGGTAAAGACGCCGCTGCTCTGCCCCATGGTGACGGCGGCCAGGGTGCGGCTGTCGTCGGACAGGGCGGCGGTCATAATGAACCGATCCGCCGAGCGGTAGGCGAACACCGGCTGGCCGGAGGCGTCGTACACCCGCACCGCGGCCTTGCAGCCGCTTTCGTTGCTGGTAACCGTGAGGTAGCCGTCCTTGTTGAGGGCCACGGCCAGTATCTCGCCGGAGGTGTCCACCTGGCAGGCCAGGCCCTTGGCAGTCAGGACATAGACCGAGGTGCCGCCCACGTCATAGGCGGCGGCGCGGGAGGCGCTGCGCGCGAGCGGAAAGTTCCTGCCATGGCAGGTCGTCACGATCTCGATCGACGGCAAGAGCCAGGAGGTGGCCTTCACCGTCCTAGCCACGGCCGACTGGACGGCCGACATCGCGGGCGACGAGGGCTTCGCCCTCTCCGACCGCAGCGGCGCGACGGGCAACACCAAGGTGACCGTCGTAGCGGCCCGCAACCTCAGCGGCGCGACCCGCTCGGCTACCGTGTCGTTCCGTCTCGGCGGCGAGGAGCGTTACGCCTACACGATCTCGCAGACCGAGGAGCAGCCCTATCTCGACGTCGATCCCGCGACGATCTCGATCGTCGGCGACCATACGGAGTTCACCGTCGCCGTCTCGACCAACCAGAGCCCGTGGAAGGTCGAGATCGACAGCCCCGACGGCGACGGCTGGCTCACCCAGCAGTCCAAAGAGAGCGCCTCGATCACCTTCCTGGCCGAAGAGAACACGACGGGCAGGAACCGCACGGCGACGCTCAAATTCGTTTCGGAGCTTCACCCCGAAGTCTTCAACTACGTCACCGTCACGCAGGGGTACGTGGTTCCGGCCCCGACGGCCGACCTGCTCGACGTGGTCTTCGCCGAAGACGGCACCGCGAAGGATGTCTCGGCCATGGGCATGACCGTCGAACTGCTTCCCGACCCGACCCTGTCGACCGTCTTCCTCGAAAAATACGACCGGTACGCCGCACGCTTCACGCGCGAACCGAGCGGTCCTTCGGCCGTGCTGGAAAGCGGATTCTACAAGGTGGAGTACAACGACAACGCCGCCTTCAAGAGCAAACTCGAAGACGGCTACGCGATGGAGGTGCTCCTGCGCCGTTACGACGATCCCAAAAAATTGCAGATCAAACCTTTCGCTTCGAGCGAAGGCGGCGGCGTCAGCATCTGTTTCTGGGCCGACGACTCGAACCAGATCGTCATGGAGACGGGCACGAAGAATGCCACGGGCGGCAACGTGTGGAAAACCGCCAAGAGCGGCGTCACCCCATTGAAGGATGTCTATTACCACATCGTCGCCGTATGGGACAAGGCCGCCGGCACGCAGAAAATCTATGTCGACGGCGAGTTGAAGGCCACCAACAATTCAGCCGGCGGCGAATTCCGCCACATGAACACCAACGTCGACAAACGCTGGTTCGGAATCGGCGCCGACCCCAATCCCAACGACAAGGGGCAGATATCATTCAACGGAGAGGTGGTCATCGCACGCATCTACGACGATCCGATCAACGCCGATCAGGTTCACGCCCTCTGGAAACTCGTGAAGTAACTAACCCAAATACGAACGCGATATGAAAAATCGAAAACAGATATTCGCAATCATGGCCGCAGGACTGCTCGCGCTTCCCTTCGGCACGGCTCACGCCGCAGAAACGCCGGTGCACGACACCTCGCAGGCCGCACTCGCCCAATCGCAGCTGCGCGACGTCACGGGGCGCGTCACCGACCGTGCGACCGGCGATCCGATCGTCGGCGTCACGGTGGCCAACAACTCGACCGGTTCCGGAACGGTGACCGATGCCGCCGGAGCCTTCACCGTAAAGGCAGCCACGGGACAGCTGCTGACGATCTCCTGCGTGGGCTATACCTCGTGGACGGTCAAGGTGCCCGCCTCCGGCGCGATCGACGTGGAGCTGAGCGAAGACGCGCAGCAGCTCGACGACGTAGTGGTCGTGGGCTACTCCACGCAGAAGAAGATCAACGTCACGGGCGCCGTCTCGTCGATCTCGGGCGAGGAGCTGGCCCAGCGGCCCGTGGTCTCAACCATGCAGGCGTTGCAGGGCATCGACCCCTCGCTCAACATCAGCATCGACTCGGGCAACCCCACGGCAGGCAACAGCCTCAACATCCGCGGCGTGCCCTCCATCAACGGCGGTTCGCCGCTGATACTGGTCGACGGCGTGCCGGGCGTCTCGCTGCGGCTGGTCAACGCCGCCGACATCGAGTCGATCTCGGTGCTCAAAGACGCTTCGGCCAGCGCCATCTACGGCGCCAAGGCTTCGGCCGGCGTGATCCTCGTCACCACCAAGAAGGGTGCGGCGGGCAAAGCCACGGTGAGCTACTCCAACAACATCGGCTGGACGCAGCCCACGACGCCCACCGACTTCATCACCAACGGCTACGACTACGCCACGATCGTCAACGACCTCTACTTCTCGCGTTACGCCTACAACGCCTTCAACTACACCGACGCCGACTGGGCGGCGCTCGAAGCGCGTCGTTACGACACCACCGAACACCCCGACCGGCCGTGGGTCGCGATCGGCGACGACGGCAAGTACCACTACTACGGCAACTTCGACTGGTACCACAGCATCTACAACACCAACCGCTTCCATCAGGAGCACAACCTCTCGCTCTCGGGCGGCGGCAAGGACGTCAACTACTACGTCAGCGGCCGCTACTACCAGCAGGACGGCGTGCTGGGCGGCAACATGATCCGGAACAAGGAGAACTACAAGAACTACTCGTTCCGCGCCAAGTTCGACGCACAGCTCTTCAAATGGGCCAAGTGGTCGACCAACGCCTCGCTCAACGCCGTGAACCAGAAGTATCCGGGGCCGCTCAACGAGGCGCAGACCATCGCCGCGCTCGAAGAGAACGTCGCGCCGATGTTCGTTCCCTACACCGCCGCAGAAAACTACGAATACACCCTGAACCTTTCCGCCGCCCAATTGCAGCAGTTGCTGGCCGAGCGGCTGGGCATCGCCGCCGACCTGCGCAACGTGGCGCTGGGCAAGGGACGCACGGCGGCACTGGCCGACCCCACGAACAAGCACACGATCGAGAACCTCTCGCTGACGCTCTCGAACAGCCTGCAACTCAAACTCCACAAGGATCTGACCTTCGATGCCAGCTACAACATCAACAACTACCGCCGCCTCTACAAGGATCGCACGGCGGCGAACATCTACTCCGACGCCGTGGGCGTGACCAAGACCACGACCCACTACCAGAAGGACACCTACCGCGAACGCCCCTACGAGTACACCTACCACAACGTCGACGCCTACTTCACCTACGAACACAGCTGGAACAAGGAGCACAACTTCAAGGCGGTCGCGGGTATGAACTACGAAAAATACCGACTCGTGGACAACATCGTCGAGCAGTTCGGACTGGGCAGCGACCAGATCGATTCGTTCAACTCGGTCAACGACGACACCTACTGGCTCGTACAGCAGGATATCTCGGCCTACAAGACGCTCGGTTTCTTCGCCCGCATCAACTACGACTACAAGGGCAAGTATCTCTTCGAAGCCTCGATGCGCGCCGACGGCACGTCGCGCTTCGCCAAAAAGGATCGCTGGGGCTACTTCCCCTCGGTGTCGGCCGGCTGGCGTTTCACCGAAGAGCGGTTCATGGAGGGCGTCCGCCACTGGTGGGACAACGGTAAGATCCGCCTGTCGTACGGTGCGCTGGGCAACCAGCAGGTGAGCAACTACCTCTACCTGCAAACGATCGGTACCGGCACGCTCAACTACCTCTTCGACGACAGCGGCAAAGCCAGCTATGCATCGGTATCCGATCCCATGTCGTCGAACCTCACGTGGGAGACGGTCTATACCTACAACCTCGGCCTCGACCTGAGCTTCCTGCAAAACCGCCTTTCGTTCACGGGCGATTTCTTCATCCGCGACACGAAGGACATGCTGACCGACGGAATGGCGCTGCCCGGCGTATACGGGGCCGATTCGCCCAGCATGAACTCCGCCGAACTGCGCACGAAGGGTTATGAACTCTCCGTCAGCTGGCGCGACCAGTTCAAACTCGCCGGCAAACCGTTCGAATACAGCGTCGGTTTCAACCTCAGCGACTACAAGAGCGTCATCACCAAATACGACAACAACCCGAACAAGTCATTGACCAACCTGACAAAGGGAGATTATTACGTCGGCATGGAGATCGGCGAAATCTGGGGCTTCAAGACCGACGGGTTCTTCAAGACCACCGAAGAGGCGCAGGCCTATGCCAAAGAGGTCGACCTGAGTTACAGCACGGGCCGTCTGACCGGCGGCTGGCAGGCCGGCGACCTGAAGTTCGTCGACCTAGACGGCAACGGCGTCTGGGGAGTCGGCAACGACACCGTCGACAAGCCGGGCGACCGGACGATCCTGGGCAACTCGCTCCCGACGCTCTCCTACGGCATCAACGCCTCGATCCGCTGGATGGGCTTCGACGCTTCGGTCTTCTTCCAGGGAACCGGCAACCACTACTGGTATCCCCACGGAGAAATGATGCCTTTCTGGGGCTGCTATTCCTATCCCTACCTCTCCTACCTCCCGACGGATTTCCTCGGCAAGGTATGGGCGGAGGACAATCCCAACTCCTATTTCCCGCGCGCAAGAGCCTATTCTTCATCGGGAGGTTATCTGAGCAAGGTCAACGACCGTTACCTGCAAAATATCCGCTACCTGCGCCTGAAAAACCTGACCGTCGGCTACACGATCCCCGCGACCCTCACCAAGAAGGCCGGCATCGACCAGATCCGCATCTATTTCTCGGGCGAGAACCTCTGCTACTGGTCGCCGCTCAAAAAGAACTCCAAGTACGTCGATCCCGAAGCGGCTATCAACCGTTCCGGCGTGAACAACAACGCCTACTATCCGTGGGCCAAGACGTTCATGTTCGGCATCGACATCACCTTCTAATAATTTCAAAATCCGAATACCATGAAGCGATTAATCATACTGGCAGCAACGCTGATTGCAGGATTATCGGCCTGCGACTCCCTGCTGGACAAAGAACCGTTGGATCGGGTGACGCAGTTCGACTATTTCAAGACGAGAAGCGATCTGGAACTCTTCTCCAACCCCTTTTACGACAACCTGCTGGACAAGACGCCCTACGATGAGCAGAACGACCTGCTCGTTCAGATGACCCTCTCCGATGTTCTCTACGGAGGCGACAAGCGCACCGTTCCGAACACCGGCGGCGGCTGGTCGTGGGGCAACCTGCGCCGCATAAACACCCTGCTGGAATATGTCGATCAATGCGAGGACAAGAAGGCCGTGACCGAATATACGGCCCTGGCCAAATTCTTCCGCGCCGCCTTCTATTTCGACAAGGTGAAACGCTTCGGCGACGTGCCCTGGTACGAGGTGCAGCTCGGCTCGGCAGACGAAGCGCTCTACAAACCGCGCGATTCACGCGAACTGATCATGACCAATATGATCAAGGATATCGACGAAGCCATCAACAGCGGCGGTCTTACGGAGGATATATCGACCTACCGCGTCAACAAATGGGCGGCGCTGGCGCTGAAAGCGCGGTTCTGCCTCTTCGAGGGAACCTACCGCAAATACCACGGCATCAACCTCGAAGGACATGACTACACCTATTATCTGGAGGAAGCTGCCAAGGCCGCCAAAACGATCATCGACGAAGGTCCCTACAAGCTCTACTCCACCAAAACTCCGGACAAGGACTACATGATGCTCTTCGCACAGGAGAATGCCAGCACCGAAGAGTATATCCTCGCCATCCGGAACAGCTACGAGGCCCAGGTCTACCACAATGCGACGGCCTACACGCTGCTGCCGACACAGGGCCGCCCGGGCTACACCCGCAAATTCATCAACATGTACCTGATGAAGGACGGCAAGGCATTCACCGACAAATTTAAGACAGAGTGGCAAACAATGCCTTTCACCGAGGAGGTGAAGGACCGCGACCCGCGCCTGGCGCAGTCGATCCGCACCCCGGGTTACAAGCGCATCGGCGCCAAGCGGGTACAGGGACCCGATCTCGGCGTCACGATCACCGGCTACCAACCCATCAAATTCGTTCAGGACACGACGGCCTCGGGAGGACAGATCGACCGCAACGACCGTTCGACCTGCGACATGCCGGTTTTCCGCTATGCCGAAGTGCTGCTCAACTATGCCGAAGCCAAGGCCGAACTGGGAACGCTCACGCAGAACGATCTGGCGATCACCGTCAACGAAATCCGAAGCCGGGTGGGAATGCGGGGCCTCGACATGAACGAAGCCAACAAAAATATCGACTGGTATCTTGAGTCCAAAGAGTACGGCTATCCCAACGTGACCGGCGCCAACAAGGGCGTCATTCTGGAAATCCGCCGCGAACGGGCCGTCGAGCTGATCCAGGAGGGTTTCCGTCTTCAGGATCTGTATCGCTGGAAAGCCGGCTATTGCATCGACCAGGCCATTTCCGGCATGTATTTCCCGGGCCCCGGCGAATACAAGCTTGCGGGCAAAGAAACGGCCGATCTGATTCTCTATAAGGCAGGAGAGACCAAACCCCAAGCCGGCGAAGGAGTTTCGGTATACGAACTCGGTTCGGACATCATTCTCTCCGAGGGGGACAAAGGCTATGTCTACTATCACAAAACCGTAGAGAATCTGCGCACTCCGTTCAACGAGGAGCGCGATTACCTCTACCCGATTCCCAGCGGCGAGCGTTCGCTCAACCCGAACCTCACGCAGAATCCGGGATGGAGCGACGGACTCGATTTTTAAGTCGGAAATAACCTAAAAAACAAGATTATGAGATTTGTAAAATATATGACAGCCCCGATCCTCATGGCGGCCCTGTGTTCCTTCTGGGGCTGCGACAAGGATGAGGACCACCTTTCCGAAGCTGTTCTGGCGAGCGCCAACACCTTGAATTTCGAAGCGGAAAGAGCGGCGGAAAAGATCATCACCATCTATGCCGACGCCGACTGGGTGACGGAAGTCCCCGACTGGGTGACGGTCACGCCCAACTCGGGAACCGGCGTCATGGACGTGACGGTTTCGGTGACCGACAACATGCGCGACGGCGCGGAGGACAACCCCCGCAAGGCCACCCTCGTCTTCAAGGGACGGACTCTTGCAAGCCGCGCACAGGTGCTCATCACGCAGAACGGAGACAAATACCGCGATGTGAAGGAGTACACGGCAGGTGAACTCGCCGCCCTGGCGGACGAAACGGTCATTTCCGTACCGTCGGCGATCGTCGTGGCCGTGACGACCAAAGGCTTCGTCATCAGCGACGACAAAAACACGGACAATATCTTCGTCTCGGACGCCACGACGGTTGCCGTCGGCGACAAGATTTCGCTCTTGGGCACCAAGTCGTCCGACTCGCAGAAACTCGCTACGGTAATCGACTGCGACGAGGTGACGGTTCTGTCCGGCGGAGCGGTGAACTACCCCGAACCGGAGGACATCAGCGCAAAGATCGACGACTACACCTCCTCCAAACGGGGCTACGTCACCGTCAAGGGCGTTTTCAACGGCAGCACCCTCACCGTTTCGGAGGACGCCAAGTACTCGGTCAGCGTCGTGGACGCCCCGTCGAGTCTGGGCCTTTCCTCCCTGACCGGCCATATCGTAACCGTCACGGGCTACTACGCCGGTTTGGCCGAGCCTGTACAGCGCATCATGGCCACCGATGTCGAGGACAACGGCCTGAACGAGATCGTCTATTTCCTGGAGAACTTCGAATGGCTCGAACCGTGGTCCGTAGCAAGCGGTGTCGGCCAAACGGTCGAGACGGATAACCTCGATGCAAAAGCGACAGCGCTTACCTCCATAACTGTCGATGGAGTGACTGCATTCGACGCTGTCGAAAAACTCGGTTACAAGTTTATCTACGACAAGAACGACAACAAACGCATCTACCTCCAGCAGAACTACCTCAAATTCGGCAAGACCGGCAATCACGCAGGTATCATTCTTCCTCCGATAGACGGGGTTCCCGAAGCAAAGGACAATGTGACACTCTCGTTCGACTGGTGCGGAATGCGCCAGGGGTCCGGCAAGATCGACCCCGTCAATCTGATCGTCATCTTCGAGAACGGCAGCGACAAAGTGCAGATCGACATACCCGAACTGGGATGGGAGGATGGTCACAAGCTCGAATGGGTTCGCGCCGAAGTCAGCCTGAAGGGCATTACGGTCAACAAGGATACGAAGATCACCATTACGCAGACGCAGTGGGAAGTCGGAACAGCCAACCGCTGGTTCCTCGACAATATCAAAATATCCGAACCGATCAAACTCTGATAACAGGAACCCTGTAAAACGAAATCAGCCGTTGACCCGTGAGTCAACGGCTGATTTTTTTCAGCGGAGGCGCAAAAAAAACCGAAGTTTTCGCTCCGTTCCGCCGGCTACCGGCCCGCTCGCCGGAGGAAACACTCGATCGTGTTCTCCATCAGGCAGCAGATCGTCATAGGCCCGACGCCGCCCGGCACGGGCGTGATCACCGAGGCCTTGGGTTCGATGGCCGCGAAATCGACGTCACCGCACAGTTTACCCGTCTCCGGGTCGCGGTTCACCCCCACGTCGATCACCACGGCGCCCGGCGACACCATCTCCGCCGTGACGAACTTCGGCCGACCGATGGCCACCACCAGAATCTCCGCCCCGCGCGTCACTTCGGCGAGGTTGCGCGTACGACTGTGGGCCATCGTCACCGTAGCGTTCGCGTCCAAGAGCAGTTTCGACACGGGAAGTCCCACGATATTGCTGCGGCCGATCACCACGGCGCGCTTGCCGGCGATCTCCACGCCTGCGGCCCGCAGCATCTTGAGAATGCCTTTCGGAGTGCAGGGGAGCGTGCAGGGCTGTTTCTGCCACAGCGCCGCAACGTTCAGGGGATGGAAGCCGTCGACATCCTTCTGTTTGTCGATGGCGGCGATCACCTTGTCCTCGTCGATATGTTTCGGAAGGGGCAGCTGGACCAGAATGCCGTCCACCTCGTCGTCGAGGTTCAGGGCCGTGATGATGTCCAGCAGTTCGGCCTCGGAAACGGACTCGGGCTTTCGGATCGTGGTATTGCGGATGCCCACCTCGGCCGAAGCCTTGGCCTTGCCCGTCACATAGCTCACGCTGCCGGGGTCCTCGCCCACGAGAATGACAACCAGATGGGGCACACGGCCGTATTTCGCGGGGAAGGTCTTCACCTCGTCCGCCATTTCAAGTTTCAGTTTCGCTGAAAGTTCTTTTCCGCTGATTATTTTTGCCATATATCGCTCGTATTATCTTTCCAAATCGTCGAAAGCCCGGTGGCCGATGTCGGTGCGGTGGAACAGATTGTCGCAGTCGATGCGGGCCACGTCGGCCAGCGCATTCCTCCGCGCTTCGGCCAGGTCCCTGCCCTTGCCCACCACGAACAGCACGCGGCCTCCGTTGGTGAGAATCCGCCCGCCGTCGGCCCGGGTTCCCATGTGATAAACAGCCCCTTCGACGCGGTCCAGGCCCTTGATTTCGTGTCCTTTTTCGTAGTCGCCCGGATAGCCCTTCGAGGCCAGCACGATGCCCAGCGCGGCGAAATCGTGCCACTCCAGCTGCGTATCGCGTCCCTCGGCCACGGCACAGAAGATGTCGACGATGTCGCTCTTCAGGCGCGGCAGCACCACCTCGGTCTCGGGATCGCCGAAACGGGCGTTGAACTCGATGACCTCGATACCCCGCGCAGTCTTCATCAGTCCGCCGTAGAGCACGCCCTCGAAGGGACACCCCTCGGCGATCATCGCGTCGGCCACGGGCTGCATGATCTTCTCCAGGGCATAGCGTTCGTCCTCCGCCGTCACGAACGGCAGGGGCGAATAGGCGCCCATACCGCCCGTATTGGGACCCTCATCGCCGTCGTAGGCCCGTTTGTGGTCCTGCGCCAGCGCCATCGGCCACACCTTGTGTCCCGAAACGAAGCACATGAACGAAAACTCGGGACCTTCGAGGTAATCCTCGACGACCACCTTGCCCTCGCCGAACTTATCGTCGAGCAACATATCCCGCAACGCCGCTTCGGCCTCGGCCATCGTCCGGGCGATCACCACGCCTTTTCCGGCGGCCAGTCCGTCGTATTTCAGCACTGCGGGCAGAGGACGCCCCTGCACATAGGCCAGCGCCCCGGCATAGTCGTTGAATGCGCGGAATCCGGCTGTCGGGATGGCATATTTAGCCATCAGCCGTTTGGCGAACTCCTTCGACGACTCGATGCGCGCCGCAGCCTTCGTCGGACCGAAGATGCGCAGCCCCGCGGCCCTAAAGCAGTCGACGACACCCGCCGCCAGCGCCACTTCGGGACCCACGACCGTGAGGCCGATGCCCCGCTCCGCGGCAAAGTCACGCAGGCGTTCCACCTCGGTTTCACGAATGGCCACGCACTCGGCCTGCCGGGCGATGCCCGCATTCCCGGGTGCGCAGTAAATTTTTTCAACCTGCGGCGAACGCGACAGCGCGTCGACAATGGCGTGTTCGCGGCCTCCGCCGCCGATAACCAGTACCTTCATAAACAAAATTCCTTTTTATCGCAGAATAAACTCCGCAGATTCCGGCACTTTTTTCCGCAAAAAGTGCCACAAAAACTCTCCGACGATACCTCCGCCTGCCCGGAACGGTCTAACGCTGGCTCCGGGCGACTATTCGCGGGTTTGTAAACAAA
>OODO01002267.1_pt1 | contig 10873 bp, 9 predicted proteins | sample 1671261 | NCBI WGS metagenome assembly OODO01 (sample SAMN06348138, study PRJEB24527) | human gut metagenome | biome: human gut; feature: ankylosing spondylitis patient; material: feces | host: Homo sapiens | place: China | collected 2015-10 | reverse complement strand
AAAGTGGGTCGCTCCGGAGAGCGAAATATCCCCGCGCCCGAGGGCGCGGAACCCTCTCTGCCGGAGGCCCGCAGGCGCGGCCTCTCTCACTCCTCGTTATACCCCTGGCTGCGGATAAAATTCACATTGTCCCGCCAGTTTTCCTTGACCTTTACCCACGTCTCCATGTACACCTTGGTACCCATGAACTTCTCGATGTCCCGCCGCGCCAGAGAGCTGATACGCTTGAGCATCTCGCCGCCCTTGCCGATGATAATGCCCTTGTGGCTGGCCTTTTCACAGTAGATCGTTGCGTCGAGGTCGATAATGCCGTCGTCGCGTTCCGAGAATTTTGTGATCTCGACCGCCGTACCATGCGGAATTTCCTTTTCCAGATTCCACAGCAGCTTTTCGCGGATGATCTCGGCCATGACCTGCTTCTCGGGCATATCGGTCGAAATGCCCTCCGGGAACATGAACGGCCCCGGCTGCGCAAAGTTCTCGCAGACCTGCATCAGGCTGTCCAGCCCGTCGTGCCACTTTGCACTGATGGGAATCACATCCGTAAAGTCCAGCAGATCTTTATAGGCCGCAATAACCGGCAGCAGCGTTTCTTTTTCCACGGTATCGATCTTGTTGATGACCAGAATCGCCGGAACCTTTGCTTCCTTGATTTTCTCAATCAACTCCTGCTCCTGCGGGCCGACGTTTGCAATCGGCTCGACGAGCAGAATAACGGCATCGACGTCAGCAACCGATTGATTTACAATGTTCACCATATAATCGCCCAGCTTCGTGCGCGGTCGATGGAAGCCCGGCGTGTCGATAAACACCAGTTGTGTATCGCCGCGGTCAACAATGGCGCAGATGCGGTTGCGTGTGGTCTGGGGTTTATGGGAGACAATGGCGATCTTCTCGCCGACGAGCGCGTTGGCAAGCGTGGACTTGCCGACATTCGGCCGCCCGGCGATCGTGATCATCGCGGTTTTGGTTTTCATATCTGTTCTCCTGTGCAAAATTCAAAATACATCTGGTCCTCGGCCAGATTCTCATGTCCGTCATCAATTTCTCCGACCACGCCGCCCATTTTTTCATAAAAGCGCCGTGCGGGCAGATTATGTACATTGCAGCCGCAGAAAAAACTGTCCAGTTTCCGTTCCCGCGCGGCCTGACGCACCTGTGCAAAGATGCGTCGACCCAGGCCCATATGCTGGTACGGCGGCAGCAGGTACAGAGAATTGAGGCAAAAAGAAAAGTCCTTATAGCCACCGTGGCTTGCCGCGCCATAGCTGAAATAGCCTGCACACTGGCCGCCGTCCATGACCAGATATGCCATATAATCTGTCTGCTCCAGCCTCGCCCGTTCCCGCTGCGTCTGTTCAGCAAGATCATATTCGTCGATCCATGCATCCGGATAGATTCCACGATACGTCGCGTCCCATGCGCTGCGCCGGGTCTCGGCAAGCAACTCCGCATCCGTGACTGCAGCGCGGCGGATAAAAAGATTCTGCTCCATCATCTCGGCAGTTCAATTTCGGCCAGAATGGCCTCTTCGGCGGCGCGCATCTGTTTTTTCATCGGCCCTTCGTCCACATGGTCGTAGCCCAGCAGATGCAGAATGGAGTGGATGGTCAGATACCCGACTTCGCGCCGGGCACTGTGGCCGAATTCTGCGGCCTGCTGTCTGGCCCGTTCGAGGCTGATGGCCATGTCGCCCAGTGGCACAAGGCCGGTATCCGGGTCTTTGTAAGCGTCCCACGATGCGGGAAGCTGCCCCGCTGTCAGTTCAAACATCGGAAATGACAGCACATCCGTCGCCTTGTCGATTTTGCGGTATGCGTTGTTGATGGCGCGGATGCCCTCGTCGTCTGTCACAAGGACGTTGATCTCACAAGGGGTGTTGACACCCTGATGGGCCAGCGCAGCAGCGATACATTTGGAAATCTGCTGCTTGAGCACAAAGTCGCGCAGACTGCGGCCTTCGCAGCGGATGACAATGCGATGCTTCATTTCTTCTCCCTCTTCCAGTCCGGCTTCTTTGTGAAGGTTCGAGCGCGTTCGTCCGGCAGCCGGTTCTTTTCGTATTTATCATAGGCTGCGACAATGCGCTGCACCAGCACATGCCGCACTACATCCGCAGGTGTCAGACGGCAAATCTGGATATCCTCCACGCCGTCCAGTACGCGGATGGCCTCCTTCAGACCGCTGACCTTGTCGCCCGGCAGATCGATCTGCGTGATATCGCCGGTAATGACGATTTTCGAGCCGAAGCCGAGGCGCGTCAGAAACATCTTCATCTGCTCGCGTGTGGTGTTTTGTGCTTCGTCGAGAATGATAAAGCTGTCGTCCAGTGTCCGCCCGCGCATATATGCCAGCGGCGCAACCTCAATATTTCCGCGCTCAAGATACTTTCCATACGTCTCCGGCCCCAGCATATCGAACAGCGCGTCGTAAAGTGGGCGCAGGTAGGGGTCAACCTTGTTCTGCAGATCGCCCGGTAGGAAGCCAAGCCGTTCGCCTGCCTCAACGGCGGGGCGCGTCAGGATGATGCGGTTGACTGTTTTGGCGCGGAACGCCGCGACGGCCTCTGCCACGGCAAGATACGTCTTGCCCGTACCGGCGGGGCCGACGCCGATGGTGATGGTGTTTTTCTCAATGGCTTTGAGATAATTCTGCTGGCCGATGGTCTTGGCCTTGACGGGCCTTCCCTTGGCTGTCACGCAGACGACATCCTTGGCCATTTTGCTGACCTGATCTTCGTTTCCTGTGTTGACAAGATTAATCAGATAGCGCACCTTCTGCTCATCAATCTCCTCGCCCTTGGCAGACAGCGCCAGCAGCGCCTCGATTGCGCGGCAGCCCTTGTCGGCGGCTTCCTCGTCGCCTGTGACTTTGAGTTCGTTGTTGCGGTTCGTGATCTTGATGCCGAACGCGTCTTCGATTTTGCGTACATTTTCGTCAAAGGAGCCGAAAACATCAATCAGCTGTTCGACACGCTCGGCATTGATGGTCCGTTCTGTCATTCAATCGCTTCCTTTAGGCTTGCGGGCCGCATGCGAGCAATCATTTCCTCGCACCGCAGACTTGCGTGCAGGCGGATACAGCCGCCGGAACGCTCCGTCCGAACAGAGCAGCCCGTAATGGTTCCGGCAATCATATCGCGCAAGGCATCTGCCTGCACCAACTCCAAAAGCCGGTCTTCCGCGTCCTGCGCCCGCAATTTTTCTTCTCTTGTATCATACTCACAAATTCTTGTAATTGCAATCCCCAATGGCAAAGAAAAACCGCCAGGAAGCGTGAAATACTGCGTTTTTGTCTCTTTTTCATAAGACTGCTCCGGTACAGCTGCACAGAAAAGCGAAATACGCCGCCGTCCGACAAGCAAACTGACCGCATAGCGCGGCGCAGCACGCCGCTCCTTGACCTGCTCTGTCTCTGGGACGATGCACACGGCCTGCCGAACCGTCTCGGCGTAGATCTCTGCCCGTGCTGCTGTTACCTGCGTTTTAAAGCCGAAATCCGTATAAGCGGACACCAGCAACTCTCCGCTTGCAACAGCTTGCCCCGGCACACAGAGGCAGTTTCCGGCCACAGCCTCCACGCGCGTCAGAACGCCTGCGCGCGCCGCGATTACGTCCGTTGGTGCTTTTCGGTCCAGAACGGGCTCTTTGTCAGGCCGTTCCCGCACGACCACACGCGCGCACATGCCGCTCTGCTGCACGGTCAGCCACTGCAGCTTCGGAATGCGCAGAAGCATCTGATTTTTCAGTTCCTGCGGCTTGATCGACGGCCCATATGTTCCAAAGCCTACGCCAAGTTCCTGCAGTTCCCGCAAAATCTGTGCACTCGGCACAGCCTCGTTGCCCTCAACTTCATAGAAAAAAACAAACTTCGGCACAAGAATTGCTGCCGTAATAGCGGCTGCCAGCAAAATAAGAAGCACGGGCCGCTTCCACAGCCCGTCGAACACAGCAGAGAAGCCGCTGCGCTCGAGAACTGCACAGTCGCAGCCACCCATGCGAATCTGCTGCGCTGCACGCGCCTCATCCCGCCGCAAAATCCAGATCTCAGCGGTAAAGTCGTCCGGCTTTGCGCAGAAATGAAACGCGATACGCGCCTTTGCCAGTCGCTGCATGCACCATTCCGGGCTTGCTCCCGTGATGGACAGCCGAGATACGCCGAGAAAAAACCAGATCACCCGCCACATCCGCGCAGACCTCCCTCGCCGTAGGTCAGAGAGTCGATTTGACCAATGATCGTCAGCCGTTCGCGGTGCATCTGCCGAATCTCCAGCCCGCTTCCTACAACGGTCAGACTTCCGATGTTCAGCCCGATCACGATCCGCTCCCGGTTATATTCCAGAATTCCGGTGTGCCGGTCAACCGAACATTCCCGAAATCCGTTGACCTCCAGATGCGGCAGCCCTGCGGCAATATCCATCGGCAGTCCCAGCCGCATGGATGCGGCGGCCAGATACGAACGCAGTTTTTTCAAACGGCAGCGCCTCCTGTTTTTCGTTTGCTATATGCTTATGCCGGACAGACTAATTCTTTCCATGGCTGCATAGGTTTTTATCCGAGGGAGGGGAGAGGCATGAGAAAGCTATTTCAGGCGCTTGCACTTCTGGCGGCGTTTGTTCTGCTGATTGCTCTGCCGCAGGTTGCGGCGGATGGTGTACGCAGCGCGCTCACGCTTTGCGGACGGGTGATCCTGCCGTCGCTGTTTCCGTTTTTTGTGTGCAGCAATTTATTCCTGCTGCTCGGCTTTTCTACGCGGTTTTCCGCGCGATTCGGCGGCGCGGCGGCAAAGCTTCTGCGTCTGCCGCCCGCAGCGGGCAGCGCGTTTCTGCTCGGCCTTCTTGGCGGCTATCCGGCGGGCGCACAGGCTGTTGGGGTGCTTTATACACGCGGTGAACTCTCCGAGCCGGACGCTGAACGCGCGCTTGCCGTCTGTAATCAATCCGGGCCGTCGTTTATCTTCGGCGTGCTCGGCGGCGCAGTCTTCAAAGGCGCGGCGGCAGGCGCTTTTTTGTACGTGGTTCAAATCATTTCCGCTGTACTTGTTTGCCGCTTGACCGCGAAAAAACAGCCCACGTCCGCAAAGTCTGCTGCCAAGCCGCAGCAGCCCGAATCTTTTGCCGCAGCTTTTTCCGAGTCAGTGCGCCGCGCAGGGATGAACGCAATTCAAATCTGCATGTTTGTTACGGTCTTTTCCGTTCTCTCCCGCTATTTTCTGCTTGCCGCAGGCCGCTTCCTGCCGTCAGAGGCACTGCCGTTGTTCCTCGGTACGCTGGAACTGTCCGCAGGCTGCGCGGCGCGCAGTGCAGCGGCATGGTGCCGGCGGACGCAGTCGAGAATGTCCCGGTCATCCTGCCAAAGCTTTTTCAGGTACGCATAGCCGAGGCTGCTGTGATCGCCAGTTTGTCCGCCCGCACGCAGCACCGGCTTACCGATGTCGTGCAGCAGACAGCCGAAGCTGACGCGCACGCTTTCTTCTCTCAACGTGTCTCACGCTCCTTTTTTGTCAGTTGTCCCCTGGCGGGGTGGGGATTTTTTCAAAAATGAAGTACAAAACTACAGCAAAGGCAATGTTTCCGTCCCCTTGCGGGGTGTGGGTTGTTTCGAACAAGATGGTTCGTATCCTTCGCTACAACATGTTTCCGTCCCCTTGCGGGGTGTAGATTGTTTTGGCAAAGCTGCACATTCTTTTTGGTGCAACAGGAAAAAGAATTGTCAACTCTGCTGTTTTATTGTATCATATTGGCAGATGGTTTATCAATAGCAAACTGAGAAACTGCAAAGTGCCGTGCGAAGCGCATAAAACAGCGACCTAATTTGTACTGTGAAAATAGAGGTTCGCACACGTAAGAAGGTTCATAAACTCGAAAGCGAGGAACGATCCATGATGAGACTATTGTTTACCTGTATGGGTACGTCAGACCCTGTGCGCGGATACCACGACGGCCCGATGCTGCATATCATCCGCCACTACCGCCCGGAGCTGATCTGTGTGTTCCTTTCCGGCGAGGCTGCGGCGCTCGACGGCTGTGGCGCGCGGCTGGACACCGTTTTATCGCACATTCAGAACAACTGGGGCGGCTATGCGCCGGAGCTGCGTGTCGTGCGCACACGGATTGATGATCCGTCAGACATGGACGCCGTCGGTGCGCCGATTACGGAGGCTGTGGCGGCACTGACAGAGGAGTTTCCCGATGGGGAGGTGCTGCTGAATCTCAGTTCCGGTACGCCGCAGATGAAAATTGCGCTTGCATTTCTCGCCGCCGATCTGCGGCGCAGCATGCGCGGTATTCAGGTCAAGAATTTTGAACGCGCTTCCGGCACCACCGAGCGGACAAATGCCCCTGATTACAGCGTCGCCGACGAGTTGGAGTGCAATGAGGATGAAGCGCCGGATGCTCCGAACCGCTGCTCGGAGCCGGAGCTCATGCACATGCAGAGGCAAAGAGCCAAAGAACAGCTTCTGACGCTGCTTGACGTACGCGATTACAGCGCGATTTACACGATGAAGAATCTTCCAAACCAGCTGAAAGCGCTGATCGGGCATCTGGACGCGCGCGACCAGATGCAAAGCGAAGCGGCGCGGAATTATGCGCAGAATCTCAAGCTGCCGTTTTCTTTGTACCCGGTTCGCACCGGTGCGCCGCGCAGCGATTATGCGGAGGTCAGCGAGGCGTATCTGGTGCTGCTCAACCGCAGCCACCGGCAACAGTATGAGGAGATGATCCTGCGTCTTAATCCGCTTGTTGTTCGGCTGGAATTGCAGCTAATGAAAACCGTGCTGGCGGGGAAAAACCTGCGTTTGGAAGACGTGATCGACCGTCCGTATTCCCGGCGGCCGCGTTTCGTACCGGATATGCTGGCGGAAAAGCTGCCGGACGTCTATCAAAGCGTCTGCGCCTATTTTGGTGTGCCCCTGCGGGAGAGCGATGTCAGCATGGAACTGTGCTATCGGATTTTGGAGCATCTGCCGGATGTTCCTGTAGATGCTATGCCCGTGCTAAAAAGCTGCAACCTGCTGAACGAAAGCTGCCGCAATTCACTTGCACACCAGTTGACCGCCGTGACTGCGGAGCAGATCACCGCCGCCTGCGGCATGCAGCCGGCGCAGCTTCTCAATCAGGTGGGCAAACTGATCGCCGCCATTTACCCGGAATGCGACCCAGCGCTGTTCACGATCTATAAACGCTGCGGAGATTACATCAAATCCAAGATTTTATAACCTTTTATGTCAGGCATAATTGGTGCAGCAGTTCGCGAAAGCGTGCTGCTGCATTTCTGTGCTATTAGAGATGCGCAGAGAAATTCACATGATTTATGTGAATTTTCATTATTTCACTTGTTTCATGTGAAAATTGCGTTATAATATGAATATCCAACACGGAGGTGTGATCGATGCAGTACGAAAATGAGCGCATGGAATTTAAATCCCAGCTGACAGATGATATTTACAAGGAAGTCATCGCCTTTACGAACACGGATGGCGGTGTGATCTATATCGGCATTGACGATCAGGGCAATGTGACAGGTATTGACAATGTGGACGAGACATACACGCGGCTGACGAACGGCATCCGCGACGCCATTCAACCGGATGTGACGATGTTCGTGCGCTATGTGCTGCAGGAGAACAAGGTCATCCGCATTGAGGTCGGTGAGGGCAGCTATAAGCCGTATTATCTGAAGGGCAAGGGTCTGAAGCCCGCCGGCGTTTATGTGCGGCAGGGCGCGACGAGTGTACAGGCGTCGCCGGAGCAGATCCGGCAGATGATCAAAGATTCGGACGGCGACGTGTTTGAAGAAATGCGCACCGTGCAGCAGAATCTGACCTTTGACGAAGCTGCGGCTGCGTTCAAGCGGTACAAGGTGGATTTTTCAGATGACAAGTACATTGCGCTGGGGCTTCGGAATATTCACGACGACCAGTACACCAATCTGGCGCTGCTCCTGTCCGACCAGTGCCAGCACACGACGAAAATCGCGGTGTTCAACGATGAATCCTGTACAGAGTTCCGGGACAGCAAGGAGTTTGGCGGATCGATCTTCAAGCAGTTTGAAAACTCGATCAATTATCTGGCGCTGTGCAACAGGACAGTCTCTACCATCAAGGGTGTCGTCCGCACGGATAAGCAGGACTATCCCGAGGAAGCCATCCGCGAAGCGCTGCTCAATGCGCTGGTGCATCGGGACTACAGCTTCAGCGGCAGCATTATCATCAACGTGAACGACAGCAAAATGGAATTTATTTCTCTGGGCGGCCTCCTGCCCGGCCTTTCCACGGAGGATATCCGCCTCGGCGTTTCTCAGCCGAGGAATAAAAAGCTGGCAGAGATTTTTCACCTCCTGCGCCTGATTGAAAGCTACGGCACCGGCATCCGCCGCATTTTCAAGCTCTACGCAAGCTGCCCCGTCCAGCCCAGCATCGAGGCAACGACAAATGCATTTAGAATCGTGCTGCCAAACATGAACGCCGCTTCTGCGGGCGCAGAAAACGCGGCAGAAGCAAAGCCTGCCGCGCCGATCATTACGCCGCAGATGAAAATCGTTCTGGACTATCTCAAGGAATACGGTGAAATGCGCGACGAGGAGTTGCAGGAGCTGCTGCATATCAAAAAGACCAGAGCCTATCTGCTGACCCGCCAGATGAGCGAGGAAGGGCTGATCGAGGTCGTCGGCAGAGGGGCGGAGAAAACGTATAGATTGAAATGAGGTGCAGATATGGACGCGCATAAGCTTTGGATGCTGAGAGATTTTATTGGAACAAATAAAGTCCTGTTTCGGATTCCGGTGTATCAGCGAAATTACGATTGGTCAGAAGCCAACTGTGACCGCTTGCTTGATGATATCTATGAGATTATCAACAGCGGGGACAAGCATTTCCTTGGAACAATTGTATTTATGGCTGCCAAGAGCGGAGGGTTTACGCTGCAGGAATATACAATTATTGATGGTCAGCAGCGATTGACTACTATGATGCTTATTCTCAAGGCGCTTGCCGTTGTTGCTGAAACAGGCGGCGATACCTGCTTTCAGGAGATCGACGAACAATACCTGCATAACAAATACTGCGATGAAAAATACAAGGTGAAGCTAAAGCCGATTAAATCGGACAACAATCAGTTCTTGCTTTTGTTGGCAAATAAAACTGATGAAATGGATGAGGATACGCATATTTTCCAGAACTATCGGCTTTGCAAAGAACGGTTTGAACGATGGGCTGAAAAGGGCATTTGTCCATCACAGGTACTTGATGCGCTTACAAAACTTGAGATCGTTGAGATTGTTTTGACAAAGGGTGAGGATGATCCACAAGTTATCTTCGAAAGCATCAACTCCACTGGACTGGACTTGTCAAATGCAGACCTGATTCGGAATTTTCTTCTGATGAACGCCGATGACCAGGAACGGCTGTACGAAGATTATTGGCTGATTATCGAAAAGGCACTTCGGAATAAGATGGACTATTCCAATCTTGACGACTTTTTCATGCAGTATATCGTTTATAAGACGGGCAAACCCGTAAATAGCCGTCAACTCTACCACAGCTTTGTTAAGCTGTTTAAAGGCAGTAATTATACACAGGAGGCCATCCTGGACGAACTCAGGTACTATGCAAAAATCTATGGTGCCTTTGTCTGTGGAAACAAGGACTACTCAGTACGAATCAATCAACTGCTGCAACGAATTAGAATTCTGAAACAGACAACGTGCTATCCATTTTTGTTCCATGTGTTTGATGATTTCCACCGCGAAGTAATCGATGTGGAAACAACGGAGCGCATTCTTCAGTTTATCCTCGCCTATCTGCTTCGCAGATTGGTTTGCGGTGTTCCATCCAATACGTTACGCGGATTGTTCATATACCTTTATAATCGCATCTTTAAAGTTACTGCGAACAAGCGGAAATACTACGAGTCATTAAACAAGTTCCTTTGTACAGTTTCATCCAAGGACGCTGTTCCATCTGAAAACGAGTTTGAACGAGCGTTGCTGACAGCCAATATTTATGGCAATAATGCGCTCTGCCGATTCCTGCTCCTTGATATTGAAAATGGTGATAATAAAGAAACATTGCAAGTGGAGAATCTGACGATTGAACACATTATGCCGCAAACACTGAGCGCCGATTGGAGTTACATTGATCCTGAAAAACACGAGGAATACTTACATACGCTTGGTAATCTGTCCGTAACCGGATATAATTCCGAACTTTCCAACAAGAGTTTCAAGGAAAAGCAGGAGATTATCCGCGAGAACTCGAAGGCAGTTGTTTTAAACCGGGACGTTTTGGAAGCAGATATATGGGATATTCCGCAGATACAGGCACGCGCAAAGCGACTGGCAAACATTGTAGCAAACCGATACGCAATCGACCGAATCACGGACGATTCGATTGAGTTTGAGTATGTCGAAACGATAACGCTCGATCACTATGACGAAGTTACGGGTAAAAAGTTGGTTTCTTTCAAACTCTTCGGCGAAACCTATCGACAAAACAAGTATGCATTGATGCTGTTGGATGTTATCAAGCTTCTGGACAAAAAGAAACCCGGTAAATTGCAGGAACTTGCGAATCGTCACTACTCATTCAATTCAACAAAGCGAAAACATGTCCACCTTAATACAGATGGAGTTGGTATGCGGTGGCCTTGGAAGCTTTCCGATACGATCTATTTGGAAGCGAATTTGTCTGCATGGTCCTGTATTCGCTTTATTGATAATCTGATTTCAGAGTTTGGTTTTGATCGTTCGCAGTTTTCTTTCAATATTGTGTCTGAAGAATCTGACGAGAGCATTGAGAACGAAGAATAAGGCACTTCGAAATACCTTGTCGAAGTCAGCACGGGAAGCTGTCGAAATTGTGATGATGCTATATT
>OODO01002265.1_pt1 | contig 10876 bp, 7 predicted proteins | sample 1671261 | NCBI WGS metagenome assembly OODO01 (sample SAMN06348138, study PRJEB24527) | human gut metagenome | biome: human gut; feature: ankylosing spondylitis patient; material: feces | host: Homo sapiens | place: China | collected 2015-10 | reverse complement strand
TTCTCGCTGACCTTGATTTTCGGGATGATGTTGCCCTCGTCATCCTCAATCGCCGCCAGCTTGTACACGCCGCCGAAAACGGGGTTCGATTTGCTCGTAATCAGCCGTTCGCCCACGCCGAAGGTGTCCACCTGCGCACCCTGCATCATCAGGTCGCGGATGAGGTATTCGTCCAGCGAGTTCGACGCGGTAATCTTGCAGTTCGGCAGACCCGCCTCGTCGAGCATCTTGCGTGCCTTCTTGGACAAATACGAAATGTCGCCGGAATCCAGACGGATGGCGAAATTGGTGATGCCGCGCGGCAGCAGAATCTCCTTGAACGCGCGGATAGCGTTCGGCACGCCGGATTTGAGCGTGTTGTAGGTGTCAACCAGCAGCGTCGCGTTGTCGGGGTACAGCTCGCAGTAGGTCTTGAAGGCGTCGTATTCCGTTGGGAACATCTGCACCCACGAGTGCGCCATCGTGCCGCCCGCCGGAACACCGTAAAGCACGTCCGTCAGCGTGCACGCCGTGCCTGCCACGCCGCCGATGTACGCCGCGCGCGCGCCAATGACCGCGCCATCCGCGCCCTGTGCGCGACGGGAGCCGAATTCCAGCACAGCGCGTCCCTGCGCCGCGCGGACGATGCGGTTCGCCTTCGTTGCAATCAGCGACTGGTGGTTAATCTCCAGCAGCAGATACGTCTCAATCAGCTGCGCCTCAATCGCGGGCGCACGGACGGTCAGCAGCGGTTCGCCGGGGAACACGGGCGTGCCTTCCGGAACGGCGTAAATATCGCCGTGGAACTTGAAGTTCTTCAGGTAAGTGAGGAAGCCCTCGTCGAAAATTCCCTTGCCGCGCAGATAAGCAATATCATCATCGGAGAAATGCAGCTGCTGGATGTACTCGACAATCTGCTCCAGCCCCGCGGCAATCGCGAAGCCGCCGCCGTCAGGCACGTTGCGGAAGAACACATCGAAATACACATTGCGCTTGTAGAAACCGTTGCGGTAGTAGCCGTTGCCCATCGTGAGTTCATAGAAATCACAGAGCATCGTCGGGTTTTCCTGCGGTCGATTTGCCATTGCTTTGCCCATCCTGTTCTATCTTATTTGTCGAAATTTGTCACATTGATTTGCAGTCCGCGCATCACATCGAGCGCCTTTTCGTGCAGCGCCTCGTCATTGGACGCGCAAAGCGACGCATCCACGGACACGCGCGCTTCCGGCAGCGCTGCCTTGCACAGCACGGCGTTTGAAATCACGCAGATGTTCGTGACCACGCCGACCAGCTCGATTTCCTGATACGGGTGCGTGCGCAGGTAGCAGGTCAGCTCCATCGAGCCGAAAGACGGCTTGAAGAACACCATGTCCTGCTTTTGGCGGCACGCCGCTGTTTCCCCGAACAGGCGGTGTCCAGGCGTTCCGGCGATGCAGTGCGGCACGGGGAGATTTTTCCCCTCCTGCGTGGTCGGGTAGTCGTCATTGTGCGTATCCAGCGTGAACATCACGTCGTCGCCGCGGCTGTGATACAGGCGGATTTTCTCAGCAATCCCGTGGTCAAGCGTGACTGCCTTCTCAAAGCCGAGAGAACCGTCTACAAAGTCCTTCTGGTAGTCCACGACAATCAGGCATCGTTTGCCCGTCTCCATGCTCCGTTCTTATTATACAACGGAAAATCGGTTTCGTAAAGGAAAAAATGCGCAAGCGTAAGAATTCCGCAAAGGGAAAACGAAATCTGTGTGAACGCATGGACATTCGGCGCAAAACGTGATAAACTGGAACGGATTATTCAATAAAGGGGCGAAATTTGCCGTGAAGCTCAACACCAAGCGTACCATGCTGGTCGGTCTGGCGTTCTTGTCCATCTGCATTTTCTGGCAGATGTATGACAGCGTGATGACGCTGATTCTGACGGATACTTTCCACCTGAACGAGACGATTGCGGGCGCGGTCATGGCGGCGGATAATGTGCTGGCGCTGTTCCTGCTGCCGCTCTTCGGCGCTCTGTCGGATAAGACGAACACGCGCATCGGCCGCCGGATGCCCTACATCATCGGCGGCACAGCGGCGGCGGTCGTACTGATGAACCTGCTGCCCGTGCTGGACAACGCCTATGCCGCGTCGCCCTCGCCGCTGATTTTGGGGCTGTTCATCGCGGTGCTGGCGCTGCTGCTCGTTGCGATGGGTGTGTACCGCTCCCCGGCGGTGGCGCTGATGCCGGATGTGACCCCGAAGCCCCTGCGCAGCCGCGGCAATGCCGTCATCAACCTGATGGGCGCGGTCGGCGGCATTCTGTATCTGGCGCTGGCGGCGGTGCTGTACCCCGCGTCGCGCAAGGTGGCGGGACATGTGGATTATCAGCCGCTGTTTATCATCGTGTCGCTGATTATGGCAGTATCGGTGCTTGTGCTGGCGCTGACGGTGAAGGAAAAGAGGCTGTCCGAAGAGAACCGCGCGCTGGAGAAGCAGCACCCGGATTGGAACCTCGCCGCGAAGGATGAATCGGGCAACGAAGTGCTGCCAAAGGAGGTCAAGCGGTCATTGACCTTCCTGCTGGCGTCCATTTCGCTCTGGTTTATCGCCTACAATGGCGTGACGACGTGGTTCACGAAGTACATTGAGCAGGTGATGGGCGAGGGCTTGGGCGGCGCATCAACGTGCCTGCTCGTCGCGACGGCGGGCGCCATTTGCTCCTACATCCCGATTGGCGCTTTGGCAGCGAAAATCGGGCGAAAGCGGACGATTCAGCTTGGCGTTGCCCTGCTGACGCTCTGCTTCCTGCTCGGCTTCGTCCTTACCTGCACGTCGAGCGTTATCACCCCGGTGATGTACGTCGTTTTCGCCTTGGTTGGTCTGGCGTGGGCGGCGATTAACGTCAACTCTCTGCCGATGGTAGTGGAAATGTGCCGCGGCAGCGACATCGGGCGCTTCACGGGCTACTACTACACGTTTTCGATGGTTGCGCAGGTCGTCACGCCGATTGCCGCGGGTTCTTTGATGCGCGCCATCGACTACCGCGTGCTTTTCCCTTATGCTGCAATTTTCTCCGCCCTGAGCTTCGTCACGATGTGCTTCGTCCGCCACGGCGACGCAAAGGCGGAGGCAAAGAAGGGGCTGGAAGCATTCGAGGACATGGATGTGGAATAAGTGCAAGAAATGTGGAATCTTTGTGGATAACAATAGCCGCTGCGGGCAAAACGCGGCGGCTTTTTGCATGGGGGGGGATTTTGCGCGCCTGAATTATGCCCATAGACGCGGTTCTCCATGCAACAAACAAAATCAATTATGGGAGTGTGCGCTGCGAAGCAGTCCAGAGGGCGACCGCAAAGCCCTCTGGTCGCCTCCGCAGAGGCGAAACCCCTGCTAAACATGCGGAAAAAAGTATGAAGACGCGCGCAACTCAATCGCGCGAAAGGGTCAAGGGGCAGTGCCCCTTAGAAAGAAGGAATGACGATGGGACTGTTCGCAAAACTGCGTGAAGGATTGACCAAGACGCGTGATTCGCTGATGGGGCGCGTCGATACGCTGGTGAAGGAAACGAGGAAGATTGACGAGGATTTCTATGAGGAACTCGAAGATATCCTGCTCATGTCCGACTGCGGCATGAAGGCGACAACCGCCATTATGGATGAACTGCGCCGCCGCGTGAGCGAAAACAAGGTCAAGGACGCCGATACCGCCAAGCAGATGCTCAAAGATATCATGATTGAGCAGATGGACATTCCGCGTCCGCCGCTGCGCTGGCCGATGGTCATGCTCGTTGTCGGCGTGAACGGCGCGGGCAAAACGACCACCATCGGCAAGCTCGCCCTGCGCTTCCAGAACATTGGCCGCCGGATTATCCTCTGCGCGGCGGATACTTTCCGTGCGGCGGCGGCTGACCAGCTGACCGTCTGGGCGGAACGCGCGCGTGTGCCGATTGTCAAGCACGCTGAGGGCGCTGACCCCGCGGCGGTCGTCTATGACGGCATCCAGTCCGCCAAGGCACAGGGCGCAGATCTGCTGATTGTTGATACCGCCGGCCGCCTGCACAACAAGAAGAACCTGATGGATGAGCTGAACAAGATGCGCCGCGTGATTGACCGCGAGTTCCCGGAAGCGGATGTGCGCTGTATGCTCGTGCTGGATGCAACGACGGGGCAGAACGGTCTGGCGCAGGCGCGCGCGTTCAAGGAAGTCTGCGAAATCGGCGGCATCATCCTGACCAAACTCGACGGCACGGCGAAGGGCGGCATTGCGCTTGCCATCCGGCAGGAGCTGGAAGTGCCGGTGTGGTACATCGGCGTAGGCGAGGGCATCGACGACTTGCAGCCCTTCAATGCTAAGGACTTTGTGGAAGCGCTATTCTAATTAGGAGGGCAATTATGCCGTCTTTATCAACCTATTCGGCGGAGCTGGATTATGCCTACGCACCGGGGATGTTCCCGGCGATGGAATGCCTGCTGCACCGCCCGGAAAGCTGCCGCCGCCTGCTGCTGCATAGCCGAAGCGCCGGAACCGAGGGCGCACAGCGGCTTCGCGAGGAAGCGGAAAAGCACCATATCCGTGTGGAAGAGGCGGACAAGGCGCTTTCCCGCATTTCCGGCAAAGATAACTGCTTCGCGGCGGCGGTGTTCAGCAAGTTCGAGGATGACCTGCGCCCTGACAAGCCGCATATCGTCCTGCATCACCCGTCGGACAGCGGCAATGTCGGCACGATTTTTCGCACGGCGCTTGGCTTTGACGTGCAGGATATCGCCGTCATCCGCCCATGCGTGGATGTGTTTGATCCCAAGACTGTCCGCGCCAGCATGGGCAGCATCTTCCAGCTGCGGCTGCATGTCTATGATGATTTTTCGCAGTATCAGGCGCAGTTCCCGGAACACGCGCTCTATCCGTTCATGCTCGACGGGTCGAAGTCCCTGCCGGATGTGTTAGGCGACATTCCTGACCGATGGACGCTGATTTTCGGCAACGAGGGCAGCGGTCTGCCGCCGGAGTTCAGCCGTCTGGGGCAGCCTGTGCGTATTCCAAGCAGCAATAAGGTGGATTCGCTGAATCTGTCCATTGCCGCGGCGATTGGGATTTACGCCTTTGCAAGGCAGTGACTTGTAAATTCTTCACCCACAGGCGAAATTTGCTTGACGCAGGGCTGCGCTCTGCGCTACAATGAAGAATGCGGAATCCCTTTTTCGGAAATTGGTAGGAGGAAAGAACCATGAAGCAAAGCATGAAAAAGGCGGCGTTGGTGCTGATGCTGGCGCTGGCGGTGCTGCTTGTGCCGCAATGGAGCAATACAGCGCTGGCGGTCACAACGCCGTCGGATATCACCACGGGCAGTGACCTGCCGCCCGCGCCGCCGCTGCCTACGCCGCCCGCGAAAGGCGAAGTCGTTATTTCCGGCGCAAAGACGGTTCGCGGCGGCGAGAAGCTGACGTTCTCCGTCACCATCGACGGAAAAACCGTCCCGAACAGCGATTTGGAATGGACGCTGTACCCGGCGGATGCTTCGCTGGCGACCATCAAAAGCGGCGTTATTACCACCAAACGTGTGGCATACACGCACTATGTGCAGGTGTCGGCGGCGCTGAAAAGCGACCCGTCGCGCTATGCGAACTTCCGCCTGTGCATCGCGCCGGGCGTGAAAAAAATCACCGTCAGCGCGCCCACGACGTATGTTGATTTGAGCGGCAGCAAAACTTTGCAGCTGAAAGCGACGTGCGACCCGGAGGACGCGATTGCCGATGTCACATGGTCGAGCAGCAGCAGCAAAATCGCGACGGTGGATGCAAGCGGCCTGGTGACGGCACGCAAAACCGGCAAAGTGACCATCACTGCCACGGCGAAGGACGGCAGTAAGGTCAGGGGTCGCATTACCCTGCGTGTCGTCAGCGGCGTGACGGGGTTGACCATCGAGGGCGCAGGCAGCGTCGCAGCGGGCAAGTCCATCACGCTCAAGGCGGTGATGATGCCGGCGGATGCGACGGAAAAGGGCGTCGTCTGGTCGGTGGACTGCGACAAGAGCATCGCCGCCATCAGCCAGAGCGGCAAGCTGACGACCAAGAAAATCAGCGCGATTACGACCATTACCGTGACGGCGGTGTCCAAGCAGAACAGCGCGATTCGCGCCACCCACACGGTTACGATTCGCCCGGTGACGACGGGACTTGCGATTTCCGCGCCGCGCCTGACGATTGACCTCGCTTCCCCGACGCTTCAGCTGACGGCAAAATGCATCCCGGAGGACGCCTCCCAGCAGGTGGCTTGGTCGACCAGCAACAAGCGCATTGCGACGGTGGATGCAAACGGTCTGGTGACGGCGAAGAAAGTCGGCAAGGTGACGATTACCGCCAAGGCGACGGACGGTTCGGGCCGCTCGGCGAAAATCACCCTGACGGTCGGCAGCGCGGTTGGCACGCTGGAAATCCGCGGCGCAAGTGCCGTCGCGCAGGGAAAAACCATCACGCTGAACGCCGTCATCACCCCCGCTACGGCGACGAACCAGAAGGTTATCTGGTCGGTGGATTGCGGCAAAGACATCGCGACCATTGACCGGCATGGGCGATTGAAGGCCGGCAAGGGGTTCACCGCGCCTGTGACCATCACGGTAACAGCGGTCAGCGCGGAGAACAGCGCGATTACGGCGACGCGCACCGTCCAGATTCTGCCCCCGGTAACGACGGTTGCCATTTCCGCGCCGAGAAACTACATTGATGTGGACGGCGAAGACAAGACGCTTCAGCTGACGGCGCGCGTTTTGCCGGAAGATGCCGCGCAGAGCGTCACTTGGTCGACCAGCAACAAGCGCATTGCGACGGTGGATGCGAATGGCGTTGTGACCGCGCTCAAGGCGGGCACAGTGACGATTACCGCGACGGCGACGGACGGCACGGGTGTCCGCGCGAAGTTCACCGTCAAGGTACAGAAAACGGTCAAGTCGCTGACCATCAGCGGCGCGGAAAAACTCGGCGGCGGGCAGTCCACGACCATCAAGGCGACGATTCTGCCCAAGGATGCCGCGAATCAGAAGGTCATCTACTCGCTCAACTGCCCCGCGAGCGTCGCGACGATTTCGACCAGCGGCGTGCTGACCACGAAGAACGTGACAGAAATCACGACGGTAACGGTGAACGCTGTCAGCGCGGAAAACAGCACAATTTCCGCAACGTGGACGCTTGTCATTTACCCCAAGACGACGAAACTCACCTTGACGGCAGCCAGCAGCTGGATTAACGTTGGCGCGTCGGTGCAGCTGCATGTGTCGGCAACACCCGAAACGGCGCAGATGCCCGTCCGCTGGCGCAGCAGCAACACCCGCGTTGCGACGGTGGATGCAAATGGCGTTGTGCACGGCCTCAAGGCGGGCACAGCGACGATTACCGTCCGCACGACCGACGGCTCGAACAAGCGCGCGTCCGTGCGCGTGACGGTCGGCATTCCGGCGACGGGCGTGGTGATTACAGGCAACCGCATCGTCCGCGCGGGCGCGACGCTCCGGCTGATGGCGACGGTGCAGCCCGCGAACGCCACGGTGAAGCGTGTGACGTGGGCGGTCAACTGCCCCGCGAGCGTCGCGACGATTTCTGGCGACGGGAAGCTGCGCGTGTCCGCAAACGCGGAAACACAAATTGTCCTCGTCACCGCGACGGTGAATGACGGTCAGCGGGTGAGCGCGGCATACCCGGTGTACATTCAGGGCAAAGCCCCGGTGCCGCCCACGCCGACCACCCCGGATGCGCCGGAAAAGTAAGCAGAATAAAGAACAGACCAGCATGGTGTGATGCCGTGCTGGTCTGTTTTTGGTGATGGATTGAAGAGGATGTTCGGGGAAAGCAGACAGAAACGGAAGTCAAGCAATTCGGTCGCGCCCATTTGGCGCGACAATGTGCAAGTGGTTGGTAGAGCAGACGTGTGCTCTTCCGATCTTCCGCCCCTTGACCCCGCAAGGGGCAATTGCCCCTTGACCCCTTTTCGCGATTGAGTTGGTCTCTTCTTCCTACTTCTTCCGCGTGTTTATCCTCTTTTAGCCCTCGAAGGCGAAGGGCGCGAGCGGAAGACCGTTCCGCCCAAACAAAGCGACCTTCCCCCAATTCACATATGCATACCTTACCTTCGCCGGGTGGAGTACTGCCACGCTCCGCAAGCGCATCTCCGCCCCATCCAGCGTCACCGACTGCACAGGGTGATACGCCCCGTCCTCCCCGGCAATCTCCAGCAGCAGTTCGCCCGTCTCCCGGCGCAGCACAGGTGTGCTCAGCGTGACAACGAGCGTATCTCCCTGCGTATACTTCCCCAGCGCGCGGGGGGATTCCGGCGCGTCCATGCCATAGACGACGCGCAGGGCAACGTCGCACAGGCGCTCACCGGGGGTGCGCTTGTCGGTCGGGTGGATGTTGTCGAACTCGCCGCAGTCCAGCAGAATCGCCAGACCGCCGGGCTGGAGGGCGCTTGCCGCGCGTGCCTGTGCGAGACGCAGGCGCGCCCAGTCGTGCTTATCCTCGTCGCCGGCGGCAATCCACATCGGCAGCTGCACGTTGAGGAAGGGGAGCGAATCGTCGCGGAAAAGCTGACGCAGGCGCATCACCATGGCGGTCAGCAGCACGTCGTAATGCTCGGTTTTCGCGGTGTCATCCTCACCCTGATAATACAGAATGCCGGTCAGCGTCGCGGGAACGACGCGCTTGGTCATCGTTTCAATCAGCCCGCCCGGACGATACGGCGAACCGGGGCCAACCGGCGGATGCCAAGGGCAGGGGCCGACGGCTTCGTTGATTTCCGGCCACGAGATACCGGGATTGTCCTTCTTCAGCTGAGCAACATGCGCATTCCATGCGTTCATTTCAACCCAAAAGGCATCTTCCTCCTGCCGCCACTGATCGAAGGGCTTGTCGCCGCCCTGCTCACGGTAGCGGGTGATGTAGCGCTGCCCCTCGGCGGTTGTTTCCAGCGCTTCCTTGTCCATCCAGCAGGTCACGGACGTACCGCCCCAGTAGCAGTCAATAATGCCGATAGGGCAGTCAATCGTCCGCGCGAGTTTGCGGGCAAAGAAGTACGCGACGGCGGACATATCCCGCGCATAGCCGGGGCGGACACGCTCCCAATGAGACGCGGCTTCGGCTGCAATGGCATCGTCATCCCAGACGCTCTTTTTCGGGACGTTGAAGTAGTGCACCAGCGGGTCGTCATGCGCCGCGATTAAATCTTGCCCCTCGTCGGCGTTTTGCAGTTCCAGCTCCATGTTGCTCTGCCCGGACGCGAGGTAGACTTCGCCAATCGAAATATCGGTGGATGTGCACGTTTCTGCCCCGCAATGGACAGTCAGCGTGCAGCTGGTCGCCTGTTCCATCGGCGGAAGATGCAGGAGAAAGCGTCCGTCGCGCGCTGTGCAGATGCCTTCGGAGAGAATCAGCCCATCCGCCGTCGTCACGCGCCCGGCGACAGTTTGCCCATCCGCCGCCGTACCCCAGACGCGCACTTCCTTGCGGCGGCACAGCACCGCGCCATTGCCAAACAGGGGCGCAAGTTTGAATTCAATCGCCATTAGTCGTCCTTCTTTCCCATAAACGCGAGGTTGTGCGAGATGAGCAGGCAGCGCTGGCGCACGCAGTCCGGCGAACGCAGCGGGTCTTTGGGCGTGTGCAGCAGATAGTCGCACAGGCGGTCAATGTCCGTTTCGGCAACGTGCAGGCGCGTGTCCGACGAGGCATAGTAGATGTACACCTTGCCGTCGTCATCCGCAATCGCGCCGTTGGAGAACACGACGTTGCTCACGTCGCCCACGCGCTCGTGCCCCATCGGGCCAAGCAGCATCCCCGACGGCTCGGCAATCACGCGCGACGGGTCATCCAGCGCTGTCATGAAGGCGTACAGCACATAGCGCAGACCTGCCGCCGTGTTACGAACGCCGTGCGCGATGTGAATCCAGCCCTTGTCGGTGCGAATTGGCGTTGCGCCCGCGCCGTTTTTGCTTTCGGTGATGGTGTGGTAGCGGCGTAGGGAAATGATTTTCTCCTCATCAATGACGGGGTGCTCAATATCCTTGCACAGCCCGAAGCCGATGCCGCCGCCTGAACCCGTCTCGATGAAATCATCCATCGGACGGGTGTAGAAGGCATATTGCCCGTCCACAAATTCGGGGTGGAGGACGACATTGCGCTGCTGCGGCGAACGGAGCGTCTTGAGGTTCGGCAGGCGCTCCCAGTTCTGCAAGTCCTTCGTGCGTACGATGCCCGCCGCCGCAACCGCCGCGGACAAATCGCTGCTGGTGCGGTCTTTGCTTTCGGAGCAGAATACGCCGTAAATCCAGCCGTCTTCATGCTGCGTCAGGCGCATGTCGTAGACGTTCGTTTCCTCCGCGCAGGTATCGGGGAGGATGACAGGATAATCCCGGAAGCGGAAGCCCTCAGTGGGCTTGTCGGATTCCGCGACGGCGAAGAAGGACTTGCGATCCATGCCCTCGACGCGCACGACGAGGCAGTACTTGCCGTTCAGCTTGATCGCGCCGCTGTTCATGGTGGCATTCACGCCCAGCCGCTGCATCATGAAGGGGTTCGACGCGGGGTCAGCGTCGTACATCCAGAAGGGCGGGATGTGCTCGCGGGTGAGGACGGGGTAGCGGTAGCGGGTATAAAGCCCGTTATAGAAGTGGTCATTGGCGGGGTTCGGGCGCGCGATGAGGCGCTCGTAGGACTCCATCAGGGAGGAAAAACTGCGGATTTGCATAGCAGTGGTCGCTCCTTTTTTCTTGTTTTGGATGCTGATTTTTAAGTTGCTTGTTTTTGATGTTGCAGGGGGAATCGCCTCCGCAGAGGCGAAATCTCTGCATTAACACGCGGACATAGCTTGAAAGTGTCACCAACTGAATCGCGCGAAAGGGTCAAGGGAGGGGACTTCGTCCCGTTTCATTCTCCCTTGCG
>OODO01002264.1_pt1 | contig 10877 bp, 10 predicted proteins | sample 1671261 | NCBI WGS metagenome assembly OODO01 (sample SAMN06348138, study PRJEB24527) | human gut metagenome | biome: human gut; feature: ankylosing spondylitis patient; material: feces | host: Homo sapiens | place: China | collected 2015-10 | reverse complement strand
GGATTTCCCCGGATTCAGACAGGTTCTTCACGGCTGCGCTGACCGCTGCCGTGATAGTCGCCGCATGGGCACTGGCGTCGGCGTTGTGCTTCTCGATCTCGGCCTTGACCAGCTTTGCGAGAGCCTGCATCTGCGGGTCAACGGTAATGCTGATATTGGCCTTGTTCGACACAGCAAGCAGCGCCGACAGCTCAATTTCAAAATCGCCGTTCACTTTCGTGGACGGGACCTCCACTCCGCGTGCATCCTGCATAATAAACAGGAGTGTTTCTGCATCGTCGTTCAGCCTGCCGTAAACGCCCACCTGATGCATGATGTACGTTTCATCCGCACCGGTGATCTGGATTTTTACCCGCCGGGCAGTTTCGCCGTTGCTTTCAACAGTTTCGATGTCCAGCAATTTCAGGTCATGTGTTTCGCCGCTTACCCCGGTTTCCTCCGAAAGGTCTGCGTCTGCCGTGCCGGTGCCGCTCACAGCGCGGGTGATTACCAGCGCACCACCGGAGAGAGATTCCGACAGCAGGGCGGCACCGGCGGCGGTGTAGTTAGATTTTTCCCAACTCACGTTGTCTGTCCTCCAATAACAATGTTTATCGCCGTGTGCGACCGCTCAACAGTGCCCGCCGTAAAGGCTCGTGCTTTCACTGCCTTTGCTTCAACGGCACCGGGCAGCGCCACGGCAACCTGCATTTTCGATCTTCCGACCGCACCGGCAACATACGCCTTTGCGCCAACTTCCCGCGGCTTGATCCTACCGGGGACCTTTACGGTGCAGGATGTCGCCATGCCGCATGGTACGGCGGCGATGTAGGCGGGCGATCTTTCATGCGGTTCGATGGTGTAGATGATGTGCTCAAGGTGAGCAGTGCAGCGTTTTGTGTAGCCCAGCAGCTTTTCCATTTCTGCTGCGGTGTGATATGTTTCCTGATCGTCGGTGATGTCAACATACAGTTTCCAGAATCCCGGTGTCCCCCCATACGAGAACCATTCCTCAATTCTGGCTTTTTTGTAAATTGTCTCCACCTGTTCACGAACAGCCTTTACCGTTCCTGCATAACGCTGGATTTCAATTGCGGTTCTTACGAGCTTACGCTTCGTCTCAATATCGGCGGCAGAATCGTACCATTCGATTTTGAGATAGATTGCCATTTGATCCAGCATTCCCTCGCTACAGTTATCCACATCCGAGAACGTCATGCCCGTTGCCAGATATTCCAGCATCCGGCCTTGAAGTTCCCCGTATACTGCAGACAGCACCTTTGCCCACGGCTGTTCAGCAACGACCCGCGGCAGTCCATCTGCAATTCTCGCGTCCTGCAGCTTAATCATCCTCGACACCTCCGTAGATGATCGTCGGGGTTCCGCTCAGTTTTGGGATTTGCACTGTTGCTTTTTCCAAATCCGAACCGCCTTCGACTACCATGTAAACCGGTTGTCTAAGCTCTACTCGTTTTACGCCAGCGACACGCAAGCGATAAATCAATTCCATCGGGCTAATGTCTCTCCCGATGGAGCGCTGCCACTGCTGAAATTCCTCAACAGCTTTTGTAACGTTTTCCTGAACAATACTTGCGCCCTTCGCGTTGCCCGCTCCGATATAATAGGTAAAGTCAATTCCGTACTCCACTTCTTCCGGGGCCTTACAGATCACCTGATCTGTCATGGGGCGTCGAGCTTCGTTCATCAGATATGCTTGCATTTCGCTCATATCCTTTTCACTCGGCATCCTTCCGCCCGTCAGCATGAAAAAGATATACACTGTGCAAGGCTGGCTCCGTGGACTGACTGCAATTGCATTTTCCACATCAGAGCGGAAGCTCATTGCCCAATACTCGTAGGCGTCTCGCGGCCCTGCGCAACTATACGTTGTCGGTGACAGCCAAATCCGCCGGGTCAAGCTATCGTCGCTTTCCGCGTCTGCGCCGCCGCTGGATGTATCCACATTCTCCACTGCCGCAACATAAGGAATGGCGTCTACCAGCGTATCGACAACGCCGATTGGAACGTCGTTTCCGCTGGCTCCTACCACCTCGGCTTGCGCCAACACATCAACATAGGTCTCGCCAATGGCAATCTGTGCATAGGCCGCTGTGGCAAAATAAATACCCGCGGCAGTTCTGACGCGGGTTCCCTGTGGAATCATTACAACTGTTTTTTGTTCAGCCGAAAGATTAAATCGGATTGTCACCGTTGCATAGGTTGCTTCATTCCGCTTCACGCCGAACGGAAGCCCCATATTATCCAGCGCTGCACCCGTTGCTGTTTTCAGCAAGGCGCAGCGGGTTCTTTTTTCTGCAACCTGCAGCACCATGTAATACAGCTCAGAAATACTTTTCAGCGTAAGAGTGATTGGGTCAGCACTGTGCAACGGCGGGGTTGTTCCGTTTACCGCTTTGTAATTTCGGGTGTAAATTTCTGTCACCAGATTATTTACATCCTCAAGCGTCATATTATCTGTGACGCTATACTCCGGGATTTCGGCAAATTCAGCGATATTAGACAATGTTTATCACCACCTTCGGTCGAATGTTCCCCTGCTGGCTTCGGCTGGTTTCATAGCTTACTTCCAGCACTTGTGCCCTCGGTTCGTACTTTTTTGTCTTTCGGATGATCTCTGCCGTGAGCTTCGCTTCGGCAGCTTCGGCTGGCAGGCTCAAGCAGTCCATGTTCAGGCCAAACTCCCGGTCAAGTGCCTGTTCACCTTCTCGGCTCCCATAAAGCGTCTTGAGACAGTTATATACATCCCGTTCTTCTGTGCTTTCAGACGGATTGATCTCTACATCAATATCGCCCAGTATCAGCTTTTCCAGCTCACCGCTCATGTGTACTCCTTTAGCGTCAAGGTCAGCTTTCCGCTTGTCAGTCCCCAGAACCGATGTACCGCGCCCCATTCATCCGCTACTTTTTCAAGCATAAACGGATTTTGAGAAACCGGCCTGTTGTTGATGATGAAGTAGTCTACTGCTCCGGCTTCGCACAAATCCATTAGGGCGTCAAAGACCTTTCGCGGATTTACTCCCAGCCTTGAACTAAGCGTAATGTTGAACTGATACTCTCGCAGGCCGGGACTTACATATTCGCTTTTATCTTTTCCGCCGATCACGCTGTGCGTCGCCCAGTTGCTCGACGTACTTCCACTGATGTTGTCCGGCGTAAGAACTCGCCAACTTGATACTGTAAACACCAGTCCAGCAAAGCTACCGATGCTGCCCCATGCCATAAAGAACACCCCCTCACTTTACCGGGACGCCGGTATTCCCCGAAACAGTATACGGGCCAGCTTTTGCCGACCCGTCATGTTCGTGCTTGTGATTCACAAGGCTTACGCCATTGATTTTGCAGTCGCCAGAGCCGCCCGAAATATTCACCGTTGCTCCTGTGATTTTCACCGTCGTTCCGGTAATTTCAATCGTTCCGCTCTGGCAAACCTTGACGGTCGAAGCCCCGACCTTGAAGGTCACGTCCCCACCAACAGTGAAGTCCAGATTTTTACCGATGGTCTCTTTTGCATTCCCGTCGATTTTTTCTTCATAGTCTCCGCTATCTCCATCGTATTGTTCAAAGGCTTTGCCCTTCTTATCGTTGTAGTCATACCGGTAACGTTGTTTCTTTCCACCGACCGGCTTGTTATCCTCATTCCAGAACGTTCCGATGCACGTTCCCATTTCCTGACTATCGGAATTGTGGAGAACGCAAACCATAGCACCGACAACCGGCATCCGGTACAGCGCATTTGAAACCACACAGATTTCATCGGTCACAGAACCGTCCCGATCTTCATATGCAACTTCAATTGTGCCATCCTCGTAATTCACTTTGGACACTGTGCCAATGCGAATGACGCTGCTCATCGTGTCACCCTCCCACTCTGCTTGCTGAGACCTTCGTCACAAAACCGCCGGATTTATTCATGGTGTGCCCTACACTGTCCATGTAATATTTTCCGTCGATTTTCCCATATCCTTCCACGTCAATACACTGCGTCGCGCAATATGTCAGGTTTCCCATAGTTGTAAAGGAAATGGTTGTAGCCGAATGGTTTTTGTTGTCGATAGCCGCCTGCAGCTGCCGTTTTGCGTCCGCTTCACTTGATGCATACTGGTTTAGCTTCAACATCCGGTCTGCCGTTCCGATTGTCACCTTGATATTCACTTTTTTCTTTTGGTTGGAATAAGTGAACTCGCCTCCGGTGTATGTTCCTGCCAGCGTTGTGTTCCAGCTCAACGAGCCGGGCACAATGTCAATCGGTTTTACCGTTGCTACCGAATCCTTTTTCTTGTACTTTTCACGGTCAAAAATCCAGATTTTGTTCCGGTATGTTTTGAGGATCAGCCCGTATGTGCTGCAAATTTTCTGCAAGAAAGAGCTGTCATTATCGTCCTGTTCTTTCAGAGCGACGCTGACATCCTCTGCATCCATCTTGCATTCCAAGCCGTACCGCCCAGCAATGGTTTCTGCAATGCGTTTGATGCTCGTGTTCTTCCAAACCTGCTCTCTGTTTTTTTCATGAAAGCTCGTCCCGTTTGGCCGGGCGACCGCTCCAATCGTCAAAACATCCGGGCAGGCCGAAAAGCTCAGATCATCAACTACCAGCGTTCCACAATCCAAAACGGTTCTATCCCCCTGCACGATCCAGTTTGTCGTGCAGAGGGTCGGGTGCAGCACAGCTTCCTTGTCTGGCATCCACGAATCGATCCACTTGTGATCCATCGCGTTTACCTTAATAGAAAGGCTGTCACTCGAATCCGAACCGCTATCGGTGTATGTGAAGTTTTCCACATCTTTGCGGATGTCGCTTGAAATGTCCTTTCCGTCATATTCAAGCGTCAGGAACGCTTGACGTGGCGTAATCATCCCTCACACCTCACCTTTTCCAAGGCGGCAGACTTTCGTCTGTTTTTGCCTTAACTTCCACTTCCGGCGTGGCAAGCACCACCCCGGAATCAAACTTGTACACCTCGATATACTCCCGGTTGGCAGTCATCAGCACATCGGCTTTCAACTCGTCACCGTAGACAGTTTTTGCAATACCATCCCAAGTGTCACCGCTCTTTGTCGTGTAAGACATCAGGCCACCTCCTTATGCATACCGGGTTCGATTGTTTTCTCGGTTGTATTTGTCCATAAAGGCTTTGAACTTTTCGTACTCGTCCTCCATAATCGAAGCAATCTGCTGGCGGTCTGCATCACCAGTGATTGTGATGTTCGGAGCAAATACAAACTGCGGAGAGCTTCCGCCGTTGCCGCCGGGTACAGGTGTATTCTGATATGCGCTCACCGGGATTTCGGACAGCGTGCGCCCGGTATCCCTCGGCGGCAGCACATAAAGCGGCGTTCCTGTGTCTGTAAGGACACCGTCCTGCCAGCTTGAAAGCACCGTGCCGCCGTTGTAGTTTTTGGCTGCTTCGGTCAGTGCAGTGGTTACAGGGCTGTCACTTCCGAGGTACTTGTTCAGCAGAAGCGGAGCAACATCAGCTGCAAGGCTGGTCGCCGCCAGTGCAAGCGAAGCGTCACCAGACATTGAGTTGTTGGCGACCGTCCATAGCATCGACAAAGCGTCGCCGGTGGTTCGGATGCCATTGGAACGCAGTGCGTACTTACCGTATGCTTTGGAGAAATCAATCAGGTTGTCCAGTTTTTCCTTGCTTCCGTCGGTGAAACCGCCGTTTGCAAAATACCGTACACCCGCCGCACGAGTTGCATCCTCGCCAGACACTCCCAGCATCCGGCCTGCACGCACCCAGTTTTCGACGTTGCTATCGTGAACACTAGGCTTGAAGCTGATAACCGCCTCTGTTCCAGCTTCGCCTGCAATGCTGACACCGTGAGTAAAACCGCCGTTCGCAAAGGCAGGCATTGCAACTTCTTTCAGGTTGAAGCCGAATTGTTTTCCACCGAGGGCGGGCACCCAATCAGGCACCGTAAAAGACAATTTGTTCAACGTGCCGATGATTGCATTCGCAACCGTAATCGTCACCGATACAATGCCCTTTATCAACCCGACGATGCCCTGAATAACCGGTTCAATCACCGGCAGTAGTCCGTGGATCACATCGACGACGAGCTTGATTGCGTTTATCAGGGTTGTGCCAACCAGACTGATAATCATGCTTATCAGCGGCGACACTGCGGGGAACAATTCGTTTACAGTGAAGCTCATAATATCAGCCAGCAGCGGCTTAATATGATTCACTCCGAGGTCTACGATCTGTCCAATCAGCCCTTTCACCGATTCGATAATCGGTATCACTGCCCCGAAGGTGGTTCCCAAGTCGTCGATACCGAAAATACTCTTTCCGCTCAAGCTCTGCTGGATGTTTTGCAGGTTTTCCAAAGAGAATGCATTGCTCACCGAATCTCGGACGTTGCCTGCAATATCGTGGATTTTACTCGTAAATCCATCAAACATTGCCAGTCCCTTTTCGCCGAACACGTTCCCGACGATCTGGCGGATGTCCTCAAAGTGATCTCCCAGCAGACTGACCACTGCGATGATTCCACCGATTCCGGTAATCACCGGGCCGAAGGTGCCGAGCAATCCCATAAATGCACCGCCCAATTTACCGGCTATCGGGCCTACCGCCGTGTTGGCTAGGCTCAGTCCAGAACCAAGGAACTTGAACGTGTCCCCTGTTCCTTTCGCAATTCCCCCGCCAACGTTTAAGGCAAATTGTCCAGCTTTAGTAGATGCTGCGCGGCCTGCCAGATTTTTTACGCCGCCAATTGCCGTTCCTGCAATGTTTTTTGCTCCGCCCAGCAATCCTTGTCCAAAGCCCATAGCCTTTTGGCCCATGTTCCCTACAAAGCCGCCAAGTTGTGTACCGGCAACTTTTTGGCCGATCCACTTTCCAACGCCGACCGTGTTCTGAATAAAGTCTGTCCCCGCCAGATTTTTTGCAGACCTTGCAACTCTGGCTCCGTATTGCCCTATCGAACTGTCTTCCAACAATCCGATTATTCCGCCGGAAGCCTGTGCCTGCTGAATGCTGCCAAACAGCGCACTCGTTGCCTTTGCCATCCCAGCAGGTGTCTTTGCTCCAAACAGCTTTTTGCTGTTTTGCATTCCAAGGACGCTACCAAGGATGGTGTTCTGCACTCTCTGCGCGAAGCTAGGATTGCTGCCCGCCGGAACAGCGCTGTTTGCCAGCTGTGTTCCAAGTTTTGCAGCCTGCCACAGATTGCCAGCTTTTCCTGCGCCAGACACGCCCTTCTGTACAAGCCCCACAGGGCTTGCCGCCCCGCTTGCAAACTTCGTCGCGCTGGATACCACCTGCAGGATTTGCGGTGCAAACCGCATTCCTGCCCATGCCGTGCCGATACCCGCGATGGTCGTAGCTACCTTATCGCCATTATTCAGCAGATACTCAATTACCTGCCTTACACGTTCTGCAATATCCGGCAGAGCGGCGCGGAGGTCATTCAGCTTTTCGATGCCAAACCCGGCTACATCTTTCAGCACCGGAAGGAAATTATTTCCAACCTCAATGCGGACGGCCCGCCATGCGCTCCCAAGCATCGTCAATACAGATTCAGAGGTTTCGCATTTCAGCATAAACTCTTTATACATACTGCCGTTATACTTAGAAGCATCGCCTACGTCGTCCAGCGTTTTCACAAACAAGTCAAGATTGCCGGTTAGTTTTGCGCCACTCTCAATGGCCCACTGACCGAGCAGAGTTTTCAGATAACCCACTTGCTTGTCTTTCGGCTGAGTACCGATAGCGGTAAACAAACTTTTCAATGCTGCCGGGGCGTCTTTTTGCATATCCTTTGCAAACTGTTCCGCAGTAAATCCCAGCTGTTCAAAAGCCGCAGACTGTGCATCTGTAGCTTTTGAACCCATAGAAAGGTTCGTATACATCCGGCGGATGGATGTTGCCACTTTACCAGAATCAACGCCCATTGCCAGCAGTGCTGTAGAAAGCGCTGCCGTGCTCTGAACATCCATGCCAGCGATTTGACCCAGAGAGCCGGTGTCGTTTACGGTCTGGGCAATTTCAGCGGCGGTCGTTGCGTAGTGGGCACCCAGATAGTTAATCTGGTCTGCCAGCTCCATGACCTGATCGTGGTTCATGTTGAATGCAACTTCCCACTTTGCTGCCCAGTCGCCTGCCTGATCCGCAGAAATATCCATGGCCGTGCCCATTTCGGCAACGTCCTTTAGAAACCCGCCGCTTATTAGGTCATCCATGCTCTTTCCGGACTGACCAGCCGCAGCTGCCAGACGTGTCAGCTCTTTGGCGGTGTACGGAATTTGTGTGCTCAAGTCAAGAATATCTTTCGACATTTCCGCATAAGCGTCCGTTTTGACCTTTCCGTTCGCGTCCGTCAGACCGCCAACGTACTTCGTCACATCAAGCATTTCGCTTTCAAATGCAACTGCTTCTTTTGTTGCATCTACCAGCCCCGCTGTAATGCCGCTGGCTATGCCCACCGTTACTTTTGCGATATTCGCTGCCAGTTTCGATGCGCCGTTCGCCATACTGCTGAGCTGAGTATTCGCAGACTTTACAGCCTGCGTCAGCGAGTTATCAACGTGACCGCCGATCAAAATAGAAAGCTCTAGGGTTTGATTTTTTGCCACTCCTCCGCCACCTCCTCGTTGATTTCCACCAGCTCACGCACGGGCAGATTCAGGTAGAAATCTGCACTCGTGTGTGTAGCCGTGGCGAGGGCTATCGCCGCCTTTCTGATGGTTTTGTATCCGCCCTTTAGGCGAAAAAATCCTTGTGGTTCACCCCTGCGCGAAGCTGTACAGCCTCCGCCAGCGGCAGGCCGAGGAAGAATGCCACATCCTTACCGGTGGCCATAGATGCGATCAGGCAGCAGTAATAGTAGTTCAGGGTCTTTTCCGCTGCGCGAATATCTTCTTCCTCCATGCGGTTTTCCGCCTGACGGACGTTCATGCCGGTAAGGTTCGCCACGCCTGACAGGTCAACTTCGGTGTATTTTTCGCCCTTGTAGGTGTAGGGCTTGCCGAACTTCATGATGTGGCTGTGCTCGTCCTCGTCGCCATCTTCCTCTGCGGCGGCGCTACGGAGCGACGCCTGAACAGTCTGGCGAACCTTCTTGCTTGCGCCGATGGGAAGCAGCTGGAAAAACTCGATGGGGAGCTTCGTTGCGGCAGCGGCCAGAGCGTCGGTGTATGCAGTCGCAGTTTCAGGGGTAATCATCACGGCCATTTCGCCCTCGTTGTACAGTTTCTTGATGATGAGCACCGCATCCTTGATGGTCAGATCATCCAGGCCGGACAGGTCGATCTCGGTATACTCCTTATCATCAAACTTGTACGGGCGGGCCAACTCGATCAGCTTCGGGTTCTTCTTAACCTCAGCGGTCTTGTCCTGTTCTGCGACGGAAGAAACATTCTTTTCCATGGTGGTTTTCCTTTCTGTTCAGATATAAAAATTGACCGCCCCGGTCTTTCGGGGCGGTCGCTTCATTTCTTTGGCGTTAGATCAGCGCGGTAACGTCTGCCAGCATATCCTCGCCCTGAACGCGGTATACGCCGTTCAGCTTGTCGATGGCAATGATTTCCTCGCCGTCGTTCTCGATCATGATGTAGGTCAGTTCCAGCTTAACCTTGGCTTCCATGCCCTCGCCCGCCTTGATCTTGCCGGGAGTAAACTCCTTGACGCGGCCAACCTCAACGATGCGCAGGCCCTTATAGGCATAGCCGAGGCTCTTATCCACCGCCTGCTGTGCGGAAGGTAAGGTTCACCTGACGCTTCGGAGAAAGGACGTTGACAAAGCTCGAATATACGAGGTTGAAGGAAACTTCCTGCTCGATGGATTCAAACTGGCCGATGTTCGGTGCGGAAATCTTACCGAGGATACCAGCGCCGGAAACGTCGATAGTCTCCGAGGTGATCTGCGGCAGAGTGATTTCCGGTGCAGTGCCAATTGCTTTCACGCCGTCAATGTAAACGTTGAAGCTGTTGACGATTTCCGGGGTCAGATTCGTGTCCAGTGCCATTATTTATTCCTCCTTTCTGGGTTAGCCCGCCAGCGCGGTAGAAATCGCGTTGGGATCAAACTCCACAATTTCCTCGATGTCCTCCGCCGGATTAAACGGAGACATATACTTGTGGAACTTCACCGTGCCATTCAGCAGATCGGTCGTGGGGTTTTCGGATTCGATGTACTGCAGCTCATAGCGGGCGCAAATGCCACGGCTGACAAAGCTGTTGCCGCGCACGTTCTCGCTGTCAACCAGAGCCTCGATCAGGCGCTTGTTCAGCGGGTCGCTGACCTTCTGGAAATAGGTCTGGATGAAGGTGTTATCATCCCAGCAGAAGAACCTGCGGACGCTGAACCAGCGATCCTTCGGGTCAGTGTTGCCGGGATAACAGGCAGTGTTGTTGCCCCACAGACGGAAGCCGTTCATGTTCAGCCACGTTGCAACGCCGAAGGAGTTGACCACATTGGCCTGCTCCTGATCCAGCAGAACTTCCGTTCCATCTTTCAGGCAGGCAGCAGAAATAGAGATAGGCTTGTTATCCGGGCTTACGTTGGGAATATCGCCGTTGTTCGCATCGGTCGCCACGGTCGCCGCAGCAGCCATTGCCGAACCCGCATAGATCACGTCGCCAACCTTTGCGTACAGCCACACAGCGTAGCAATTCGCACTGGTCACAGCCTGCTTTTCCTTCTGACGCTTCACGTCGTCATACTTGGTTGCACCGGCAGTAGAGCTGTCGATGTCCACGATGCACACGCAGTTGAAAACACCGTTGATGTGGCTTGTCTTTGCCTGCAGGCCAGCCGACACCAGTGCATTCTCCGACCAGCCCGGAGCAAGCAGAATGCCGGGGGTCATGTTCAGCTTCGGGAAAATCTGGCGAATGACTTCCATGCCGCTCTCAACACCATCTGCA
>OODO01002262.1_pt1 | contig 10883 bp, 4 predicted proteins | sample 1671261 | NCBI WGS metagenome assembly OODO01 (sample SAMN06348138, study PRJEB24527) | human gut metagenome | biome: human gut; feature: ankylosing spondylitis patient; material: feces | host: Homo sapiens | place: China | collected 2015-10 | reverse complement strand
TTTTTTCGGGTGGGAAGCAGCAATATGCCAGATCGATGAACTTGCATATTGCTGCATGCCATAGTGGCAGAAAGACATGGCGCGGATTCACTATACTTTTGAACACAACCAACATGCCCGACAGAAGCATACTTTGGCATCCGTTGGACAAAAAACACAGGAGCGGAAAATGGATAAACGACTTTTGCTGGCCAGCCCGCATATGTCGGGTGAGGGCTATGAACTGGAGTACATTAACGACGCATTTCGGAAGAACTGGATCGCGCCGCTGGGCGAGAATGTTAACGAATTTGAAAAAGCGATGGGTACCTACATGGGCAAGGGCTATCCTGTCGCTTTGTCTGCCGGCACGGCGGCGCTGCATCTGGCGATGATCCTCGCGGGCGTGAAGCGCGGCGATGCGGTGTTCTGCCAGAGCCTGACCTTCTCCGCTTCGGCCAACCCTGTCGTCTACTGCGGCGCGAAGCCGGTGTTCATTGACTCCGAGCGGGAGACGTGGAACATGGATCCCGCTGCTCTTCGCCATGCCTTTGAACTATACGGTGTGCCCAAGGCGGTGGTCGCGGTGCATCTATACGGCAACCCAGCCAAGCTGGATGAAATCATCGCCATCTGCCATGAGCACAACGTTCCCCTGATTGAGGATGCCGCCGAGGCGCTGGGTTCTACATACAACGGCCAGAAGTGCGGCACCTTTGGCGAGTTCGGCGGTCTGTCCTTCAATGGCAACAAGATCATCACCACCTCCGGCGGCGGGATGCTGCTGTGCCAGACGGAAGAGGAAGCCAAGCATGCCCTGAAGCTGGCAACGCAGGCCCGCGAAAACGCGCCGTGGTACCAGCACGAGGAAATCGGCTACAACTACCGCATGACCAACGTGCAGGCCTGCCTGGGCCTTGCCCAGCTGGAAAGGCTGGAGGGCTTTGTGGAGACCAAGAAAGCCCGCTACGACCAGTACAAAGCTGCTCTGGACGGCGTACACGGCCTTCGTATTCTGCCGTTCAAAGAGGAATCTGACGGCGTGCGCTCCAACCACTGGTTCTACAGCCTGTACCTGAAAGATTCCGGCCTTGACCGCGATACCGTGATTGCCAAACTGCAGGAGCAGGGCATCCAGACCCGCCCGGTATGGGCCCTGATCAACGAGCAGGCCGACTATCCCAAAAACGAAGCGTACGCCCTGGAAAAAGCCCAGGACTACCGCAAGTACATCGTCAACCTGCCCTGCTCCACCAACCTGACCGAACAAGACTGCGAACGCGTGATCGCGGCAGTTAAGAACCTGTAATTTGAGTTAGGAGGGAGGAGTTAGAAGTTAGGAGTTATTGGTGTGCGCTGCCGCGCGCAATTTTGGATATTAAGTCTTTCACCTTTTTCAAAATTTGCGGCGTAAGCCGCACTTTCAACTCCTAACTCCTACTTCCTAACTCCTACCTTCCCAAGGGGGTATTTTACCTGAAAGTCGAAGAACTTTTTATTTCGGAGTCCTGCACGGTGCTGGATACGATGAAAAAGCTGGATGAAACGGGCCAGCGCATCCTGTTTATTGCGCCGGAGGGCAAGCTGAAGGCCGTTGTGACAGATGGGGATATCCGTAAGTGTATCCTGCGCGGCGGCGCGCTCAGCGCCCCGCTGACCCAGGCTGCCAATTATCACCCCCACAGCCTGCCGGTGGCCGAGCGCGGCCGCGCCCGCGCCGAGCTGCAGCGCCTTGGCATTGATGCCCTGCCCATTCTGGACAAGCACGGCGTCATCACCGATATTGTGTTTGCGGGCGGCGTGGATGTGGACAACCGCAAAAAGGTGGATATCCCCGTTGTGATGATGGCGGGCGGCCTTGGCACGCGGCTGTACCCCTACACCAAAATTCTGCCCAAGCCGCTGATTCCGGTGGGGGAACAGCCCATTGCCGAGCTGATTTTTTCCCGCTTCCGGGATTTTGGCTGCCGCCATATGACAATGATTGTCAACTACAAGCGCGGCATGATCAAGAGCTACTTTGCCGACCTGGAAAAAGACTATACCGTTGACTTTATTGACGAAGATGTGTTCATGGGCACCGGCGGCGGGCTCTGCCTGCTGAAAGGGCGGATGGATTCCCCGTTTTTCTTTACCAACTGTGATACCCTACTGGACCTGGATTACGGCGACCTGTACCAGTACCACAAAGCCCACGGCAACCTGGTTACCATGGTATGCGCGTTCAAGCACTATGTAGTGCCTTACGGTGTTGTTGAACTGGGCGAAGACGGCGGCATTGCCGCCATGCGGGAAAAGCCGGAGCTGAACTTTTTGACCAACACCGGCGTTTACGTTGTGGAGCCGCGCGTGGTGGAAGAGATGAAGATGGGCGAAGTGATCGGCTTCCCTGATGTGATCGACCGCTACCGCGCCGCCGGTGAAAAAGTAGGCATCTACCCCATCAACGAAAGCTCCTGGATGGACATGGGCCAGATGGAAGAGCTGGAAAAGATGAGAAGAAAGCTGGAACAACAGAGCTGAGTTAGGAGTTAGGAGTAATTTATGCCTGTAACGATCATTGCTGAAGCCGGGGTAAACCACAACGGCGATTTGGAAACCGCCAAGCGGATGGCTTATGTGGCTAAGGAATGCGGTGCAGATATTGTAAAATACCAGACCGCTGTGCCGGAGCTTGTGGTGAGCAGGTTCGCCGAAAAAGCCGAATACCAGAAACAGACCACCGATGCCGCCGAAAGCCAGCTGGAGATGATTCGCAAGCTGCATTTTTCGTTTGAGGGCCACCGGGAACTGAAAGAATACTGCGATTCCATTGGCATCCAGTATCTTTCCGCGCCGTTTGATATCCCCAGTGTGCGGTTTTTGGGCACACTGGGCATGCCGCTCATTAAAATTCCGTCCGGCGAGATCACCAACCTGCCTTATCTGGAAGAGATCGGCAAGCTGCACACCCCGGCGCTGCTTTCCACCGGCATGTGCAACTTAAGCGAGATCACCGACGCCCTTGGCATCCTGGACGACAACGGCTGCCCGGAAGTGACCATTCTGCACTGCAACACCCAGTACCCGACTCCCTATGAGGATGCCAACCTTACCGCCATGCTGGAGCTTTTTGACCAGTTCGGCCTGCCGGTCGGGCTTTCGGACCACACGCCGGGCTGGGAATGCGATGTTGCTGCCACGGTACTTGGTGCGCAGGTGATTGAAAAGCACTTTACGCTGGATAAATCCTGGCCCGGACCGGACCAAAAAGCCAGCCTGGACCCGACCGAGTTCAAGGCCATGGTACAGGCCGTGCGCCATGTGGAAGCCGCCCTTGGCGACGGCCACAAGCACCTGACCGCCAGCGAAGCCCCCAACAAGGCCATTGCCCGCAAGAGCATTGTGGCCGCGCGGCCCATCAAGGCAGGCGAAGTGTTCACCGCCGAAAACTTGCTGACCAAGCGCCCCGGCGATGGTATTTCCCCCATGCTGTGGTACACCGTCCTTGGCCAGACCGCCAAGCGCGACTTTGCCGAAGACGAAAAGATCGAGCTGTGATTTTTACGGGGAGTTCTCCGGCCTTTTTGCAAAAAGGCCTCGGCGAAAAACTCTGAATAGAAATAACAGAATTGGGACTTCATCGTAATATCCGTGGGATGGCTCCCTCTTAGCCGCTTTGATGCATTTTAAGCGGCAATATTGGGCAGGGTTTATTCCGTGATTTTTTATGCACGCAATAAGGAACCCCCCTCAGGCCGCATCGCGTCCAGCTCCCCTCCAGGGGAGCCACCACAATCATGGGGTCCCCCGCCCTACTGGCCTGGCAAATATTTCACCGAACCTATGCCCACAAATACAAAAATGCCGCAGCAGACTGTTACATCTGCTGCGGCATTTTTATTTAGAGGTTAATGGGCTGGTTACAGCTCATTGTTCGGCTGTGGGATTACTGCAGAACGCCGGTGTTCTTATCAAAGTGATAAGTACGGCCGTCGATGACTGCATCGCCCTTAGCCATGGTGCCATAGATCGGGTCGAAGTAGTAACGCTTGTCCGCGCTCCAGCCCTTGATCATGTGGCCCTGTGCATCGTAACGGACCCACTTGCCGGTGCCATCGGCGCGGTCAGCCCACTGGCCAGCTTCGGATTCCTGATAGACATCCTTGCTGGTGGCTTTCTTGCCCTGATCAACAGAGTCCAGCCAGTACCAAGCATCAGAAGCCGGGTCATAGATTTCCTTGCCGCGGCCTTCCAGACCCTGGCGGACACCCTTTTCGTACCAGAAGTCAGCGCCTTTGATGGTCAGCCACTGGTTGTCCAGAGCAACACCGGTGTACTTGTCAAATGCGCAAGGTACGCCGTCAATGTCGCCTGTGCCCTTAGCCATAGCGCCGGTGATCAGATCGAAGTAATACAGGCCATTTTCGGTCTGCTGCCAGCCCTTGACCATGTGGCCGTTCTCATCGTAACGGACCCACTTGCCGGTGCCATCGGGCTTATCAGCCCACTGGCCGGCGGCGGATTCCTGGTAAACGTCCTTGCTGACGGTCATTGCGCCGCCCTGGACAGCATCCAGCCAGTACCAGGCGTCGGAATCGGGATCATAGATCTCTTTGCCGCGGCCGGTGGTACCCTGCTTCACGCCGTTTTCGTACCAGTACTTCTTGCCGTTTTCTTCAACCCAGCCGTTCTTCTCGCCGTACTTGGCGGTGTAGTCCTTGCCGTTGAAGGTGACAGCAGCGGTGGTAACGCCGCTGGTCTGCTTTACAGTTGCATCCACGAACTGTGCACTTGCGCAGTTCTTATCGGTGCAGGTAAAGACAGCCATTGCGGTAATGGTGGTCTTTTCAGCGGCACCATGAACGGTGCGCTCCTCGGCTTCGAGAGCCTGAGGTTCTTCGCTGGGGTTGGTGGGTTCAGTGGTTTCAATCTTCTTGAATTCTGCAATGATTTCAAAGTTACAATCGCTCATGCCAACTGTATACGTACCACCATCTTTGACTTCATCCGTGATACTGGTCTGACCATGGCGAGCCAGCTCCAGTTCATAGCCCGTATTCGGCGTAACCGTTACAGCCATTTCTGCATCCTTCGGTGCACGTTTCAATTCAGATTTGCCATTAACTGTAACAGTAATCGTGCCACCTTCAGCCGGGTCTGCCGTAGTTACAATGCTGTACTCAACAGTCGTAAACTGTACGCTGACATTTACATCGCCGTCCGGCATTTTGAAAGTATAGGTATTTTCATTTACCTTTGTGGTGGAGACCTCAGATTTGCCAGATGTAACCGTTACACCTGCCAGCTTAGTCAGCAAAGTATCCGTATCTATCGGGTCAATCTTCAGTGTAACATCATCACCAGACTTCAGACCCTCAAGCTTTTCAGTTTCCTGTCCATTGACCGTAACTTTGCCGTCGCCGCCCTTGGTAACAGTTACTGTGTAAGTCTCGGTCGCAATTTTCTCAAACTTAGCATCAACGGTAACATCAGCAGCGGGCATCTTGAAGGTTGCTTCTCCCTTTTCATTCAGGGTCAGCGTCACGGTCTCGGTCTTTTCACCGTTATTGTAGCTGTAAGTCAGGCCGCCCTCTTTGAGCTGATAGCCCTCTTTAATGTTAGCAACAGTAACGGTAATTTCGGTATCCTGCGCAGCCTTGTCCGGATTTACGGTAACAGTAGCGACTTCACCTTCAACAGGATCCACCTTAACTGTGTACTCTTTAACCTGTTCAAACTCTGCGCTGACAGTTGCATTACCAGCAGGCATTGCAAAGGTGTAGGTGTTAGCCTTCTCCGTGTCGGCGGTTGCCGTAACAGTCTGCTCTTCACCCTTATCGTCAGTATAAGTAGCCTTTACGCTACCTGCTTTCACAGTATAACCGGTTGCCGGGGTAGCCACAACGGTAATGGTAGTGCCCGCAGCAACCTTATTCAGGTCAGCTTCGGGGCTGGTGATCTTCAACGTATCCTTGTTAGCATCGGCCACCTTGACCTCATAGGTCTTGGCGGCTTTGGTAACACTGATGTTCACATCGCCGTCCGGCATGGTGAAGGTGTAAACCGTCTTAGCCTTTTCGGTGGTAGCCTGGGCTGCGGCTTCGTCCTGCGCTGCTTCCTGAACTTCAGTCAGGGCAACATCGGTATCGCCGTTCTTTGCGGTAACGGTAACGATATCGGTGCCTTCCTTTTCTACGGTCAGGGTAACGGTATCGTCCTTGATGTAGGTGTTGTTGGTGGTGCCCAGGGTCAGCTTAACGCCTTCAACTGCTTCCGGCAGGGTTACAGTGTGAGGTACGCTCTCGGTTGCAGTATGGCAATCAGAGCACAGGTACACATTGTTGCCAACGGACTTGGTTTCCAGCTCGTCCAGAGCCCAGGTATGGCCCTTGGGCAGTGCGCCGTCAGCGTACTTCTTTTCACCCTTGGTCAGGCCGTACTTGGTGGTGCGGGCCTGGGTATAAGCGGGGGTATCGCACCATGCTTCAACGGTAACATCGGTGGTTGCGCCGCTGTTCAGGTCGCTGACCATGTCGGACATCGGCATGGTTTCAACCAGGTTAGCGCACCACATGAACTCTTCGTTCTTGTTCTTCTCGTCAGAGCTGCTCATGTTCTGGTTGTAACTCGGGTTGTAGTTCCAGGACTCGGTCTTGTAGCTCTTACGGTTTGCATAAGAAGTGCCGGAGGCATCGGTCTTGACTTCTGCCTTGCCGTCCACCAGTTCCTTATAGGTGTTGGACAGGTTGGTGCCGACAGAAACGACCAGCTGATCCTTGGTGGTGTTGATGCCGGTGATCACAGTCTGGCCCTGCTGGGTGGTGGTAGCAAAGCTGTAGCTGTCACGCAGGGTCAGGCCAGCCAGAGGATGGTTCTTGAAGGTGCCCAGATACTTCACACTGCTGGTATCCTGGGCGCTGTCCATGATAACCATGCTCATGCCGGGAAAGTGGGTATCGGGAACCATGTTGCCGTCCTTATCCTTGGTCAGCTTAATGCCGCCATAGACGGTGTTGTATTCCTTCACTTCTTCCACTGCGCCGGTGGTCGGGTCCATACGGTAGATGGCGTTGTTGACGTTGAAGTACAGCTTGCCATCATACAGTGCGGTAGAGTGTACCAGTGCGGGGTAGATCCGCTTTGCAGCAGCGTCTGCCAGGCACTCGGTGTTCAGGTTGTTTTCAACCTTGGTATGCTTATCTTTTGCACTGGTATCGATCTTATAGATGGTGCCAGCTTCGGCCAGGACCTTGGCATTGCTGTCGTCATCATTGAAGTTGCTGCTGGTTTCCTTCAGATCGTTGTAGTACATCAGGATGATATCAAACGGGTCATCCGTCTTGGTAAAGCTGCTCATGCTGAAGCCGCCGGAGCTGCTGGAATCCGCTTTGCGGATATAGTAGTTCGCATTACGCGGACGTGCTTCCAGAGTATCGGGGCCCTGGTTCTGCATCTTCTTCATGAACTGCTGCATCTGGGAGTTGTTACCAGAGCTGCCGGAACCAGAGCTGCCGTTGTTGCCGTTCTCGGACTGCTGGCGGCGCATGTTGTTATACAGGTTCTGGTTGGTCGTGGTATCAACGTAATAGAAGTAATTATCGTCGAAGTAGATGGGGCTGCAGATAGAGGTGAACCAGGTATCCTCGTAGCAGGTATCGGTGTAACGGGTCTCGTTCTTGTTCTCCGCCTTGGTGTAAGAGTAATGCGGCTTGCCGTTGTTCAACACAACATTGCCGTCATCATCCACATCGGGATTCTTGTTCTTGGTGTAGGTGTAGCCATCGTACAGCGAGTCAATGTAATCATAGTACTTGCTGTAACGGCCTTCCAGACCGGAGGGAGAAACCAGGAAGTTGACATGGCGCAGGTCGCCTGCGTTCTCAACGCGGGTCTGGGCCATGCACTCGGTGTTCACGTCGTCATAGCAGACGTCAACATAGTACCAGTTCTTGTTGGGTTCGCCGGTGGTCATCGTAGCAGAGTTGCTGTCGCCCTGCAGCTTGTTGACCTTGACTGCGTTGAAGTAGTGGACGTTGTTGAACATGCCGCCGCCGAACGCATTACCGGCAACACTGGTATCAGAAGTATCGCAGTAATACAGGATCTGGGCAAAGTCAACAACAGCGTTATCGCCTACTTCATCGGGGGTCTTCCAAACTTCTTTGCCGTCAACGGTCTTTTTATAGATTTTCTTGTTGTCAGGCAAATTCTGGACCATGTAGTTAAATGCAGCTGCATAGCCCAGGCAGATGCAGCCATACTCAACGCCCTTAGCGCCGATCTCGCCGCCCAGCAGGGCACCGAAAGCAGTCGTCTGGATGGGGTCGTTGTTGCCGCCGCCGGTGATATCGCCCATGGAGCCCATATCGAATTCTGCAACCTGGGAGATCCAGTCGTGCAGGATCAGCAGCTTGGTGACATAGTCAGCGCTGTCACCCAGCTCGGCAACCTGTTTCAAGCCTTCATTACGGATGGCTTTCAGAGCTTCGCCATAGTTCATGACGTAAGACATGAACGCCTGCGGCAGCATGTTCAGCATGAATGCCATGGTGGTCGGCGGGACATCATCGTTCGGATCAATGCTGCACAATATCTTGATTGCGCCCATGGTGCCGGTGATGCTGCCATCCTCGCCCTGCTTCTGAACGCCCTTGGAGGTCCAGAACGGGGCAACCACGCCGAAGTACTCTGCTTCGTCCTGGTTGAACTGCGACAGCTGGAAGTAGTAGTAGTTCATCTGCGCAGTCGAGACATCGTAAGTATTGGTGACCTGGTTGCCCTGGTCGTCCACATACACGGCAGTCTTCTGGCTGTCGTACAGCAGCAGGCTGTTCTTGCCCTTGTTGTCGCCGCTCTGATAGGTGAAGTTCACCTTGCTTGCGTCAACCGGGTTGTTCTGCATATCGTACCAGTTGCCGCCGTCCATTGCGGACACCAGGGTAACGCCTGTGCCGCCGGAGGTGGTATCCAGGGTCGGGGTGCCGCCCACATTGATGTAGACGGAATTGTTATTCTGGTCTACCACAACGCTGACCGGCATGGTCATTACCGGCTGGGTTTTGATTTCTTCGCCGCAGACAGCGCACTTGAAGGTGACGCTGGTGCATTCCCAGTCAATGGTAACGGGAGCGCCGGCAGAAATTTTGCCGGTTTCGCTGTCATAGAACAGCTGGGCGTTGCTGTAGTCATCGGCCAGCTTGCCCTCGACCTTCTTCATTTCCCAGTTGAAGGTAGCAACAAAGTTGCCATCTGCATCCTTGGGCACGGCATGGTTCTGGCAGGGCAGGGCGGCAATGTCGTCGGTGCGGGTGGTGGGTTCCTTGTATTCCTTCTTAACCGGGCTCTTGTCAGCGGGCACGCTGGCAGAGTAAACGGTCTTGCCGGCAACGCCGGGCTTTGCCTCGGTGGTATCCTTGGTTACGGTGCCTTCTACCTTCTGGTAGGCATCGTCCTTTTCACAGGTATACACAGCGGTGTAAGCCCAGCCGTCATCGGTCTTGGTCCAGTAACCATCGGGGGTTTCCTTCCAGGTATGGGTGTGGCCATCTTCCGGGTTGGTGTCATTCCAGTACCATTTCGGCTCGCCATAGATATGGCCGTCTGCAGCGGCGCTGGCAGCAAAGGTATCGGAGTTTTCAGCAACGTAAGCCTGTGCGTAGCTGTCAGCCTGCTGCGCAATCACTTCATCATCGCTGTTGGTCATGGACTCCATCGCAGAGGTCATGCCGGAGCTGCCGGTAAAGGTAACGGCGGTCACAACGCCTGCGGCGTTCGTCTCATAGCCCAGGTCGGTAACGGCGCTGGACAGATGATACGTTTTGATGGTGGCAGCCATCACCGATGCCATCTCGTCCTTGTTCAGGCCATAGGCTTCGGTGTTGATCTTGCCGGCTGCGGCGTTGGCGTACATGGCATCGGCCAATGCATTTTCCAACGCTGCAAGGCTCATGCCCGCCTTGCTCTGTGCAGTCGCTTCCAGCTTGGCATCGTCCTGCTCCAGTTCATGCACTTCACCCTGGGCAGCCAGCGTTTGGGCTGTCTGCTTGATCAGGTCTGCGGTGCTGGTGAACTTGGGCAGGGACTGCACAGCGCTGGCCGCGCTTGCTGCGCTAGCTGCAACAGACTGCGCTACCGAAGAATCAATCTTGGTAGTTTCGGCTGCTGCGGGAAGCGCCACGCTCTGGGCAACCATGGCTGCTGCCAACACGGATGCACCAAAACGCTGAAGGTTTTTCTTCATAGTTTTATCCTCCCTTAAGTGGTTACTACTTTCCCCTTTTGCGTGAAAAGTGGTACGGCAGATGTGCGGCACTTTGCAGGTGTTGATTGCAAAACGCCTGGTTGTGCTCCCCTCGGTCTGGCGATCCCCTGCCGGGCTGCGGCCTGCTTTTGGGGCTTTTGGCCCCGGCACAGCGGCTGACAAAACGTTGTACCGGCTGCATGCCTTGATCCCGCAAATGATAACCTTTCCGACACATCTAGGTATATACATTATATCACAGTTGCCAGAATTTGCATAGTTAATTAGAGCGGTTTCTATCTAAATTTTTGTCCTTGAATCAACTGAAACCTGTATTTCGCATATTATTTGCGCTGCGGTGCGGTGGCCCTTTGGCGGTACCTATTAACATTTTTGAATGGTTTATTCCTGATTTTATCAAATGATTAAACATTTACCCCGATAATGTTCTTTGCAATCTCTTAATCCAATCATCCGGTATTGTGATCGCGCATTTTTTGCCATTTCGGTTTGGCTTGTTGTTGAGAGATTTGGCAGAGATTGGAGGAAACTTGAAGGGAAAATTGGAGGTTGAGAATTGCCCATTATAAATTGTACTGTAGAGAGCGTTCCTGACCGTTCCGAAAACTTAGGGCAATACCGCATAATTCTAAGTGCCGATACGGCGAGCGAGGTGCGGCAG
>OODO01002259.1_pt1 | contig 10892 bp, 6 predicted proteins | sample 1671261 | NCBI WGS metagenome assembly OODO01 (sample SAMN06348138, study PRJEB24527) | human gut metagenome | biome: human gut; feature: ankylosing spondylitis patient; material: feces | host: Homo sapiens | place: China | collected 2015-10 | reverse complement strand
CCAGCTTGCGGGTGGTGAGTTCCAGTTGCTGCTGTAGAACGTGATGTTGCTGGCGCAATGTATCCAGCTCGCTGTCGCTGGACTGCTGGAGTTTACTGTAACGTTGGCGCTCTTCCGCCAGTTGCAGTTGCAGCGCCTGACCGTCGCGCCAGAGTTGATACAGTGGGCGAACCTGTGCCGGGATCTCGGTACTTAACGCTTCAATACGCGCGACCAGCTGGCGGCGCTCATACGGCGTAATTTTGGCGTCGGCGAGCAAAATCCCTTGTTTAAAGGTATTTTGCCAGCTGCCGTCGTCATATTGGCGAGCTTGCTGACGCGACTGCGCAGGCATTAAACGATCAGCACAATCCATCGCCCGCAGCCAGTAAAGCGGATTGGTTTCGGTTGATTTACCTTGCAGCGCCCAGATGTCGCTACATTCAGTAGAAAGATAGTCAGCCAGTTGATAAACCGGAATTTTTTCTTCTGCTGGCGTATCAATGGCTGGCTTATTGTGATTCTGCACGCAACCCAGCAATGCCAGACATGGCAGCCCTGCCAGCCACAGCCGTCGGGGCAATAATCGTTGAAAAATGTGTCGCATATTCACCAGACTTAAAGCCTATCCCAGTGGGCGTAATTGTTGCAGACAGTCTGGACATGGACAGCGCGGAGAAACCGGAGCGTACATATCGTACGTGAAGATTTCGAGCACTGCCCGGGGCCGAACTGACAAATAAAATAGCCTGATAGGATAGGCTGTTAGCATTATTTCGTGTTTTTCGACGACGGTAATTCAATGCGGAAACAAACGTCTTGCCCGCTCTCGTCGACCAGATACAGTTCCCCTTGCATACGGCGAATACAATCCCTGGCAATGCTTAATCCCAGACCGCTGCCCTTCACCGCCCCTTTTCGCTGGTGGCTTCCCTGAAAAAAGGGTTCGAAGATCATGGCGCGTTCCTCTTGCGGAATGGGCGTGCCTGTATTGATGACATCAATATAAACCCGCGCACCATGTGAACTGCTGCGAAGGCAAATGTTACCGGATTCAGCCCCGTAGTGCACCGCATTGGAGTAAAGATTATCCAGTACGCTCATCAGCAGCATTGGCTCCGCCAGGCAAGCTGTTGCTTTGAGATCGACGTCGGTATGCATCATTTTAGCCCGTGCGGGCAGGCTATGAGCAGAAACCACTGTCTCCACCAGCGGTGCTAACTCAACATTCTCCAGTTCCACCGCACTGTCCGCCTGTTTACGGTTGTAATCAAGCAGTTGTTCGATCAGTTTTTGCAAATTGCGGCTGCTGCTATCAAGAATGCTCACCACCTCTTTTTGCTCTGGCGTAAGCGGCCCGACAACCTGGTCAGCCAGTAATTCAGTGCCCTCGCGCATACTCGCCAGTGGCGTTTTTAATTCATGAGATAAATGTCTTAAAAATTGATGGCGTTGGGATTCCAGCCATGACAGGCGCTCACTTAACCAAAGAATACGTTGCCCAACCGAGCGTAACTCGCTCGGTCCACTGAACGAGACGCTATTGCCCAGAGAACGCCCTTCCCCCAGACGGTTGATCATGCGCTCGATATTTTTCACCGGCCCGATAATCATCCGCGTGAAAAGCAGTACCATTACCAGACTCACCAGAAATAGCACCAGCGATTGCCAACCAAAATATTGCCCACGTTCGGCGATTTCACGCTGAAGCTGCTGCCCACGAGAGAACACCACTGTGCGCGTGGCCTGTACCATTTCGGTATTGGCACTGGCAAAGGCTTCAAGACGTGCGGCGGCGGCAGCATCGGGACCGCTGTTGTTACACTGAAGTTGAGCCAGATTGTGCAAATCCTGACGTAATGCCTGGTAGAGTTTATCGTCCGGCAGCACGCCTGCGTGGGCATCGAGCATTTCGCTGTAACGCTTGCGCTGGCTTTGATAAACCTTCGCCAGGGTTGGGTCGTCCAGCACGCAATACTGACGGTAACTACGCTCCATCTCCAGCGCCGCGTTGGTCATCGCTTCACTGCGCCGGGCATCAATAAGCGTAGTGCGGTTAACCAGCGCCGCCTGATCGCTAAGCGCATTCAGGCTTTGCCAGGCTTGCCATGCCAGCACCAACAGGGGCAGCAGAATCAGCAAAAATGCCAGCATTACCAGTTGTCGTAATGAGCGGGGAAAAACGGGCCAGCGTTTCAAGGTGTTACTCTCGTCAGACGCGAATAGCCTGATGCTAACCGAGGGGAAGTTCAGATACAACAAAGCCGGGAATTACCCGGCTTTGTTATGGAATAAGGCGGTGCCTAACTCGACGTTTCGCCCGATGGTTGATATAGCTACGCTGATATCAGAAGTTGGACGGCAGGCACCTTGTTGTGCGTCATTCGTATTTTATGTAGCACGTCCCGAAGGGGCTGACATAAGTCGGTGAATGAGCCACTGGTTACTATTATGCAGTAACTGTGCCAATAAAGAAAATAGTTTGGTAACGTACTGATTATACGTTGCTTTGAGGGATTTATGGCTTCTTCGCTATTTGAATGTAAATCAGCCACTGTGTCGCTAAAAAGAGACAACTTAAGATAAACTTATTAGATTACAATAAAATCAATCATTTAAGTGTCGCCAGAAAGCGACACGGTAAACCACCCATTGTCGTGATTTACAGACACAAAAAAGCTCCCGGAGTTGGGAGCTTATGATAGTGGTTGGTGCTTAATGCCGCATCCGGGCTGCAAAACCAATGAACTGATGAATTACCCCAACTGCTTACGCGCATTGCGGAAAATGCGCATCCATGGGCCATCCTCGCCCCAGTTTTCCGGATGCCAGGAGTTGCTGACAGTACGGAAAACACGTTCCGGGTGCGGCATCATAATGGTGACTCGACCACTTTCAGTCGTGACTGCCGTAATACCGTTCGGTGAACCGTTCGGGTTAGCCGGGTAGGTTTCAGTGACTTTGCCGAAGTTATCGACATAGCGCAGTGCCACCAGCCCTTTGCTTTCCAGTGCCGCCAGATGCGCCGCATCACGCACTTCCACGCGCCCTTCACCATGAGAGACAGCAATCGGCATTTGCGAGCCCACCATCCCCTGCAACAGCAGAGACGGGCTTTGGGTTACTTCAACCAGGCTGAAACGCGCTTCAAAGCGATCGGAGGTATTGCGCACAAAACGTGGCCACAACTCACTACCTGGGATCAGTTCACGCAGATTAGACATCATCTGGCAACCGTTACATACCCCCAGCGCCAGCGTTTGCGGACGGTGGAAGAAGGTTGCAAACTCATCGCGTACACGGTCATTGAACAGGATTGACTTCGCCCAACCTTCACCGGCACCCAGCACATCACCGTAGGAGAAACCACCGCACGCGACCAGGACGTGGAAATCTTCCAGGCCCGTGCGTCCGGTCAGCAGGTCACTCATATGCACGTCGATAGCATCAAAGCCTGCACGGTGGAAAGCTGCCGCCATTTCAACATGCGAGTTCACGCCCTGCTCACGCAGTACGGCAACTTTCGGACGTGCGCCAGTGGCAATATACGGTGCTGCCACATCTTCGTTGATATCGAACGACAGTTTTACATTCAGGCCCGGATCGGCGTCGTTAGATTTCGCCTGATGCTCCTGATCGGCACACTCCGGGTTGTCACGCAGGCGCTGCATCTGCCAGGTAGTTTCTGCCCACCAGACACGCAACGTGGTGCGGCTTTCGCTGAATACAGTCTGCCCGTTGGCGGTAATCACAAAACGGTCACCGGAAACCGCCTGCCCTACATAATGGACACAATCAGCAAGCCCATGCTGTGCCAGTACGGACTCGACCGCTTCACGGTCAGCGGCACGAACCTGAATCACCGCACCCAGTTCTTCGTTAAACAACGCCGCCAGGCGATCGTCACCCAGAGTGGCGATATCCGCGTCAATGCCACAATGACCAGCAAAGGCCATTTCCGCCAGCGTTACCAGCAGGCCGCCATCAGAGCGGTCGTGATACGCCAGCAGCTTACGCTGTGCAACCAGCGCCTGAATCGCGTCATAGAAGCCTTTCAGTTGCGCGACATCGCGTACATCTGCCGGTTTGTCGCCAAGCTGACGATAAACCTGCGCCAGCGCCGTTGCGCCCAGCGCGTTATTGCCTTTGCCCAAATCAATCAGCAGCAGTGCGTTATCTTCGGTAGAAAGCTGCGGCGTGATGGTGTGACGTACATCTTCCACGCGGGCAAATGCAGAAATCACCAGCGACAGCGGCGACGTCATTTCGCGCTCTTCGTTACCTTCCTGCCAGCGGGTTTTCATCGACATGGAGTCTTTACCCACCGGGATCGTCAGGCCCAGCGCCGGACAAAGCTCTTCGCCCACGGCTTTAACGGCTTCATACAGGCCCGCATCTTCACCAGGGTGGCCTGCCGCCGCCATCCAGTTGGCGGAAAGTTTGATGCGTTTGATATCGCCAATTTGTGTTGCGGCGATGTTGGTTAACGCTTCACCGACCGCCAGACGGGCAGAGGCGGCGAAATCCAGCAGCGCAACCGGCGCACGCTCGCCAATCGCCATCGCTTCACCGTAGTAGCTGTCGAGGCTGGCGGTAGTGACCGCGCAGTTAGCGACCGGCACCTGCCACGGCCCCACCATCTGATCGCGCGCTACCATGCCGGTTACGCTGCGGTCGCCAATGGTCACCAGGAAGGTTTTTTCCGCCACAGTCGGCAGATGCAGCACACGTTTCACCGCGTCTGCAATGGTGATCCCTTCACGGGCCAGCGCGTCGCCTTTCGCTTTCAGCGTTTGTACATCGCGGGTCATCTTCGGCGTTTTACCAAGCAGGACGTCCAGCGGCAGATCGATCGGCTGATTATCAAAATGACGATCGTGCAGAGAAAGATGCAGTTCTTCGGTCGCTTCACCAATCACAGCGTAGGGTGCGCGCTCACGCTTACACAGCTCGTCAAACAGCGGTAATTGATCAGCAGCAACCGCCAGCACGTAGCGTTCCTGGGATTCGTTACACCAGATTTCCAGCGGGCTCATGCCCGGTTCGTCGCTCAGGATATCGCGCAGTTCGAATTTACCGCCGCGCCCGCCGTCGCTCACCAGTTCCGGCATGGCGTTAGAAAGACCGCCCGCACCGACGTCGTGGATAAACAGAATTGGGTTAGCATCACCAAGCTGCCAGCAACGGTCGATTACTTCCTGGCAACGACGCTCCATCTCCGGGTTGTCGCGCTGTACGGAAGCAAAGTCGAGGTCGGCATCAGACTGACCTGACGCCATGGAAGACGCCGCTCCGCCGCCAAGACCGATGTTCATTGCCGGGCCGCCGAGAACGACCAGCTTCGCACCGACGTTGATCTCGCCTTTTTGTACGTGATCGGCGCGAATGTTGCCGATCCCGCCCGCCAGCATGATCGGTTTGTGATAACCGCGCAGCTCTTCGCCGTTGTGGCTGTTCACTTTTTCTTCATAAGTACGGAAGTAGCCATTCAGTGCCGGACGACCAAATTCGTTGTTAAACGCCGCGCCGCCCAGCGGGCCTTCGGTCATGATGTCCAGCGCGGTGACAATGCGCTCAGGCTTACCGAAATCTTCTTCCCACGGCTGTTCGAAGCCAGGAATTCGCAGGTTGGAAACGGAGAAACCAACCAGACCAGCCTTCGGCTTCGCACCGCGTCCGGTGGCGCCTTCATCACGAATTTCGCCGCCGGAACCCGTCGCCGCGCCCGGCCACGGAGAAATCGCCGTCGGGTGGTTGTGAGTTTCGACTTTCATCAGAATATGCGCCGGTTCCTGATGGAAATCGTAGCGGCCCGTTTCGTGGTCAGCAAAGTAGCGGCCCACTTCAGAACCTTCCATTACGGCGGCGTTATCTTTATAAGCAGAGAGAACGTGATCTGGCGTGGTTTCGAAAGTATTTTTGATCATCCTGAACAGCGATTTCGGCTGCTGTTCACCGTCGATAATCCAGTCGGCATTAAAAATTTTGTGGCGGCAGTGCTCAGAGTTCGCCTGAGCGAACATATACAGCTCGATGTCGTTCGGGTTACGACCAAGCTTTGTGAAAGCATCCTGCAGATAGTCAATTTCATCTTCCGCCAGAGCCAAGCCAAGACGCAGGTTAGCGTCGATCAGCGCCTGACGGCCCTGCCCCAGCAAATCAACGCTGGTAACCGGAGTCGGTTGATGGTGGGCAAACAACTGCTCTGCATCATCTAAAGCAAAAAAGACCGTTTCCATCATGCGGTCGTGCAGTTCAGCGGTAACCTGCTGCCATTGTTCATTGGTCAGCGTACCGGCTTCTATATAGTAAGCAACGCCGCGCTCAAGGCGGTTTACCTGTTGTAGCCCGCAGTTATGGGCAATATCGGTCGCTTTCGAAGACCAGGGAGAGATGGTGCCAGGACGCGGGGTCACCAGCAGGAGTTTGCCTTGCGGGGCGTGGCTGGCGAGTGCCGGGCCATATTTCAGCAGGCGTTCAAGTTGTGCGTGCTCATCATCGTTTAACGGCGCATTGAGGTCAGCAAAATGGACATACTCGGCGTAAATATTGTGAACCGGGAGCCTGGCAGCCTGAAAACGTGCCAGCAGTTTGTTGATTCGGAATGCCGACAGTGCAGGCGAACCACGCAGAATTTCCATCATAAGTCTCTCGTCTTCTAAGCTTTCGGTGTACCCAAGGGGGGGAAACGGGCGTCATTATAAAGAATCTGATGCGCTGACGAAACCGTTTGCGTGGAAATAAAATCACCATCGTGAATTAGCAACGCGTGCCGCCAATGGCTGTAATAAGTTGCCATCTGGCGCAGGTTTACGCAAAATGCCGCTCATTTATGAGTAAACCTTTCACTATTATTACGTTTTTTCAAGCTGGGACGCGCACGACACAGAGAATTAACTAATTGAAAAAATTAAAGATTAATTATCTGTTCATCGGCATTCTGGCACTGCTGCTCGCGGTCGCTCTCTGGCCATCCATTCCCTGGTTTGGTAAAGCCGACAACCGTATCGCCGCCATTCAAGCGCGGGGAGAGTTGCGTGTGAGCACCATTCATACTCCCCTGACTTATAACGAAATCAACGGGAAACCTTTTGGCCTGGATTACGAACTGGCGAAACAGTTTGCCGATTACCTCGGCGTAAAACTGAAAGTGACCGTGCGGCAGAATATCAGCCAGCTGTTTGACGACCTCGATAATGGTAACGCCGACCTGCTGGCGGCAGGACTGGTCTATAACAGTGAGCGGGTAAAAAATTATCAGCCTGGCCCTACCTATTATTCCGTGTCACAACAACTGGTTTATAAAGTGGGTCAGTATCGCCCACGTACGCTGGGCAACCTGACGGCGGAGCAACTCACCGTTGCACCGGGTCATGTGGTGGTTAACGATCTCCAGACCCTGAAAGAAACAAAATTCCCGGAATTAAGCTGGAAGGTAGACGACAAAAAAGGCTCTGCGGAATTAATGGAAGATGTCATCGAAGGAAAACTCGATTACACCATTGCTGATTCTGTCGCCATCAGCCTGTTTCAGCGCGTTCACCCGGAGCTCGCCGTAGCGCTCGATATCACCGATGAACAACCGGTGACTTGGTTTAGCCCGTTAGATGGCGATAATACCCTTTCCGCCGCCCTGCTCGACTTCTTCAACGAAATGAATGAAGACGGTACGCTGGCACGCATTGAAGAGAAATACCTGGGGCATGGCGATGATTTTGATTACGTCGATACGCGCACATTTTTACGCGCCGTCGATGCGGTACTGCCGCAGTTAAAGCCCCTGTTTGAGAAATACGCCGAAGAAATTGACTGGCGTTTGCTGGCCGCTATTGCTTATCAGGAATCGCACTGGGATGCACAGGCCACTTCACCGACGGGTGTGCGCGGCATGATGATGTTAACCAAAAATACCGCGCAAAGCCTCGGCATTACGGATCGTACCGATGCCGAACAGAGCATTAGCGGTGGCGTGCGTTATTTGCAGGATATGATGAGTAAAGTGCCGGAAAGTGTGCCGGAGAACGAACGGATCTGGTTTGCCCTCGCTGCGTACAATATGGGCTATGCGCATATGCTGGATGCCCGCGCCCTGACGGCAAAAACCAAAGGGAATCCTGACAGTTGGGCTGACGTAAAACAGCGTCTGCCTTTACTTAGCCAGAAACCCTATTACAGCAAGCTGACTTACGGCTACGCTCGTGGGCATGAAGCCTACGCTTATGTCGAAAATATTCGTAAGTATCAGATTAGCCTGGTGGGTTATCTGCAAGAGAAAGAGAAGCAGGCTACAGAAGCGGCGATGCAACTGGCGCAGGATTATCCGGCGGTATCGCCTACGGAGTTGGGCAAAGAGAAATTTCCTTTTCTCTCGTTTCTTTCCCAGTCGTCATCAAACTATTTGACCCATTCTCCCTCTCTGCTGTTTTCCAGGAAAGGGAGTGAAGAGAAACAAAATTAATCCGTCGAGGATTGCGCTTTTTTCTGCGCTTTAATTTCCTGGCGGCGCATGCGAAAGAAGTCACTGAGCAACGCCGCGCACTCATCCGCCAGTATTCCTTCCGTAATTTCCACTCGGTGATTCATACCCGGATGATGCAGCACATCCATTAAAGATCCCGCAGCGCCAGTTTTCGCGTCACGCGCACCAAAGACCACGCGACCAATGCGACTGTGGATCATCGCTCCGGCACACATTACACATGGTTCAAGCGTGACATACAACGTGGCGTCGATCAGACGATAATTTTGCATCACCAGACCACCCTGCCGCAGGGCCATGATTTCTGCATGTGCGGTGGGATCATGGCGACCAATCGGGCGGTTCCAGCCTTCGCCGATTACCCGATTGTTATGCACTAATACCGCGCCGACCGGCACTTCCCGCTCATCCCAGGCACGTTTCGCCAGCGTCAGCGCGTGACGCATCCAGTATTCGTGGCTAAATTCGACTTCAGACAAAAAGAAAACTCCGGTTATAAAAGCGCGGCGCATTATACACGGACGCTATGCTTTACTCTATTCCAGTTGCTGGAGTTCACCGCGCGGGGTTACTCGCCAACGATGCTGACAGAAATAAAGCAGCGGATTGTCCTGATTACTGTCGCTATAGCCACTGTACAGCCGCAGCGGAGTGCCGATTTTGCGCTCCAGTTGTGCGACCTTTTCATGTCCCAGACAACGCATCGTCAATACCCAACCACCATAGCCACGCTGAATTTGGCTGGCGATAAGATTAACCCGCGGCAGCCAGGGCGTATCGAAATAAACCGCTTCAACCAGCGGCTGCGGAGAGCCGGTAATCAACCAGATATCAGCATCGGAACTTAACAGGTAGGTGGTTAATCGCTCCTGAACCAGCGGAAAGGCGGTAACATTGTCGCGAAACCAGCGCACGAAATCGGCCTGCAACGTCTGTAAACGTGCTTCGCTGTGACCAAAAGTGCACCCCCACAGAAGCAGACTCATCGGCCAGCGTGCCGCACGACCTTTTATCAATAACGCAATGGCTATAATCGGTAACAACGGCAGGACAAGTAACGCATTCAGCGGTTGGCGACGTAGTAAATAGCGCAGAAAACTGCCGAACATATCCTGCTGATGCAATGTTCCATCTAAGTCAAAAAACACCACACGACGCTCGTGAGTTGCCAAACCATACTCCTCTGGACTGAAACATCCTGATTAATTTTCGCTACTACATAGCCTAACAGATAGATCATCACTTTTCCGGCAACAATCGACCGCATCATGGCTAACTGGAATTTTTAATTCATGGCAATTAGCGGCAATGGAATATAAAATTCACTCGCGTGTGTCTCATATTGCCTGTTGTCGCCACTATTTCATCGCGAGGAAAGATATGAACGGCTTACTTCGTATCCGTCAGCGTTACCAGGGGCTTGCCCAGAGTGATAAAAAACTGGCGGATTATCTGCTGCTACAACCTGATACGGCGCGCCATTTAAGCTCTCAGCAACTGGCCAACGAAGCCGGAGTCAGTCAGTCCAGCGTCGTGAAGTTCGCGCAAAAACTCGGCTATAAAGGTTTTCCGGCGCTTAAGTTGGCGTTGAGTGAAGCGCTGGCAAGCCAGCCGGAATCACCCTCCGTGCCCATTCATAACCAAATCCGCGGTGATGATCCGTTACGGCTGGTCGGCGAAAAACTGATTAAAGAAAATACTGCCGCTATGTACGCAACGCTAAACGTTAATAGTGAAGAGAAACTGCATGAATGCGTAACAATGTTGCGCTCTGCGCGGCGGATAATTCTGACCGGTATTGGCGCTTCGGGTCTGGTGGCGCAAAACTTTGCCTGGAAGCTGATGAAGATTGGCTTCAATGCTGCCGCAGTGCGCGATATGCATGCGCTACTCGCAACAGTACAGGCGTCGTCCCCTGACGATCTGTTATTAGCCATTTCCTACACCGGTGTACGACGCGAGTTAAACCTGGCGGCAGATGAGATGCTGCGAGTGGGCGGAAAAGTGCTGGCGATTACCGGCTTTACTCCGAATGCCCTGCAACAGCGTGCTTCTCATTGCCTGTATACCATTGCCGAAGAACAAGCGACAAACAGTGCTTCAATCTCTGCTTGTCACGCTCAGGGAATGTTAACGGATTTGCTGTTCATTGCGCTGATTCAGCAGGATCTGGAACTGGCACCAGAACGTATTCGTCATAGTGAAGCGCTGGTGAAAAAACTGGTCTGAGTAAAGAATGCGCGTATAATGCCCGCCCGGTTTGTGTTGTTTTGAGAGTTTCCTTATGGCGTTGTTAATCACTAAAAAATGCATCAATTGTGATATGTGTGAACCCGAATGCCCGAATGAGGCGATTTCAATGGGAGATCATATCTACGAGATTAACAGCGATAAGTGTACCGAATGCGTAGGGCACTACGAGACACCAACCTGC
>OODO01002254.1_pt1 | contig 10932 bp, 10 predicted proteins | sample 1671261 | NCBI WGS metagenome assembly OODO01 (sample SAMN06348138, study PRJEB24527) | human gut metagenome | biome: human gut; feature: ankylosing spondylitis patient; material: feces | host: Homo sapiens | place: China | collected 2015-10 | reverse complement strand
TCGGAAATCGGTTTTTCAACCGTTTCGGAGTGCAAATATATAGCAAAATTTCATTCCCGCAAAATTATTGCACGATTTTTTCTCAAAAAATGTACCTTTGCATCATAGACACCAATCAGCACCATGACGGCACGACGACATATCCTCCTCACACTCTTGGCTCTTTGCGCTTTCGCAACGGCGGCGCAGGCACAACTGGTCTTTACCCCCGACACCTGGGATTTCGGCACGATCCGCGAGACCGACGGCCGCGTGAGCCATACCTTCACGGGCGAGAACCGCAGCAATACGCCCGTGGTGATCCTCGACGTGGTCACCACCTGCGGCTGCACGGTACCCCAATTCACCAAGCGTCCGATCCGCCCCGGCGAGAAAACCACCGTCAAGGTGACATTCGACCCGGCCAACCGCCCCGGCGCCTTCACCAAGGAACTGGGCGTCTACTCCTCCGAGCGGAAAAAGGTCGCCACGCTCACCATCCGGGGCAATGTCACGCCGCGCATGAAATCCACCGAGGAGCTCTACCCGGTCGATGCGGGCGGAGGGCTGCGGCTCTCCACGACCCTCAACGCCTTCTCCTACATCCGCCCCGGGCAACAGGTACAGTCCGCCATCGGCTATGCGAACACCTCGGGCAAAACCATCCGGCTCGAACTGCGCCCGCTGGAATCGAGCGGGCTGCTGACGGTGACCGCCCCGCGCGAGATCGCACCGGGCGAACAGGGATCGATCAACGTTGCCTACCTCATCCCCGAGGCCGATCCCCGCTACGGCACGCTGCGCGACGCCCTCGAGGTGCGCGTCGACGGCCGCACCAACGGCACGGCAATCGTCACCCACGGCATCGGCATCGACCGGACGCCAACAGGCGCCGAAGGACAAAACGCCCCGAAAGCACAGATAATCGAAAATATTATTAAATTTGGCCCGGTAAAGCATGGTGCCCCCAGGCAGGAACGCACCTTTACGCTCTCGAATACGGGCAGTGCCGAACTGGTCGTGCGCGCCGTCGAAACCAACGGCAGGATCGCCACGACGCTCGTCCCCGGACAACGCATCCCGGCGGGCAGTTCCTTCACGGCGAGGGTGTCCGTCGACCCGGGCGAACAGGATTTCGGCGTGCTGACCGATTTCGTGATGATCGTCACCAACGACCCGCTGCGCCCGATGCGGCGGCTGAGGGTGACGGCCATCATCGAAGAATAACGACAAAATGCGGCTCCCGCCCGATGGCAGCGGCCGGAAAAAATATAGTAATGTACCCGATACTTGAAAAAAGACTCCTCGCCGAGGGCATCTGGCTGATGCAAGTCCTCGCACCGCGCGTCGCACATTCGGCGCAACCCGGGCAGTTCGTCATCGTCCGCGTCGACGAGCACGGCGAACGCATCCCGCTCACGATCTCGGACTTCGACCCCGCGCAGGGCAGCGTCACCATCGTGACGCAGGCCATCGGCGCCTCGACTCGCAAAATATGCTCGCTGGATGCGGGCGATGCCTTCGCCGATTTCGCAGGCCCGCTGGGACACCCCTCGGAATTCGTGAAGATGCAGCCCGACGAGCTCCGCAAGCGGCGCTACCTCTTCGTGGCGGGCGGCGTGGGCACCGCCCCGGTCTACCCCCAGGTCAAATGGCTCCGCGAGCACGGCGTCGCGGCCGATGTCATCATCGGTGCCAAGACCCGCGACATGCTCATCTACACCGACGCCATGCGTGCCGTGGCCGAAAACCTCTACATCGCCACCGACGACGGTTCGGAAGGGTTCAAGGGGCTCGTCACGCAAGTCGTCGAGGAGCTGGTCGAAAAACAGGGCCGGCATTACGACGAATGTGTCGCCATCGGGCCCATGGTCATGATGAAGTTCGTGGCGCTCACCACGAAAAAATACGGGCTCAAAACCACCGTGTCGCTCAACGCGCTGATGGTCGACGGCACGGGCATGTGCGGTGCCTGCCGCGTGACGGTCGGCGGCAGGACGCGTTTCACCTGCGTCGAAGGCCCCGAATTCGACGGCCACGAGGTCGATTTCGACGAAGCCATGCGCCGGCAGGGCATGTACCGCACGCAGGAACAGCGCGCCGCGGCCATCGAGGCCGAACGCGCCGCCGGGCACCAATGTAAAATAGGACTGGATAAATAGACACCGCCCGGGACGCACACCCCGGGAGTCCCCAAAGCATACACGACAATGGCAAACAAGATACCGCGCGTCCCCGTGCGCGAACAAGACCCGCAAATCCGCGCGACCAACTTCGAGGAGGTCTGCTATGGTTACGACCTTGACGAGGCAAGGCTGGAAGCGTCGCGCTGCCTGCACTGCAGGAATCCCCGCTGCGTGGCAGCCTGCCCCGTCAGCATCCGCATCCCCGACTTCATCGGAGCCTTGCATACCGGGGAGTTGCAGCAGGCCGCCGACATCATCGCCGGCGACAGTTCGCTGCCCTCGATCTGCGGCCGCGTCTGCCCGCAGGAGAGCCAGTGCGAAGGCTCCTGCATCCTGGGCATCAAAGGCGAACCGGTCGCCATCGGCAAACTCGAACGCTTCATCGGCGACTGGAAGCTCGAACACGGCGCCGCCGCGGCACAGGCCGCACCCCGCAACGGGCACAAGGTCGCCGTCATCGGCAGCGGCCCGGCCGGGTTGGCCTGCGCAAGCGACCTTGCGAAACTGGGCTACGGAGTGAAAATCTTCGAGGCGCTGCACAAGGCGGGCGGCGTACTGGTCTACGGCATCCCCGAGTTCCGGCTTCCGAAGGAGCGCATCGTGGCACGCGAAATCGCCGAGGTCGAAAAACTGGGCGTAGAGATCGAGACCGACGTCATCGTCGGCCGCACCGTGACCATCGACTCGCTGCTGGACGAAGAGGGCTACGCCGCCGTGTTCATCGGCTCGGGTGCCGGGCTGCCCCGCTTCATGGGTATCCCGGGCGAGAACCTCAACGGCGTGGTCTCGGCCAATGAATTCCTCACGCGCGCCAACCTGATGCACGCCTACGACCAGGCCTACGACACCCCGATCTACGTCGGCAAACGGGTAGTGGTGGTCGGCGGCGGCAACGTGGCGATGGACGCCGTACGCACGGCCAAGCGGCTGGGTGCCGAGGCGACGATCGTTTACCGCCGCAGCGAGAAGGAGCTCCCGGCACGCGCCGAAGAGGTACACCACGCCAAGGAAGAGGGCATCTGCTTCAGGATGCTCACCAACCCCACCGAGGTGCTCGGCGACGAGCGCGGCTGGGTGACCGGCATCCGGTGCGTGGAGATGGAGCTGGGCGAACCCGACGATAGCGGCCGCCGCTCGCCCGTCGTGAAGGCCGGCTCGGAGTTCGGGATCGCCTGCGACGTAGTCGTCATGGCACTGGGCACCTCGCCCAATCCGCTGCTGGCCGCCACAACCGCAGGGCTCGAAACCAACCGGCGCGGCTGCATCACCGCCGACGAACGCGGCGCCACGTCACGCGAAGGGGTTTTCGCGGGCGGCGACGCCGTGACGGGAGCCGCCACGGTAATCCTGGCGATGGGTGCCGGCCGCACGGCGGCAAAGGCCATCGACGAATATATCCGAAAGCGTTAAACCTTTAAAACACCATACGAACGATGAAACGCATGAAAATCATGGTCGCGGCCATCGCCTTGTGCGGCCTGGCAGCCTGCAACGACAACACCCCCAAGAGCTTCACCGGCACCATCACCGATGCGTCGATGAACACCGTAACCGTCGAAAATGCCGAGGGGACATTCACCTTCTCGACCATGGATGCCGACAAAAGCGAGGCCAACGGCCTGCTGCTGGGAGCGCCCGTCACGGTCAATTACAGCGGCAAACTCGAAGAGGGCGCGGCCGCCGCTAAAGTCGCCACCGACCCGACCTATGCCGAAGCCGTCGGCAAGTGGACCATGCCCGACCCCATCGACCCCGAAGGCGTAATGGGCATCGACATCCTGATCGAAGGTCAGGCCCAGTCGATCAACATGGCCACGCTGCGCTACACCTCGTGGGAGCTGCAGGGCGAAGCCGGCAAAATCCTGCTCAAAGGCCAAAGTATCGGCAACGGTCAGACCATCGACTTCACCGAAACGGCCACCATCGCCAAGGATGCCGACGGCATCTATACGCTGACGATCGAGAGCAACGGCGCCGTCTACACCAAAGCCAACGAATAGCCGCAGCCCCCTGCGGTCACACGCGCCTTCCGCAATCCCGGAGGGCGCGTTTCATTTACCGGAGGGCGGCCCCGCAAACAGTTCCGGGAAACGGCTTGTCCAAATAGGTTTTATTCGTTAAATTTGAATCCGTCAACCACACTGCAACTATGGCCAGAATACTCTTCGCAGCCCTGCTGCTCCTGTTCACCCTCCCGGCCGCGGCACAAACGCCCGGCGACTCCATCGCCTTCGTCACCGCCGACTGGCATACCACCGACCTCGGCCGGGGTGCCGCGTGCCGCTACGCCCAGGTCGAGATGTTCGGTTCGCGGCAGAGCATCTCGGTCGTCAGCTACCCCGCACGGCACTTCGCCACGCAGATCGTACAGCTCGACGGCAAGGGTGAAACCACGGGCCGCATGGGCGAAGCCGCCGACGCCACAGCAGCCATCAACGGCAGCTATTTCAACATGAAAACCTTTACGCCCATCACCTTCGTGATGGTCGACTGCCGGGTATTGGGCCGCACGACGCCCGGCGAACTCATGCGCACCAACGGCATCATCGCCATCCGGGACAAACAGGGGCACGACGTCGCCATTTTCGCCTGCGACACCACCCAATACCCCCACATAGCCCGCCGCTACCGCGCGGCGCTCGCAGCCGGGCCCCTGCTGGTCAGCGGAGGCAAGATCATCGAATACGACTCCGGCGACAGCTTCTATACCCACCGCCACCCGCGTTCGCTGATCGGCAAGCGCCCGAACGGCGAGGTGGTGATGGCCGTGATCGACGGCCGCGCCAAAGGCCAGGCTGCCGGCGCTACGATCGCCGAAACGGCTTACATCGCCCGCCTGCTGGGGCTCACGGACGCCCTCAACCTCGACGGCGGCGGCTCTTCGGCACTCTGGACGGCACAGGAAGGGGTGGTCAGCCACCCCAGCGACAACCGCCGCTTCGACCATGCCGGCGAACGCGCCGTACCAAACGGCATCGTCGCCCGTCCGCGGAAATAAAGGGGCAGTTCTGAAAAGGTGCCCGGCACAGCCCCCCCCGCAAACATCACAAAAAAAACAGCCCCCCTGATCCGGAGGGCTGTTTGCATATCCACGGCGAACCTATTCACCGACCATTTCGGCCACCCGCTCCGCAATCATGGCGGGCGTCACGGCATACAGGCAGCGGTAATCCCCGTAACGGCACGGCTTGTTCCCGAAGACCGAACAGGGACGGCATTCCATATCGGCCTGCAGGATGCCGCGCGGGTCGCAACCATAGCCGAAGAACCCCAGCCCGGGATGGGTAGCACCCCATACCGACACTACGGGCGTCGCCACAAGCGAGGCCATGTGCATGACGAGCGAATCCATCGCCACCACGCAGTCCAGGTTGGCAATCAGGTCTAATTCGCCGTCTATCCCGACCCGTCCGAACAGCGCCGTCACATTGGGGTACGCACGCTCCATTTCCCGCGCGAACTCCGCTTCGGCTCCGCCTCCGCTGTGTATGAACACCCGGTCGTAGCGTTCGGCCAACAGACGCACCGCCTCCCGCCCGAGCGCCGTGGGATAGGTTTTCCCCTGCTGCGCCGAAAACGGCGAGAAGCCGATCCAGGTACCCGTCTTCTCCCCCATCGGGTTGGGACGGCAGCGCCGCAGGGCCGGCACGGGGTCGTCGAACACGAACCCCAGTTTCCGGAACACGTCGCAATAGCGGACGACGGTATGCTTGGCGGGCTTCACGTCACGGCCACCTTTGCGGATAAACTCCTTTTTCTCCTCGCGCCCCTTCTCGATGGCCGCCACGGGGACTCCGCGCAGCCACAGGGCGGTGCGGAACATCACCGAGCGCAGCACGCCGTGCACGTCGGCCACGGCATCCACCCCCAGGCGCCGCGCATCGGCGGCCAGGCGCCACATTCCCCGCAGGGAGTGGTGCACACCCTTGATATCTACATCCATAAAACCGAGATCGAGCCCTGTAAAAAAGGCTCGAAACACGGGTCTTGTCGCTACCGTCACCCTCAGGTCGGGATAGGCCTCCTTCAAAGCCCGCAGCGCATGCGCCAGCATCGCCACATCCCCCATCGCCGAAGTCCGGAAAACGACCAGATGACGCGGAAGTCTCTTATTTTTTCTGCCCATAAAGCACCGGGTTCAACGCCGGGTCGTTATACATCTTCATCTGCTTATAGGTCTTCATATACTTGCGGCCGGCCTCGATGTCCCCGATCAGCTCTTCGATCGCCCCCGAAAGGTCGACCTGCTGCGCCAGCAACACGTCGAGCTTCTTCCGGCACGCCGCACGGTGGGCGTCACCGACGTCCGTACGCTCGGCTTCGCATGCCATGTGGTAAATCTTCAGCGCCAGGATCGACAGACGGTCGATCGCCCACGCCGGGGTCTCGGTATTGAGCCTGGCATCGGGCCGGGGTTCCACGTCCTTGTATTTGTCGAGCAAGTACGAATCGATATATTCCACCATATCGGTACGATCCTGGTTCGACTTGTCGATGCGGCGTTTGATGGCCAGTGCGGCCACAGGGTCGATCTGCGGGTCGCGGATGATATCCTCCAGGTGCCACTGCACGGTGTCGATCCAGTTTTTATGGTATAACAGGTGTTCGAGCGAACCCGGCTCATAGGGATTTTCGATCGGATGATCCACATCGTCCCACCGATGGTAATCCCCGATGGCGCGGTTGAAGATCTTGTTTGCGGTTTCGGTAAACATAGCTCAGCAGTGCATTTTATATTGTAATTCTCGTGGGAAAATCATACCTTTGTCCGTAAAGATTAAACAAAGATAATGAATTTTTCCAAAAAAGCAATATCGCTCGCAGGAATCCTTTTGATAGTCGTACAAAGCCTCCCGGCACAGGTGCGGCAGACCCGCGAGGAATATATCGACCGCTACAAATCCATCGCCGTGGCCCACATGGAGCGGTACGGCATCCCCGCCAGCATCACCATGGCGCAGGGCATCCTAGAGTCCGACTGCGGCAACAGCTGGCTGTCGCTGCAATCGAACAACCATTTCGGCATCAAGTGCAAACGCAACTGGACGGGCGACAAGGTCTATTACGACGACGACGCCAAGGGGGAGTGCTTCCGCAGCTACCCCTCGGTCGAGGCGTCGTACAGGGATCATGCCGAATTTCTCGATTCGCAGCCGCGCTACGACTCGCTGTTCGCCTACTCGTCCGACGATTACAAGAGCTGGGCGCGGGGACTCAAAGCCGCCGGCTACGCCACGGCACCCGACTACGCGCAACGGCTCACGCGCATCATCGAGGAGAACCAGCTTTACCTGCTCGACCGGCCCGACGGCGAGCGGCTCTACGCCTCGCGCATGGGACGCAAGGTAACCGACCCCGAAGGGTGGTTCGCCGACCAGAGCAGCGTCGAACCGGCCGCAGGAGCTTCGCCGGCCATCGACCCGGACAACTACCGGGTGACGATCAACGCCCACAACGGCTACAACGTCTACCAGACCAACGGCGTACACTACGTGCTGGCCAAGGAGGGCGACACGTTCGAGAATATCGGGAAGAAGTTCCGCATTTCGGCTCGCAACCTGCGTAAATTCAACGACCTGAAAGACAAGAAGGCACAGCCGCTGACCGGCGAGGTGGTCTACATCGAGCGCAAAAAGAAGCGCTGGGAGGGCAATGCCCACACCCACATCTGCCGCCAGGGCGAAACGGCCTATGCCGTAGGCCAGTCCTACGCCATCCGCACCCGTTCGATCGAAAAACTCAACCGCCTCAAGCCCGGCAGCACGCTCGAAAAGGGGCAACAGATACGCATAAAATAAAAACAGCATAGCATGGAAACGACACCGCTCAGGAGCAAGATCCTGGATACGATCATCCGCAAGTCGACCCTCAAGCAACGGGTCTTCGACAACACCTTCGCAGCCTTCAACGAACTGAAGGAAACGCTGTTCGAAATGGCATCGGAGATGGACGACGAACTCGACGGCAAGCTCGACCGCCGCGTCAGGCTCGAATACCGCGACCGCGGAAAATTCGAGGCGCAGCTGCAGGTGGCCAACGACATCCTCATTTTCCAGATGCACACCGACGTCTTCGAATTCGACGCCAACCACCTGATCTGGCAGAACCCCTACGTACAGTCCGACCGCGAAAATTCCTACTGCGGCCTGATCAACATCTACAATTTCCTCTCCGACTCGTTCAAGTTCAACCGCAACGCTGACGAAGGTTACCTCATCGGGCGTATCTTCATCAACCGCGAGCGCCGCTATTTCGTCGAGGGCAAACAGCAGACCTCGATGCGGGCGATGAACTTCGGCAAGGCCGAGATCGACCGCGAAGCCCTGATCGGCATCCTCGAACCGGCGATCTGGTTCGCCCTGAACTTCGACCTGCTGATGCCGCCCTACGAGGACAACAAACGCGTGACGGTCGACCAGTTCAACACCAAGATGGACAACTCGAAATTCGTCACGGGCAAACGCCTCGGCTACGATTTCGAAGTAGAGGACATTTAAACCCGATTCCCACGTGAAGGCACAACTTTTCACACTCCTCGCAGCCGCAGCGGTCGGCACAGGTACGGTACAGGCGCGGGGCGAATATGCCGAGATCGCACGCCTGCGCTCGATGAACGAAACCGTCCGTGGCATCCGCTCGATGGCCGACGGCGAACACTATACCATCCTCGAAGGCAACAACATCGTCCGTTACGGCTACGCCACGGCGGGGCAGGGCGAGCAGATGCTCCCCAAGCCGACGGCCAACCTCGTCGTCACGGACTACGCCTTCTCGCCCGACGAACGGCAGATACTCATCGCCTCGGGCGCCAGGCCGATCTACCGCCATTCCTACACGACCGATTATTTCCTGGCCTCGGGCAACAGCCTGATGCCCGTACTCCGCGAGGCCGAAGCCCCGCGCGACGCCTCGTTCTCGCCCGACGGCAAGCTGATTGCCTATTCCGACCGCAACGACCTCTATGTCTACGATACCGCGGGCAAGCGCACGCGCCGCATCACTGACGACGGGGCGTGGAACTCGGTCATCAACGGCACCACGGACTGGGTCTACGAGGAGGAGTTCGGCTTCACCAGAGCCTATGCCTTCTCGCCCGACAGCCGCCGCATCGCCTACCTGCGCTTCGACGAATCGGAAGTGCCCCTGATGGAAATGATGCGCTTCGACGGCAAGCTCTACAACCAGGCCTACTCGTTCAAATACCCCAAGGCCGGGGAGCGAAATTCGACGGTCGAAGTGTGGGTCTGCGACCTTGCGACCGGGACACGGGAGCGCATCGACACGGGCGGCGTGACCGACCAGTACATTCCCCGTATCGGCTGGACACCCGACGGACGGCTTTACTTTTTCCGCCTCAACCGCCGCCAGAATACCTTCGAGGTGATCCTCTGCGAGCCCAACGGCGCCCAGCGCACGATCTACGACGAACGCTCGCAGCAATACGTCGAGCGCGTGGATGACAAGACCATTACCTTCATCGACGGCGACCGCTTCCTCGTACGGCAGGAGGGACACACGGGCTACATGCACCTCTACCTTTACAGCATCCGCAAGGGTTTGCTCGCCCAGGTAACCAAAGGCGACTGGGAGGTGACCGACGTGGTCGGCACCGACGGCAAACGGGTCTGGTACCTCTCGACCGAAACCTCTCCGCTGCGCCGCAACCTGTACAGCGTACGGCTCGACGGCAAGGACAAGCGCCGCCTGACGACCGGCGAAGGCTACTACGCCATCGCCCCGAGCGCCGGGATGAAATACTACATCTCGACCTTCTCCAACGCCACGACCCCCAACCGGGTCGAGGTCTGCGACAACGAAGGCAACCCCATCCGCACGCTGGCCGACAGCCGCAAACTCCGCGAAGAGCTGGCGGTCGTACAGCGCCCCGTCCGGGAGTTCTTCACCTTCACGACCGAGCGCGGCGACACGCTCAATGCCTACATCGTCAAGCCCCGCGGCTTCGATCCCTCGCAGCGCTACCCCGTGCTGCTGACCCAGTATTCGGGGCCCGGCTCGCAGTCGGTAAGCGACCGCTGGTCGCTCGACTGGGAGGATGCGCTCACGGACAAAGGCTACATCGTAGTCTGCGCCGACGGCCGGGGCACCGGGTTCCGGGGCGAGAAGTTCAAGAAATCGACCTACGGGCGCCTCGGAGCGCAGGAGGTCGAAGACCAGCTCTCGTTCGCCCGCTACATGGCCGCGCAGCCCTACGTCGACCCTGCGCGCATCGGCATCTACGGCTGGTCGTACGGCGGGTTCATGGCACTGGGCTGCGCGATGAAAGGCCACGGACTATTCCGCATGGCGATCGCCGTGGCTCCCGTCACTTCGTGGCGCTACTACGACTCGATCTACACCGAAATCTACAACAACCTGCCGCAGTACAACGCTTCGGGTTACGACGACAACTCCCCGATCAACTTCGCCCGGATGCTCGACGACACCAAGACCCGACTGCTCATCATCCACGGCACGGCCGACGACAACGTTCATTTCCAGAACAGCGTGGAGATGGCGCGCGCCCTGAACCGCTGCGGCAAGCAGTACGACATGATGGTCTACCCCGACCAGAACCATTCGATGCAGCCCGACGACACGGCCAATGTCCGGCAGAAGATGATCGAATACACGCTCGAACACCTTTAAACCGCCATACCCTGAATCGCCATCGTCGTCGCCTGCCACCGCGTGGTTGGCAGCGGCGGCGCTTTGGTCGGCTATGCGGGCGGACTGGAGGCCAAGGCCTACCTGCTCGGCCTCGAACGGG
>OODO01002243.1_pt1 | contig 10962 bp, 18 predicted proteins | sample 1671261 | NCBI WGS metagenome assembly OODO01 (sample SAMN06348138, study PRJEB24527) | human gut metagenome | biome: human gut; feature: ankylosing spondylitis patient; material: feces | host: Homo sapiens | place: China | collected 2015-10 | reverse complement strand
CATTATCTTGATTGTCTACTATTATATATAAATCATCAATAATAGAATGTTTTTTTGAATCTGTAATGAATTTAAACTGACCTGAAATAAAAGCAAAAAGTCCGATTACGACTTCACTGTCTCTGAAAAATTTGAAAAGCAAATAACCATTCTGTGAAATAGGATCAATTGCGGTGAAATATGATTCCTGTTCTAAAAAATCATAATCATTAAATTGAGGGAAAAAGCTCAAAATAAAATCATTTATGATTGGATGTGTTGAATTAAAATGTTTGTTTTTATCCAAAGAAACCGGATTTCCATTGTCATCCAAAACCATTATTTCTTCTTTTAAGTCTTCTGGTATCTTTTTTATGAATGGAACACTTTCAACTTTAGGGAAGATATCCCAGTGAACCAAAGAATTCTGTGTATCGTATATTAGTTTTTCTACTAATTTATAGACTTTAGAGTCAGACTTTGATTGAGTATCTAAAAGCAGATAATCTAAAGTTACATTAAATAATTCTACAAGCTTTTTTAATAATTCTGGATCGCTAGGAATACTTTTTCCAGTTTCGTAGTAACTAACAATTCTCGAGGATACTCCTAACTTTGTAGCCAAATCTTTTTGGGTCATACCCTTGGCTTCACGGAGTTTCTTTAAATTTTCACTGAAAGACATATTAATCACCACCTGACGCAATTATAACAATAATAATTATAATACACAATATTTTTCTCAAAGAACATAAAGACGTATATTGACATAACTAACGAATTACGTTAAAATTAAAGCGATGAAACGAGAAAGGAGGATTGAAAATGAGGCCAACAATTGATTTTAAAGATGATCTTGGAGCAGTACTTAGATACCACTGCACAAAAGTTGGAATTAGTATTGCTGGCTATGTCAAGGGGTTAGTGTATGATGATTTGTTAAAGAAGTATCCTAACTTACTTGATGAAACAAAAAAAGAAACTACCATCAAATAGTTCTTGGCGGAACAATGGTAGTTTCATAATGAAAGAATGTTCAAGATAAACATCATTCTTTTAATAGTTTATCATATATTGAACATTCTTTCAAATAAATTAAAATTGAAAGGATGTATTTTTTATGAAAAATGAACTGAAGATTTTTGAAAACGAAGCTTTTGGTAAAGTTAGAGTAATCGAAAGAAATAATGAGCCTTGGTTTGTAGGCAAAGATGTTGCGGAAGCGTTGGGATATAGCAATCCTCGGAAAGCATTATCTGATCACGTTAAGGGAACCCACAAGGGGGTAACGAATTGTGACACCCTTGGTGGGAAGCAGCAATTAACTATTATCGACGAAGCTGGATTATACTCATTAGTCCTTCGTTCAAAATTGCCAGCTGCTGAAGCTTTTCAGGAATGGGTAGTTGCTGAGGTAATTCCTTCTATTCGCAAAACTGGGTCGTATTCTGTAAATCAGGATATAAAAGCTAGAGAAGTAGAAGCTCGCTTAAATAACAGCCGGGCAAGAGTTGCATCGACATTCCTTAAAGTTGCTCAAATGACTGATCTGCTAGAATATAAGCATATATGTCAGCAGAAAGCAGCAGAGGTTTTAAGTGGTTTACCGTTACTACCAATGGAAGAAGCTAAAGAAATTACTTATTCAGCAACAGATATAGGGAAAATGCTTGGAGTATCGGCAAATAAAATAGGTAAGATAGCCAATCAGCATAATCTTAAAACGCCGCAGTATGGAAAGTTATTTTACAGCAAATCGGAACATAGTTGCAAAGAAGTAGAAACATTCCGTTACTACGAATGCGCCATTCTAAAATTCAGAGAAATTCTGAAAGGTGGTGTGGTGGCATGAACTTGACAGATGCTATTAAATTAGCTGGATATCAGGAAGTGCCATTCTACAATCAAGAAGTTATAAAAGGGTTAAATGATATAGTGGAGTGTGAAAAACGGAAAAGCAGCTATAACGATTTACCTTTTGCGGCGTGTTTGAGTGGTTACTTGTATGGAGTTACGCAAGGCGTTCGTAAAGAACGGCAAAGAAGAAAAAATGCCCGGTAAAGGGATTGAAATAGTTTTTGAATAATGAAAAAAAGAAACACCCGCTTTCCGTGGAAAGATGCGCGAGTGTTTCTTGTGACCAGCCGAAGCTGATAACAATAGTATAGCAGTTTTCGGCTGGTATATCAAGGAGGATATACCATGAACGGAAACAGGTCGTCGTGTCCTGACGAAGAAAAAAGGGCATTGGAGAAATTTGTCGAAGTTGTAAGAAGCACATCTCAAGAAGAATTTGCAAGAAAATATATAAATGAAGATAGTGATAAAATGACAGAGACAAAAAGCGAGATCTCCACCGCTGATAGAAAAGAAGTAAAAGAACAAATCAAAGGCGGTGTAAATAATGAATAAAGTGCGGAAATCATTTAGGGAGCTGTTGAACAAATTGTCTCCGGCGCAGCTTGAAGAAGTAGCAGCCATAGCATATGAGATAAAGAAAGAACGTGAATCGTCGTCGAAGGTAGTTCGGTTTATGGATAAGTCCAGCCAGCGTTGTTATGATCAGGGGTATAAGCTTGGTCTGATGTTAGGAAATAAATTTTAAAAAGTTTCCGACAAAATGCCATTTAACAAGAGTTAAAATAGTAATGTAAGGTTATTGGATATGAGAGCAGAGGCGGTGTTAAAAAATTAAAAATGTATCCGACAAAACCACTATAAAAATGAGTTAAAATAGTATCATAAAGTTAGTTAGAACTTAATAGAAAGCGCTTACTTCGGTAGGCGCTTTTTTATTTGGAAGGAGGGAAAACTTTGATAGGCAGTAGTGAAAATAGGATTACATACAATGGGAATGGAGTTGCTACAGAGTTTGGATATTCTTTTAAGATATTGGAAAAGACCGATATTAATGTAGTACTTGTTGATCCTGATTTAAAAGAAACTGTTTTAACCAAAGATTATTTCGTTGATATGGAGAAGTCAGTAGTGTTTTATCCTGGCTATTCTCCGGGAGCAGAACCACCAGAGGCAGAACGACCACCAATATTACCTGAAGGGTGGCAGCTTGTTTTATATCGTGAGGTTCCTATAACACAGGAATCTCAGTTGGATACTCATTGGCCATTTAATGTTATCGAAGCGGCATTGGATAAACTAACGATAATTTGCCAACAGCTGTGGGACGGTGTAACGAGAGCAATTCGTTTATCAGATTCAGCGCCTAAAGATATTTCTACAGTTCTGCCACAACCAATGCCAAACGAGAGTTTTTATTGGGATGAAACCGGTAAAAAACTTATTGCTGGGCCTAATCCTAAATTTGCTATGGAGCAGGCACAGGCGAGTGCAGAATCTGCAAAGAAGTCTGAAACGTCAGCAGCAGAAAGTGCAGAATCTGCAAAAAAAGATGCAGAGAAAGCAGAAGATGCTGCTGACCGTGCAGAAGATATTTTACTACGGTTCGAGAGCGGAACTATAACAAAAGAGTTTACTGCGACAGATGACAGATGGACTGAAAACAACGGCATGTGGCGTCTTACAATGGCAATGGGTAACAGCAGGCTTATAGGCGTATACAAGGAAGTCAAGAAGCCTCAGTATGAAATGGTACTGACCGGCGTTTATATGGACGCTGAAAATGTGATTATCGAAGTGCCTGAAAAGTTTGCGGGTATCGTTATACTGGCGTCGCTGACAAAAAAGACTGGTGATAAGGTCTATGTCAAAAACTTTACGGATGAAGATTTTGCAGAGGTTGGCAGTGATTTCGTACTAACCATATCCGCTGAGGAACACCAGGCAGGAAACAGTCCGGTCATTGTCAGCTTAACACAAATAATTGATGGCGTTAGTTATCCTTACTATGCTAATGCCGGAGTAGATAATAACGGTAACGTTGTTATAAATGTGAGCAAAGCGTTCACAGGGAAAATAATATTAGATGGAGGTTACTTAGAATGAGTGTAGAAAAAATTGTCACCGGAACTTTAGCAGAGAGAGACGCTAAGATCAATGCTAATTTTGAAGCGTTGGATACCGGTAAACTCGGTAAGACCGAAACTGCAGCTGCTGCCGCTAAACTAACAACTTCTGCCGGCAGTACAACACAGCCTGTATATTTTGATGGTGGTGTTCCTAAAGCTTGTACTTATGGACTTAACAAAACAGTACCGGCTGATGCTGTATTTACGGATACTGTATATACACTGCCTACTGCATCTGCTAGTGTTCTCGGCGGCGTAAAAATAGGTTCTAACGTAAATATCGCTAGTGGTGTTATTTCAGTAAATGATGCGTCTACTACTGCAAAAGGTGTTGTGCAGTTATCAGACTCTTTGAATGATACTAGCGTGACATTGGCGGCATCTGCACACGTTGCTAATGTTTTATACCAACAGGTGAATCTTAAAGCCCCGTTAGCTTCCCCTGCTTTGACAGGCACACCAACTGCGCCTACAGCGGCGGCATCTACCAATAATACACAGATTGCAACAACTGCTTTTGTGCAGTCGTTGGTTAATAGCAAGATAGCGGCGGCAGATGCAATGATTTACAAAGGAACTATAGGTACTGGCGGTACTGTTACAGAATTGCCAACTACTCATAGTACTGGTTGGACTTACAAGGTTATTACTGCTGGAACATACGCAGGACAAACTTGTGAGGTTGGAGATATGATTATTTGTCTGAATGACGGCACTGCGGCAGCAAATGCAGATTGGACTGTAATTCAGACTAATATTGATGGAGCAGTGGTAGGACCTGCTAGTGCTGTGTCAGGAAGAATTGCCACGTTTGATGGCGCTACTGGTAAGGCTATCAAAGACAGTGGATTTACTATTGCTACATCTGTTCCAGCTAACGCTAAATTTACAGACACGACTTATAATCCTGTCACAACAACTGCTAACGGCTTAATGCTTGCAACTGATAAGGTTAAATTAGACGGTATTGAAGCTGGAGCTAATAACTACACGTTACCTGCTGCTACTACAGCCGTTATGGGCGGGGTTAAGATTGGCGCAAATATCACTAATAACGGCGGTACAATTGCTGTTACTAAAGATAATGTTGTGGCGGCATTAGGGTATACTCCGCCTACTTCTGCTACTACAGTAACCAAAACTGAATTTACAGCAAGTAGCGCCAACTGGGGAACATTATTAAACGGCTACTATCCATTTACCTTGGCAGCGTCAGGAAAACACTTCCTCGGCATGTATAGAACTAACGGCAGTACATATGAGAGTGTTATGGTTGACGCCGTTGAAAGTGGCAGTAATATTATAATTCAAAGTACGGAAAAGTTTGCCGGCTTTATTCTGACGATTTGAGGTGAGGAAAAATGGGACTTGAGGGATTAGTAACAGTTGAAAAAATAAGAGCTGCAATCAATGCATCACTATCAGGTCTGAGTAACTCTAATGCAACGATTACTATAACAAAGAATGATGGTACAACTAGTACTATTACCATTAACAATGTAGCTAATGCGACTACTGCAACAAAACTCGGAAGCAGCACTGTAGGCAGTGGCGTAAAGGCAATTTATCTTAATGCAGGTACGGCAACTGCGAGTAATAGTACTGTGGGGAACAGCAACACGCCGGTGTACTTAAACGCTGGCACTATAACAGCTTGTGATGCAAGTATTGGTTCCGGTTGGACTGTTTCAGAAGGGGCGGCAGGTTGGGCGCGAGAAAATACCACTGGCTTCACCATCCAGTGGGGCGATACAACTACCTTTCCTCGCACTTTTACAACAGCGTTTCAGGTTGTAATGCAAACTAATAACAATAAAGGTGAACAATTATATAAGAACCAAGTAACTGTAACATCTATCTCTAACAATGGTTTCACCATTGGGTCACCAGGACAAGGACAAAGGTATGTAGCGTTTGGCATAAGTTAAGTCAAGCCACAAGCATAAAGCCTACAAGGCTGTGAACCGCTCCAGCGATCATCATTGTAACCACTACATAGGCAAAAACTAATACTGGTATTACTAACACCTGTAACAAATGTTTCGCAGTTGCTGGACGCTATAACATTTGCATAATACAAAGTTGAAAAACTTCTAGGATAAGTAATGCTTCTATATGTAGCATCAGTATTCCCTACCCACCACTGGATGGTGAAGCCAGTGGTATTTTCTATGAAAAGGAGAACTATATGACTTACTTAATTAAATTCGATGAAACCGGTAGACGTGGGGAAACCTATGTCGCCGAAGAAAAAACACAGGAAGAAATTACAGAACTGCTTGAAAAAGGTTTTGTACAAATTCCAGAAGAAGATTATCAGCTTATTGTCGGTAATATTGATGGTCATGAGTATATACGTAAATCTGATGGAAGTTATAGTATATATGAACCTCCTACGCCTGACTTAGAAGAACTGAAGGCAAATAAACTGGCAGAGGTAGACGCTTGGACAGAAGGAAAAATCACCGGCGGGTTTACATCTGAATGTAGCGGAGAGCTGGTCAGATATGACAGCGATAAAGATACACAACTTACAATGCAGGGTATAGCCTTGAACGTAAATACAGATCGCTTTGCTGTAGAATATCCTACAGGCTGCCCTGTGCGTGGTTACGCAGATAGAAGTGCTGTCAAAACGATCTTCTATCTTACGCCGGAACAGGTGTTCGAGTGGTGCGCTGATTTATCTACCCATATAGGTACGTGTAAGCAGGCAGGTTGGAATAAACAGGCTGAAGTAAATGCAGCTCAAAGCAAAGAGGAATTGGATGCGATTATTTTAGATTAGGCGGTGCAAAGATGGTAGAAACAGTAATGGCCGCAATAACAATTTTTAGTTTTTTATTTGGTATCGCTGGCTTTGTGTTTAAGATATGGATAATTTCTCCGTTGTCAACGGCAATAGAAAATTTGCAGAAAACTGTTGATGCTTTGTTAAATACAATAAAAGAAGAACAGACCAAAGCTACAAATATGCAGATTGAGATTGCAAAAGTAGATCAGAGGGCAAGATCTGCACATAACAGGATTGATGAAGTTGGTGAACGGTTACTGTTGGTCGAAAACAAATGTAATAACTGTGCATGTAAGGATAAGTGATATTCATGTTTGAGAAAATAAAAAACTTAATAGTCAGTGCTAGAAATAAAGTAGCCTCAATGTCGCCAAAAATAATGGCGGTCATTGTAGGCTATTTTATTGCAGTCATTTTGCTGGTCTTTACTTATTATGCAGCTTGGCTTTACATGTGGCTGTGGTTAAACAAGATTGTTATGTCCGACTTGCTGGCGCTGATACGTGAGATTACAGGCCCCGCTATGGTCGCATTTGTGACCTTTATCGCTACGAGTTTGGTCGATAAAGACGGTGATGGAGTGCCTGACAATTTAGAAAAGGAGATTGAGAGCAATGGTGACAAAAAGAATCACTTTAGATGAGCTGCGACAGTTAGCTAAAAGAGCTAGAGGTAATATTGATAAGATCTATCTACACTGGTCAGCTGGTAATTATCACCAGTTTTTTAGTGACTATCACCTAAACATTGACAGCGACGGCGCCATTATGGCGACCACAGATGATTTGACAGAATATAAAGCTCATACATGGCGGCGCAATTCTAGAGCTATTGGGATTGCTTTAGCTTGCTGTGTAGATGCTGTAGCTTATGCTGATGGTCGTGTCGATTTTGGAAATGTACCACCGACAGAGTTGCAGATAGATAGTATGGCGAAAGTTGTAGCTGTATTGTGTGAGGAGCTTGGATTGGACATTAATGCCGATACCGTAATGACGCATGCAGAAGCAGCAGACTTAGACGACTATGGACCAGCGACAACCTTTGAGCGTTGGGATTTATGGAAATTACCAGATATACCAGGCGACGGCGTGCTAAAGCTAGGCGGTGATGTTATTCGTGGCAAGGCTATCTGGTGGCAGCAAAACTGGTAAAAGTAGTTGTTGTAGAAAATGCAATACCTTTAATTTGAAGGTAGTTTTAAAGGTATATAGGCAATATGTTTACTGAATAAAGGTGTTAAATAGAAATGCGCTATTTTGAGTATTTTATTCGATAAAATATTCGCGAAAAACGTACAAAAATATTCGATTGAAAGGAGGCGAATGGTAATGAGAAAAGTAATGACTTTTTTGAAAGAGGCGGCAATTGTAGTAAAAGAGCAGCCGGGGGTATGCTTTGCGATCCTGGTGCTGGGCTTTGCTTTGGGAGCTATGCATAGCTGGTTCGGTCTGTGATCTCGAAATAACTTTGCTCATATTCAGCTTGTGCGCCGAGAAAGAACTGTTGCAAAAGAAAATAGTAAGGCAACGGTCTAAAACGGCGCACGTGGCTAATATGACTGTAAAAACAGGAAAATAATATACATGGAGTGAAAATCGTGTATGAAAAAATATATAATCATCGGTATTGGATTATTGTGGTCATTATTATTGCTTGTATCGCTGCCTGCTGTATGTTCTGCGGAGGAACTTCCGGAGACAATAACGATGTCTCGGGAACAGTTCAACGAATTACAGACGATAATAAACAGACAGGAGAATCTATTGACCGAGCTGTCGAACATGTCGGCAGTGCAGGAGATGAACTCGAGCGAGCTGAAGAAGCTAATCGAAGAGCAGCGTTTATCCTATCAGAAAATCAAAAGCGAGCTAACGAGTGCGCAGGAATCATTATTGAACTCCAAAAAAACAATAGCAGAGCAAAACAAATCCTTGCAGACGTTGAGCGAGCAAATAAAGAAAGAACAATCCAAAAGTGAGCTTAAGCAAAAACAAAAGGCTTTATGGGGATTTATCGGAGGGGCATTAGTTGGAGCGATAGCAGCGAGCAGGTGATTATATGGATAATTGCCGATTGCAGGCAAGAGATTGGCTTTCTCGATCTACCCGTAAGGAATTTGAAGCAATAATCCAGGAAGCCAAGTTAACGCCACGGCAGATGGAAATTATTGAACTGAAGTTTATTCACGATCTCAAAAATTATCAAATAGCAATGCGAATAGATACGTCAGTGCAAACGGTCGAAAGAGATTTGCGGCAGGCGTATAATTCGGTTAAGAGAGTATTAAAGGCGGTCACATGATAAGTGTGACTGCCTTATTTTTTATGTCTTGGTGAGGGAAATATGAAGGAATGTTGACGGATTATAAAGGCTGATTTAAGCGATAATTTAAGTAAGAAACGGAGGCGATAACAATGTATGGAATAAATCCCTACGCTCCTGTAAATCCTGCAATGGCGGGAGTGACACAGCAGCGTTTAGCCAATTACCAATCACAAATGCCGCAGATGTCTACATATCAGCCACAGCAGTTTGTACCGCAGCCACCTATGCCTTTGATGATGAAAGGACGTACAGTAGCCAGCTTAGACGAAGTAAAGGCTGCTCAAATTGATTTGGATGGAAGCCTTACATATTTTCCTTGCCCGGCAGACAGCTGCATATATGCAAAGTATATTGATATGAATGGGATGCCGGTAATACAAAATTATAAATTGTCGCTTGAAAAAGAGCCGGTTCCGAAGAGATACGCTGATGCGGAATTAGTTGAAGCTCTGCAGCAAAAAGTAAATTCTTTAGAACGATATGTGAAGGGGGAGACAGTAAGTGCAAATGAATCCGTTGACAATGATGCAAATGTTTAACCAAATCAAGGGCAGCAATAACCCTATGGGTATGATGCAGCAAATGTTTGGTAATAACCCTATGTTCGGGCGTGCTATGGAAATGGCACAAGGTAAGTCGCCTGAGCAGCTAAAAGAAACTGTTATGAATCTTGCAAAACAACGTGGTATTGATCCGCAGCAAGCTCAGCAAATGCTTTCTCAATTTGGTATTAAAATCTGATCGGTGGCCACCAGATGATTTTAAACAATAAATTTAAAGGAGATGTTCTATATGACTATGGAAGGTAGTGGCGTAATGCCTGTATATGATCTGAATAACCGTACCGCAGCAGCAGACGGCGCCGGGTTTGGCGGCGGCTGGATGTGGGTAGTAATGTTATTCTTCCTGCTTGCCTGGGGCGGCGGTGGATTCGGTGGTTTCGGAGGCGGCGCTAATGGTGCTGTAAATACTTTGACTAATGAATTTCTTTATACCAATCTGAATAGTACTTTAGATCGTGGTTTTAATCAACTCGCAAATCAAAACTTCGGTATTCAAAAAGACTTATGTCAAGGCTTCGGCGGTGTTCAGGCTGCTATTGCTCAGTCCACCTTCGCTGCTCAACAGTGCTGCTGCGAAACCAATCGTAACATTGACGCGGTTCGTTACGAGAATGCTAAAAACACTTGTGACATTACCTCTGCTATTCATGCGGAAGGTGAAGCAACTCGCGCATTAATGACTGCGAATGTTATGCAGGAACTGCGTGACCAACTGCAAGCTGCTCAGCTGCAACTTGGAACTTTGGCTCAGACTTCTAACATCATTAATGCGGTACGTCCGTTCCCGCAGCCGGCTTACATCACTTGCAGCCCGTATCAATCTGCAACCGGTGTTTATGGCTGTGGCGGTTGTGGCACCGTGTAATTCCGCTTAAAGCGTGACTATTAACAGGGGAGCTGTCACGCTTCCCTGTTTTTTATTAAGGAGATGAAATAAAAATGGCAACGTGTAATTGCAGGACGATTTTAACAACCGATGTAGCGGTTACAGGGAATAACCTTGTATTAACTATTCCGGAAGGAACTTATGTAAATTGTGAGAACTACGTTATTCGAGTAGCTCAAGATATTCCTTCTACAGCGACAAATTTGATGCCGGTAGTAATTCAAATCGGTACGGCAGCAACGCAGTACCCGGTACTACGCAAATGCGGTCATCATTTATATGCTAATCAGATAAGAACACGCAGAAATTATATTTTGAAGGTAGCAGCAGATACTAGCTCATTTGTGCTTATTTGCGGCTATATCTGCGCATATAACTGCGGTGCTGTAGCAAGCTTGCCTGTGCCTGTTACGCCTACTGCTGCTG
>OODO01002240.1_pt1 | contig 10984 bp, 10 predicted proteins | sample 1671261 | NCBI WGS metagenome assembly OODO01 (sample SAMN06348138, study PRJEB24527) | human gut metagenome | biome: human gut; feature: ankylosing spondylitis patient; material: feces | host: Homo sapiens | place: China | collected 2015-10 | reverse complement strand
TGTCTTTCAGATAATCAATAACAAGTGCATAAAAACCGTCCTCAACCTGCTCGTTCAAAAATCTGATCAGTAATCCTTTGTTATTGGATGCTGCTATGGATAGAACATTATTATCATTGTCTGATGCAATGTTAGCTGGTAGCATATTCTATTCCTCCTTTTTTGTCTATTCTTTGTATGCTTTCGATAAAATTTCCTTCATATTTATAACTATATCACAAAACATTTTACTCTTCAATCAGTTTTTGGTAATTTCTACAAATCGTCATTGTGCATAATTGCTGAAAATACAAATCCTATGAATTGAAAATCGTTTTGTCAGTATTTACTAATCAAGTCCTGCCATATGAAGGATTGCCATCGCATTTGTCGTTGTACATCTGCCATCCTTCTTCTTATAATCAAACTTTAACTGATCACCTTCATAGTACTCCTCAAAATGATAATTTGCTGCCGGCACTCCGCTCTCACTCTTCAGCTCACACAGTTCAAAATCGTGCGTAGATACAAGTGTCATGGAATGATCATCCGACAGCTTTCGGATCACCTGGGTTGCTCCTACAATACGGTCTGCCGAATTTGTACCTTTAAATATCTCATCGATCAGACATAACATCGGCATTTCATTCTTCTTATATTCAACCATCGACTTGATCCGGAGTATCTCTGCATAAAAGGTTGATATACCATTACTGACATCATCCGTCACGCGCATGGATGTAAATATCTTCATGTAATCTGCATGCATTTTCTCTGCGCATACCGGAGCTCCGGCATATGCAAGGATCAGGTTGATGCCAAGGGTTCGTAAAAATGTTGTCTTGCCGGACATGTTAGAACCGGTAATGATCGTAGCTCCCCCTTTAAAGGCTGCATCATTTGGAACTACCTTCGACGGATTGATCAACGGGTGACGCAAATTTTCTGCTGATACTTCTACTTTCTCATGTCTTGTCACCTCCGGATAGGACACCTCTCTGGTACGGGCAAGTACTGCAAAGGATAACAATTCCTCCATTCTTGAAATCGCATGGATCCAGTCCTTCACCTGACTGCCATACTGGTCTCTCCACTTATCCATCATAATTCCAAGATGAAAATCCCATAAAAACAATCCACATAATACCTGATGTACGATTGGATTATAACGGATATTGAATGCTGCGCTGATACGCTCCAGCTTCTTTACAGCATTCAGTGCTCCGGAATCTGTAGAGATTGTATTCTTGATATCATTCAACAACTCTGAATCAAATGTTTCACCGGAGACCAGTTCAAACATCCGGATATAGTCATTGATCACATATCCAAATGAGATCATCGGCATAACCGCCTGTCCTGCAACACCTGATGTGATCCATGCAAACAGCAAAACTACAAAAAAGGAGATCAGGGAATATCCCAGATTGACTTTTCCCATAATACCCAGAATCAGAAGCACGATCGTTATCAACGGAAGCAGAAAACGAAGCACTTGGAAAATCTCCGGTATATGATCATCACTGGTACAATAGGCAACAAATTCATCGGATGAATATTTTTTCTTCTTTCCGGTTTCTGACTTCACACACAATGTCTCAAAGTCCATGGAGAAGTCATGCTTCTCTGCAAGCTCCTGTATCGCGATCTGACGTTTCGTTCTGTCCTCTGCCGCAAATTCAGGCTGTCTTAACGTTTCAGCAAGCATCTGCCTGCCATCCTCTGTTCCTGCCACACAGATAAACTGATAGATGGAATTCTTTCCCATAATATCCAGATCCTTTGCTACAAGATCATCATCGGTCAGATACTCGGAGCCATCTTCTGCGAACTCCTTCCAACTATCATCATAACGTTTCATATACCGCTCATATACGATCACCTTTGCTTTCGTATATTCCAGTTCCTCATTCAGCTTACCATGCCGGAACACCAGCAGTACAAAAATAACGACAGCCACGATACCTACTGCAAGAAACGGTATATTGGAATCATATAGTCCGACGATCAGTCCGCCCAGCATCACAAGGAACATCAGGAACCGGATTGTACCAATATTGGAATAACTATGTTCCAGCTCCTTCTGTCTCTTTTTTAAATCTTCTAACTCTGTCTTAAATCGACCCATTTTTCTTCCCCCTCTGATCTCTGCTATTTTTATTTGTTCTTAATTTTATCTTCATATATGTCCTTTCAATCCTCTTCCAGGAAAATCCTCACGCTGATCAATATACGATCATATATCTTTCAAAACTATAGCATACTTCATCTTATCAGGCAAATGTTAAAAGTTCGTGAAATCTGCCTGCATTCCCTTTTTGTTTATCATTGTTTTCTTGCTTTTTCCGTGTATACATATTAAAATTATGGAAACGTTATTTATAACGACTTTACATCATATATAAAGGAGATTATGTATTATGGGAAAAGGTAAATTATTCAAAGCCGCTGCTACGATCGCTGCGATCGGCGGTGTTTGCTATGTATTCCGGGATAAGATTAAAAATTCTACTGTATACCAGTCATTGGATATGGATGACAAGGTAGAGAAAGTAAAAAATACGATTAAAGAAAAAATGCCTGCAAAGGAAGAACCGGAGCGTAATTATTTCTCTTTAGATGATGCTCCTGTGGAAGGAACAATCGATCAGCAGTCAGAAAACACCTCTGACATTTCGGCAGATAATGCCAAACCGGAGGAAACAGAACATTCCACTGAAGAAGCAGCCACTGTTACAGAAGAAATTGAAAGCCCGATTCTTTATGAAAATGAAGGCTTATCCGATGTATCAGAGGATCTCGATGTGATCGAAGAACAGGACAAACTGGATGTATAAGCACATCACCAAATGATTGCTTTGCAGTATAGCTATTAAAAAACGGGGCAGACCCAGTAACACTCCACTGTGTTATCCTATCTGTCCCGTTTTTTCTTTTGTATATATGGCAATATTGTATCCAGGATCTTCTCATCATGAAAATCATGCTCAAATATTGCACCATTTGCATTTGAAATGATCAGCTTGTACACATCCCGCGGCGGCATCCATGGCAGTATTTTCTTTGTTTCCTTATGTCTGGAAACCACATCGATATCCCGCAGCACAATGATATCCGTCCGGAATGGGGTCCAGATTACCAGATATTTTCTGGTCACATAACAATTTCCTGTTTCATAAACCAGTGCATCATGCAACTGACGGTTAATATCTCCTGTTAACAGCTTCTTGTCACGATATCCTTTCATCTGACGAATCTGTGGATGCTTCCATGGATAAAACCAGTATACAATTCCCTCAATGATCGATAATATAATCACTGCAAATGCAATGATCAACGCAGCCTTTACGATCATATAAAATGTCTTTGGATAATCCACCTCACTGATCAGATAATCGTATGTGATAGTCTCTAACTGCTGCTGTTCGATTCCTACACTCTCCGCACATTCTGACAATATATAATTATATGCCGCAGGATCCTTCTTCAACTGTCCCTGCACCAGATAATCACAGATGATCGTCTCATCACTGTCAAGCAGAACAACCATAAATTTACCATTTACCCAGACATAATAATAACCGCCTACCCGTTCTCCATCTATCTCATAATCGTATCCCATATAGGTCAGCTTCTGAAACCGCATTTCTACATTAGTGGTGCCTGCATCATATAAGACTCCTAATTGCTGCGGATCATCCACATGATAAAAATCCAGATTATTCAACAGATGAAAATGCCGCATACCGCCAACGATCAGCAACATGATCACGATCGTAGGCAGTAATGACATTCCTGTATTCTTTAATAATAATATATTTAACTTCTTGTTCTCTAGCATTTCGTTTTAAAAATGGCTTCCGCCACCACCGTGGCTGCCGCCTCCTCCACCGCTGCTGCCGCCTCCGCCGCTGCTGGATGATTCGATCTTAACACTGGTAACTTCCTTGCGGACAAATATATCCCTTCTGTCCAGTACCTGCGCATTTCCATTTACATATGTATTCAGATTAGTTGTCGTTTCGCCTGCCTTCTTTGACATATTCGTTATAAAGAATATAGCTCCACAGATCAACACCAGAATCACAATATAAAATGGGGGAATCTTCAGGCCGCCACCACTGGAGCTCTTCATACACTGTACCGCCCCCTGGATCATAGTTGCAAACCCCTTCTCTGCATCCTCTCTCAGGTACTTGCCACCTTTCTCTGTTAGGCTGGATGCTTTGGAATCACTGATCCTTGCTCTGACTCTTGTTCCTGTTGTGCTCATCCATACATCACCAGCTTCATAATTTGCAGCTATAATGATGCTGTCGCTTGGTACATAGCCATCGCTGGTGCTCCGGTTACTTTGTGGGTTGTATTCCCAGTTTTCCCAACCAAAGCGTTCCTGCTCACTGAAGCTCTTGGCAACTGTCTTGATTGCCTCAAATTCTTCATAATAAGTATCGTCCATATAAGTACCGAACATACTCTGTGCCTGTGCATTATCGATCGTCATTACAACGATATCCATGCCTGTTTTGTCTTCCCATTTTGCAATCTTTTTTTCCAGTGACTGTTCCTCATTGCCTGTCAGTTTATCTGCATAATCAAACACACGCTGATCTGTCCTGCATTCCGTATTACTCCGTGCATCATGCTTCAGATTGCTGTTTGAAACGATCAGTCCCATGATCATAAATACAATACCGATCGCAAATAATATAAGAACTGTTATCCTGAATTTTTTCATTTACAACACCTCCAGAAGCATAGCAATTCCACTGGCACAAGCCGCAACCGATGCAGCAAATGCTGCTGTCAGTCCGATTGCACGGCTGACACTTCTTGGCGGAGTTCCAACACACTTTCCAGTCTGGCCATTTACATAAAACATATAATTCTGTCCTTGATACCGATATTCATAAATCCACACCGGCATCAAAGCAAATTTATTTCCAAGCAACTGATTATTGGCATTCATGTTTTTAGTCAACAACGAATTATATCCACTGGCTTCACTTTTTGCCCACTCCATGGATGTATCGTTGATCTTTTTAACCGCACGTCCGGATAACTGATCTGGGGTATAATTATAAACCTCTGCCTCAAAGCCTGACATGAACTTATTATCATGCTTTAACAGCGCATCATATCCATAAGGCTCCATCAGGTCCATAATTCCATCCGGCATCTCGACTGATGCATCAACCGGAATTCCGTTGTATTTGATATGCAATTTCCGGTATACATCAAAATAAGATGTCTCCGTGTATCTCCTGTCTCCGGATGTCCATGTCCGCACCTTCGTACCAATTGCGGTATAATCAACATTGGAATCAAAATCATATATCCAGAATGGAACATATACTCCCCGAAGCTTTTCCAGTGTCTTTGTCGATAAAAAGTCCGCTGGCAGGAATAACTTTTTTCCAAATTCTTCCTTTAGCTTCTCTTCTGCCAGATGTTTTGAAAACTTAAATGGCAGGATCATATCCGGTCCATACGGATACACCACAAAGTCATCTCTGATCAGAAATGTACCACAGGCTGGACATTTTCCTGCTGAACCATATTCATTCCGATATGTGATCTGTGATCCGCAGGACGGACAGATCATCGGTGTCTCCGACGGTATACTCTGCTCACAGTCACTTCCACCACAGCTCAGGCATTTCATATGTCCACTTTGTGGATCAAATACAACATTTCCACCACAGTTTACACATTTATAAATCATACTGTTATCTTCTCCTGTTTTTACCCCTTTATAAGCGCTTTTGCGTTCATTATTTCGTGAGCATAACTCACTCAATGCATTCGAAAAATCGTCCTTACAAGCAAGCGATTTTTCACCATTATATCATATCTATGGTTTTTTCGTATATTGTTTTTGTATTTTTGTCACATTTGTCTTTCCCCGGAATACTCTATAGCATAAAGAAAATTGGAGGTATTTACCATGAGTGATTTATCAGCAACACAGTGCGGTTGTGGAAAAAATGGAATGTTTGGTTTTGGTGGAGGCAGCAGCTGCTCTTGCATCATCATCCTTCTTCTTCTCTTCTCCTGCTGCGGAAATGGTTTTGGAAATGACTGTGGCTGTGGCGGCGGAAGTAATGGCTGTGACTGCATCTGGATCATCCTGATTCTCCTTTGCTGCTGTGGTGGATGCGGCAATGGAAATGACTGCGGTTGTGGCTGTGGATGCTAACAGCAACCATTCCCTTTCATTTCAAAATGATGCGGGAACATATGAAATGCGATCAGTGACCATTTCACCAATATAACAAGCATGCTACCGGAATTGTCCCATGCCTTACCGCTGGCAGTTCCGGTTATTCTTGCAGCATCCATTTTCTGTTTATTATGCATAATTACACCTGACTATTCATAAATAACACTATGAAACTTATAACAGAAAACGGGTAACCGGCTAACCATCCGGAAACATCCGTATCACAGTACTCATAAGGAGGTTTCCATGAATCAGATTCCGCACTCCCATCCACTTGACAAATTAATATCGGATGACCGTCTGTTTCTTCTGGAAGCAATCCTACCCTTTGTGGAAGGACCTATGCGCATGCCACTCGTTATCTATCTGAAAATGATGGAACTCCAACAGATCATGCGTGTGATCAACAATCAGTCCTATATCCGTCAGTGTGATTTCAACCGTGATCTTCATAATCAAAATGATATTCTGGCATCGCTGGCCCAGTGTGGCTTTCCGGATATCGCCGATCAGATGAAAAATATGCAGCAGGCAATGAATATGATGCAGGTTATGAATGCCATGAACCGGACCGATTCTGAGTTTCCGGATTTTCAAAGCATTTTCCAGGCTTATGACCAAACCGTTCAAGCTGAACCGGATAACACATCTATATCCACAGATACAGAATATACAAATAATAATCCGTCCATACAGGGGAACAGAACAGATGAGAAAATTCACGATTCCTCCACACATGAAAACACGAAAAATACCAGTACGACTGATCAATCATTATCCCAACATAGCGACAATTCCATAGATCACATCATGCAGTTGTTACAGGAATACGACACGAACACCCGGTCTGCAACCTGACCGGTCATTATAGATTATAAATACATATAACCGGAATCAAAATAAATCCTATAAAACAGAAAGGACGATCCATTGCCATGAATCAATTTGAAAACGATCCCCGTCTGAAAAACCTTATGCCCCTGAAACGTCAGATTATTCTGGAACTTGCAAACGGTTCCCACAATGCTACTATGGAACAGATGTTTCCTCAGATCATGCAGTTAAACCGGGAGCTTCAAAAACGTAATCTTTCTTTCTCAAAAGAGGAATCCAATCTCATCATGGATATTATGATGGAACAGGCTTCCCCTGCTGAACGCCAGAAGATCGCCATGTTTCGTAATTTCCTGTAAAATATAAATAAGCAGCTTTGCCTGCCTTGCAGGCTCACTGCTTATTTTGTATTTATATTTATGAAATAATATGATTTCTACGTTCTTCGAACTCCCGAAATCATCCCACAACATGCGCATTCCGAGCATCCGCTCTACATGCTTATGTTGTTTTTTCCGTCAAATAAATAAGCAGCTTTGCCTGCCTTGCAGGCACACTGCTTATTTGCTTGACAGATTTATTTCATCACAATGTTTACAATTCTTCCCGGTACATAAATTTCTTTTACGATATTGCCAGTCAGCTTGTCTGCGATAGCTTCTTTTGCCTTTGCAATAACATCATCCTTTGGATCAGCCTTATTGATTGAAAGAGTTGCTTTCATCTTACCATTGATCTGGACTGCAATCTCTACTGTAGACTCAACAGTCTTTGCCTCATCAAATGTTGGCCATGATGCCTGATAAAGATATCCATCGTAACCAAGAATACTCCACATTTCCTCTGTGATATGTGGTGCAACCGGATTCAATAATGTAAGGAGTGTCTTCATCTCACCCTTTGTCACTGCATTCTTCTTATAGAAATCATTTACAAGTGCCATCATAGCAGCAATAGCTGTATTATACTTCAGATTCTCAAAGTCAGTTGAAACCTTCTTGATCGTCTGATGCATCTTTGTCTCCATATCCTTAGAGTAAGCATCACCATCTACTACGATATCCTGCAGTTTCCATACTCTCTCAAGGAAACGACGACATCCCTTTACACCATCATCTGACCATGATGCAGCAAGATCAAAGGCTCCAATGAACATCTCATATGTTCTTAATGTATCTGCACCATATGCATTTACAATATCATCCGGATTTACAACATTTCCTCTGGACTTACTCATCTTCTCGCCATTCTCACCAAGGATCATACCATGGGAAGTACGCTTCTGATATGGTTCCGGTGTAGGAACAACGCCCTGATCATACAGGAATTTATGCCAGAATCTGGAATAAAGCAGATGAAGTGTTGTATGCTCCATACCACCATTGTACCAGTCAACCGGCAGCCAGTATTTTAATGCTTCCTTGCTTGCAAGTGCCTCTGTATTCTTTGGATCCGTGTATCTCAAGAAATACCACGATGAACCAGCCCACTGAGGCATGGTATCTGTCTCACGCTTTGCAGGACCTCCACAACATGGGCACTTCACATTTACCCAATCCGTCATAGCTGCAAGTGGAGATTCTCCATTATCCGTCGGCATATAGCTCTCTACCTCCGGAAGCATCAGCGGAAGTTCACTTTCATCAAGAGGTACATAGCCACATTTATCACAATGAATGATCGGAATTGGCTCGCCCCAGTATCTCTGACGGGAGAAAACCCAGTCACGGAGCTTATAATTAACTTTTGCCTTACCGATTTTCTTTTCTTCCAGGAACTCGATCATCTTCTCTTTTGCATCTTTTACCTGTAAACCATTTAAGAAGCCGGAATTGATCAGAACACCTGTTGCAACATCTGTAAATGCTGCTTCATTGATATCAACAGGACCTTCTTTGCCCTCTACTACCTGAATCATTGGAAGTCCGAACTTCTTCGCAAACTCCCAGTCACGGTCATCGTGTGCAGGCACTGCCATGATCGCACCGGTACCATAAGTCATCAATACATAATCAGAAATCCAGATTGGGATCTCTGTATTGTTGATCGGATTAATTGCCTTGAAACCACCTAACACAACACCGGTCTTATCCTTAGCAAGCTCTGTACGCTCAAAGTCAGACTTCTTGGCTGCCATCTCGCGATACGTGGCAATGTCATCCCAGTTTGTGATCTCATCCTTGTATTTATCAATGATCGGATGCTCTGGAGATACTACCATATAAGTAGCACCAAATAACGTATCCGGTCTGGTCGTATAAACACGGAGTTTATCTTCTTTGCCGGCAATACTAAAGTCAACCTCTGCACCTTCGGAACGTCCGATCCAGTTTCTCTGGGAAGTCTTAACGCGGTCAATGTAGTCTACGTGATTCAATCCCTCTAATAACTTATCAGCGTAATTTGTGATCTTAAGCATCCACTCACTCTTTACTTTGCGGACAACTTCAGAACCACAGCGCTCACATACGCCATTTACTACCTCTTCGTTAGCGAGACCAACCTTACAGGAGGTACACCAGTTGATCGGCATTTCCTTCTTATAAGCAAGTCCCTCTTTGAATAACTTTAAGAAGATCCACTGTGTCCATTTATAATATTCCGGATCTGTCGTATTGATCTCACGATCCCAATCGAAAGAATATCCCAAAGAGTGTAACTGCTCCTTAAAACGAGCTACATTATTCTTCGTTACGATCTTAGGGTGAATCTTATTTTTGATCGCATAGTTCTCTGTTGGAAGACCAAAAGCATCCCATCCCATTGGGTAAAGTACATTGTAGCCCTGCATACGACGTTTTCTTGCGACGATATCCAATGCCGTATATGGTCTTGGATGTCCTACGTGAAGTCCCTGTCCGGATGGATATGGGAACTCTACCAACGCATAAAACTTTGGTTTCGTATAATCGTTTGGTGTATGGAACGCTTTCTCATCATCCCATACCTTCTGCCATTTCTTTTCCACTGTGTGATGGTTGTACATTTCTGCCATAACTTCCTCCGTTCCTGTGCGTACTTTCTGCAAAGACTGTTCACAAACTGATCACTGCCGGCTTATGCCTAAAGTCTCACTGACAACCAAATCACTGCTGTCCGTACGCCCGACATATCTAATAATTCATAAAGGTACTGTGCAAAATTGCCACAGTACCTTTCATTGTACTATATTGCGTAAATTTGTCAATAATTAACCCGGCGACTTCGGCAATTTATGAACCCGGCAACTCCGGCAATCCTGTAATCAACTCAGCGACTTTGGTAATTCTATTCGTATCTGTGTACCAACCTGCGGTTCACTCTTGAGAGACAAAGTACCATGAAGCTGCACAACAATATGTTTTACGATCGCCAAGCCTAAACCCGTACCGCCTGTTGACTTTGATCGGCTCTTATCCACTCGGTAAAAACGTTCAAACACGCGAGTCTGATGCTCTTTTGGAATACCTATACCGGTATCTTTCACTTCCAAATATGCGGTATACTCATCTGCCATTCCAACGTTCAGGCACACCGATCCATCCTTTTTGTTGTATCGGATCGCATTGTCCACCAAATTGTACATCAATTCATCGATCATCTGCAGGTTTGTTCGGATCACACAGCTTTCCGTCTGCGTCGTCAATTGCACCTGATGCTTCTGTGCACTCATCTGCAGCAGCTCCACACAACGCCCTGCTGCCGTCTGCAGATCAACGTCTTCTAACAGAAGTTCCGGTCCGGTCGAGTCAAGCTCCGACAAACGGATAATATCATTAATTAACGACAACAGCCGATTTGCATTTTTATGGATCTTAGCAGCAAAAGCGAGTACATCATCTCCCTGCACCATCCCATGACTGATCAACTCCGCATAACCGGAAATTGCAGTAAGCGGTGTTTTCAACTCATGCGAGACATTTGCCGTAAATTCCTGTCTGATCTCTGCTGTCTGCAATATCTCTTTGT
>OODO01002226.1_pt1 | contig 11078 bp, 9 predicted proteins | sample 1671261 | NCBI WGS metagenome assembly OODO01 (sample SAMN06348138, study PRJEB24527) | human gut metagenome | biome: human gut; feature: ankylosing spondylitis patient; material: feces | host: Homo sapiens | place: China | collected 2015-10 | reverse complement strand
CGGCTGGTTGGTATTGATGTAATAACTGCTTATCTGGCTGTATGTTTGCGAGATGTTATAGTTTTCCAGATCATATTTCTCCGTCAGTTCTATTTCTTTCAATTGCCATTCGAAAGCCATGGAATCCAGTCTTTTGACTGTATAAATCTGCGACATGATGTTATAGCAGCGGGACAGACCGGTTTTGTCGTCTTCCTCTTGTGCTTCTTTCAGCATCTTTTGCGCTTCATAAAGTGCAATATTGGTTCTACCGTTTTTCAGATAATATAGAATAAGCCTGTTCGACCATGCGAAATAATAATACTTGGGTTGTTGGGTTGCTTTGGCGAAGTCTTTCACCTTATTGGTATAATAGATAATGCTGTCTTCATTTGTTGCCTGAAAATAATGATAATCCAGTTGGGTGGAAATAGCTACTGCCTGCATCCGTTTATCATGCCGTTCCTCTGCCATTCGATACAAGGTATCGGACATGCTAAGTACAACGGGTTGCAATAAGCATTCCTGACAACGTTGATAATAGGCATAAAGGGTAGAGTCAACGTTAAAGTCTTTAGCTTCTTTCTGGGCTTTTACAGAAGCGGTAAAGAATAAAAATAAAAAAGCCCCGCCTGCCGGGCAGAACATTCTGCATCCGGCAGGTGGGGCTTTTGGTTGTTGCAAATAGATAAATGAAAATTTACTGCCTTTTCTGCATCCGCAGCAGGCTGTACGGCATCAAGGGCGTGGCACAGGGAATGGTATACTGCATCATCGGGTGCGGGGTGGCATCCACCGCTTCCCCTTCCGCGTTTTTGATCCATTCAGGGGTTACGGACACGACCGAACCATCTGGCTGCAAAATTTCCAGCGAATCTCCCAGGCAGAACTTGCTGCGCTGGGTGCAATGGGCAACGCCGTCTTCCCACGAATCCACAGTGCCGATGAAATCCCAATCTCGCACATAAGTATGGCTGGGCGTCTGCAGGGCTTTCTCTTTGCCAAAATAGAAACCGGGTGAATAATGGCGGTGGCTGGTACGGTTCAGCTCATCCAGCACGGAATCCGGTAAATCAAACGTATCACTGGCGGGGTTTGCCAGGTACTGGTCCAGCGCTTTGCGGTAAGCGGCGGTAACGGACGCAACGTAATAGAACGTTTTGGCGCGCCCCTCAATTTTCAGAGAATCCACACCAGCCTTGCAGATCAGGTCCAAAAACGGTGCGGTGCATAGGTCGTTGGCGTTCAGGATGTAGCTGCCTTCCTCATTTTCGCCAATGGGCATATACTGGCCGGGGCGGTTTTCTTCTACAAGATAGTATTTCCAGCGGCAGGGCTGGGCACATTCGCCGCGGTTGCCGCTGCGCCCGGTCATATAGCTGGAAAGCAGGCACCGACCAGAAACGCTCATGCACATGGCGCCGTGCACAAAGGCTTCCAGTTCCAGCTCCGGCGGGGTGTTATCGCGGATCTGGGCAATATCGGTCAGGGTCAGCTCGCGCGCCAGCACCACACGCTTGGCGCCCAGGTTGTAGGCCATGGTTGCAGCAGCATAATTGGTGATGCCTGCCTGGGTGGAAAAATGCACATCCACATCCGGAGCATACTGTTTGGCAAGGCTCAGTACGCCAAGGTCCGCAATGATAAAGGCGTCCACCCCGGCTTCGGCCGCGTCCTTGATATACTGCGGCAGCTCGGAAAGCTCATCGTTGGTGGGCAGGTTGTTCAGGGTCAGGTATACTTTTTTGCCGCGAGCATGGGCAAAAATGCAGCCATCATGAAGCTCGCCAATGGTCAGGTTGACCGGTGCGGCGCGCATACCAAAGCGCGGCAGTGCGCAGTATACGGCATCGGCACCATACATGACGGCATATTTCAGGGCTTCAAGGCTGCCGGCAGGCGACAGCAGTTCCGGACAGGACAACATAAGATAACGGCTCCTTTGTTCAGTGAAGTTCAGCTTTTATCAGCCCCAACCGGCGATGATGCAGTTCTGCTGGTGTTCGTCTGCCGTTTTGGCATAGAAATATTCGCCAGGGTGGTCGCCGTTCGGGTTGCCGGTAACAAAGAAATAATAGCCTTCGTCCAGATATTCCTGGTCGGGATTCAGCGCGGCGGCAATAGCATCAATACCGGGATTGGTGATGGCACCGGCGGGCAGGCCGCTGATGCGGTAGGTGTCGTAATGAGCAAGCACATCATCCGGAATAGCACCCTGTTCCGGCCAGCCGTAATAAACGGCGGTGGGCGAATTCCACAGGTAGTTATTGTCGCTATCGTTCATGATATAGCTGCTGGCATTGGATTCCAGCTTATGCTCTGCCCACTGCGGGTCATCGGATTCCAAACGATTGTGGAAGCAGGCGGAAACCTTGGCGTCTTCTGCGGGCATACCGGCTTCTTCCTGAATAAAGCTGGCCAGAATGACAACATCATTCATTGTGGTGCCCTTTTCGTTGATGGTATCCCACAGGTCGGAAGTTTTGGCGTCGAATTCCTTATAGAAGGTGTTGACGTAATTATAGACCGAGTCATCGGTGAAGAACTCGTAAGTGTCCGGGAACAGGTAGCCCTCGCACTTCATCAGGCGGCCTTCGGTATCCGGGATGGCATTCCAGAAATCATACTGGCTGAAATCGGAACCATCCTCGCCGTTGGCGCAGGCAAGGAAATCATCCACCGAGCACAAGCCATTTTCTTCCATCTTCTGGGCAATAGCAACGGCTGTGTAACCTTCGGGGAATGTGATGGTAATGGTCTTGCGCTTGACCTGCTGCACGCTGAGGGTTTTCAGGATCGTGTTATAATCCATGCCGGAGCGCAGGGTAAAATCGCCATACTGCAAACCGGAAGCGCGGCCGCTGTATTTGGCATACAGCTTGAACAGCCAGTCATACTGGATGACGCCATCCTCTTTCAAAACGTTTGTGATGTCTGCAACAGTGGAACCCTGTTCAATGGTAACGGTCTGCTCCGGGCCGAGTTCGCCGTTGCCGGCAACTTCGCCGTAGAACTGGAACACTTTCCAGCCGCCGATGCCGACGATAGCCAAAATGACAACAAGAACCACAAGCCCAATGGGAAAACGGCGGCGGACGGGTTCATCATCGTCATCCTCTGCGTACTCGTCTGGACCTTCGGCGTCTTCGTACAGGTCCTGCGGGTCAGGATCAGGCTGTACCGGGCGCTTTGGTGCGGGGGCTGGCGCAGCATGATAAGCCTGGCGCGACTGCGAGCCCTTGTCCTGGGAATCACCACGATTGATTTTCATTCCAAATCTCCTTTACCAGGCAGCAGAACTGCCCTGTTTCACGTATGCACGGTCTTACAGCAACAGGCGGAAATAAACGTCCGTAACGGGGAACGACTGCCCAAGGTAACAAATCATGCCGTAACCACAGCGCTTACCCTCGCCCAGGTACAAAAACTGATTTTCCGCCAGCAGCAGCCGTGCTTTGGTCAGACCGGTATGTTCCCGTGCGGCCTGCAGCAGAATATCAGCCGAATGGTCGTTATCGGCCTGCAGCTCCATAAAAAGCAGCTCGTCCTTTTCCTGGCAATAGAGGCCGTAACCGCGCTGGTTGGAAACAATGGTCATACCGCGGCGGTAGAGCCGGGTGATCATGGTGTTCATGCTGCTTTCCGGCAGGGCGATGCAGGCGGGCTGGTAGCGCATGCGGGTGTCGATCAATTTGCGGACTGTCAGGTTATCAAACTCTGCTCGTGCCCACAAATTGTGTTCAATGGGCTTGCGGATGATGCGCAGCGGGAAGCGCCCCTGAAAATTCAGCTGGGAAAACGCTTTTGCGGCCCGCGTGCTTTGCGGTGCCGCCACAGCGAAATCACACCCTTTGGCGGAAAAGGCGCGCAGGCATGTTGCCAGCAGTTTGGGCATCAGCCCGCGCCCCTGCAGGGACGGGTCCGTTGCCATGCAGCAGAGCCATACGCCGTGGTGGTGCCCGCATTCCACTGGAACCGCACCAATCATGGCGGCCGGGATGGGCTTTGCACCGGGGGCCGGGTCCCGGGCAAGGATCAGGATATTATCCAACCCCACAATTCCACAAAGCCAGTCCAAAGCATCCTGGCGGGTTCCGCCATACGTTTTGCGGCGGAACGCAACCATCTGCTCCAAATCAGCTTCCGTTGCTTTGCAAAGCATGTTCTATCCCCTCCTTGCCGTATTCAACGTGTGGGCTTTTGCTGCCAACGGGTTTAGCTCAAAATCCGCTCCAGGTATGCCATCACTTCGGACTGAATATCCTCCGGCGTGCGGATGGTTTTCTGGCCGTCTACCGTTGTGGTACACTCAATGCGGTGCCAGCCCAGCTTGCGTGCGCAGTATTCAGCGGCGGCGCGGGAACGGGCCAGGTATTCGGTATCGCGTTCCTGAATATCTTTTTTGCTTTCATCGCCGTGGTAGCGCTGCGCAATCAGGCGCTGGCTGACATCGGGATCAACCGCAAGGTATACAACCGCATCCGGCGCAGGCAGGCCGAGCTTTTTGTACTCGAACTCAAACAGCCACTCCAGAAAACCATCCCAGTGCATCGGCGGCAGTTTGGAACATTGGTGAACAGCGTTGGAGGTGGTGTAACGGTCAGAGATGATTAGCCCATTCTGGCGGTAGACATTGCCCCACTTGGTTTTGTAGCTGGCAAAGCGGTCAACAGCATAAAACGTTGAAGCTGCATAAGCGTTCACGTCATCCGGGCGCTGGCCGAATTCGCCGGAAAGATACATCTTGACCAGTGCGGAGGACGGACTGTCATAATCTGGGAAGCTGATTTTCAGCGGGTCATACCCTTTGCTATGCAAATTCTGGCAGGCAAGTTCTGCCTGTGTGCCCTTGCCGGAACCATCCAGGCCTTCAAAAATAATCAGTTTACCCATGGTTTTCAGCCTCCTGTTTCAGTGTTGCATATTTATCACGCACGGCGTTCTGCTTGCCGCAGCACATACCGCCCTCCGGGCAGGGACCCGCCAGGCAGCGGGGACCAGCTGCGGCAAAAACATGCGGCGCAAGCGGGTATACAAGGCGCAGCATTTCATCGGCAACGGCGCGGATCTCCCACTGGGCACGGTTGCAGCAGCGCAGGTTGAAAAAGTTGTTCAGGCTGCGGCAGTTCATGGTCATTACCATTTTTGTCTCGCAGGCGTTGGGCAATACAAAGCGGGCGTCCTCGTTTGCCATTTTGCTGGCTTTGGCGCGGGCGGTCTTTTCCGGCATGCCCTGCTCCATCAAGGTGTGGGTATGCTTTTCTTCCAGTGCTTTGACCAGCTCCAGATAGTGTTTGGCATCGGCGTTCATCGCATCAATAAAAGCCGCTTTGGCCGCAGGGTCAGCCTCAATTTCCGGGGGAATCACATAACGGAAATCTTCCAGCCGCACATAGCGCTGGCTCTGCACACTGAAACTTGCAATACGGTGGCGGGTGACCTGAAGCTGGCATGTTCAATGGGGCTGGCGTGGCCGAAGTCATTCAGCTTTTGCAAAAAGGCTGCGGTCTTTTCCGGTGTTAGGCCATCCAGCAGGGTTTCGATATGTGCATCAGAATAGCACAGCTTGGCGGCTGCGGCAATGGTCTTTTCGGGGTCATTGGTGTGGGCGATCAATGTTACAAGCATGGACCCGTTCCCTCTTTTCCTTTTTATCAGTGGTTTATTCTTCGCTGGTCAGCTTGGTCAGCGGGGCGTAATTGGCCATTGTTTTTTTGATGCCAACGCGGTCAAACTGGATTTCTACAATACAGTCCCCCGCAACCGGCGTTACTTTCAGCACCTTGCCGCGGCCAAACACCTTGTGGTCCACAAGGTCCCCGGCTGCAAAGTTGGCGGCCTTTTTGCGTGCGGGTGCGGCGGGCGCAGTGGTAACGCCACCGCCCGCCGGAGCAACCGGAGCACCGGAATGATGGTTGACGCGGCTACTGCCATACCCGGCGCCAAAGCTACTGCTTTGGACCGTGTGGCGGCCGCCGGGGTAGTTCGGGCTTTCGTGCCCGCCGGAAGCAAACCCACTTTGGAAGCCGCCGGCATACTTGCTGCCAAAGCCGCCGCGGTTGTATTCACTGTTCAGATACCCGCGGGAAGCCCCGGAGTATCCGCTGCGCCCGCCGGGAACATTGGTGCTGTAGCTGCCGTACCCGGCGCCAAAACCGCCGCTGTAAGCAAGCTCTGGGCTTTCGGTTTCGTCCATCACATTAGGGTCAATCTCATCCAAAAAACAGGAAGGCGGGTTGCGGCGCGTCTGGCCGAAAATCATACGGCTGCGGGAGGAAGAAAGATACAGCTCTTTCTTGGCGCGGGTAATACCGACATAGCACAGGCGGCGCTCCTCTTCCATTTCTTCCTCGCTGTAGCGAGCAAGGTCACCGGGGAAAACGCCATCCTCCATACCAATGATAAACACATACGGGAATTCAAGGCCCTTGGCGCTGTGCATCGTCATCAGGGTAACGGAATCAGCATCTTCATCATAGGAATCAAGGTCTGCAATCAGGGCAACTTCTTCCAAGAAACCGGAAAGGGTTGCGTCTTCCCCGTTCTGCTCCGCATAAGTCTTTACGGAAGAAATCAACTGGCCCAAGTTTTCCAGCCGGGTCTCGCCCTCTTCTTTCTGCGCTTTCAGCATGGCTTCGTATCCGGTCTTGCGGATCACTTCACCGGCAAATTCATCCAGCGGAAGGGTGACGGAAAGATCACACAGTTCACGGTACATGGAGTAAAACGCGTTCAGCGCGCTGGCGGCACGGCCCAGTGCGGGATAAGAAGAAGCCTCCCGGATGATCTCCATCATCGGCACGCCGTTGGCGGCGGCCAGTTCCCCGATCTTATCAATGGTGGTGGCACCAATCTTTCGTGCAGGTTCATTGATGATGCGGCGCAGGCGCACGTCGTCCCGCGGGTTGACCACAACGGCCATGTAAGAGTTGATATCCTTGACTTCCTTGCGGTCAAAGAAGCGTTGGCCGCCCACAATGCGGTACGGGATACCGGCACGGGCAAAATAAGTTTCGATGGGGTTGGACTGCGCATTCATGCGGTACAAAACGGCATGGTCTTTTAAGGAAGCACCATTTTTCAGGTTCTGGCCAATAACCTCGGCCACATGGCTGGCCTCATCCTGTTCCGAAGCAGCCGTATAATGGTGAACTTTGTCGCCATCGCCGTTCTGGGTCCACAGGGTCTTGCCCTTGCGGCCGTTGTTGTTCTTGATGACGCTATTGGCCGCATTCAGAATGTTGGAGGTGGAACGGTAGTTCTGCTCCAGGCGGATGGTTTTGGCCCCGGCAAAAACTTTTTCAAAGTTCAGGATATTTTCAATGGTAGCACCGCGGAACTTATAAATGCTCTGATCGTCATCGCCAACAACGCATACATTGTTGGAACCACCGGCCAGCAGGCGCACCAGGTGGAACTGGGCCACGCTGGTATCCTGGTATTCGTCCACCACGACATAGCGGAACTTCTGCTGGTAGTATTCCCGCGCTTCGGCATCGGTTTTCAGCATCTGCACGGTATGGAAAATCAGATCGTCAAAGTCCATGGCACCAGCCGTGCGCAGCCGGTTGGAATAGGCGGTATAGATTTTGGAAATCAAAGCAGCCTTGGTATCGCGCGGCGCTTCGGCGGCGACATCTTTGGCGGAAAGAAGCTTATCTTTGTAACCGCTGATCTGGGAGATGGCTGACTTGACCGGCAGGAACTTGTCATCAATCATCAGTTCTTTGTAGATCTGCTTGATGACACGCTGCTGGTCGTCGGAATCGTAAATCGTAAAGCTTTTGGGGAAGCCAATGCGTTCGGCATCGCGGCGCAGGATCCGTACACAGGCAGAGTGGAAAGTGGAGGCAAATACATCCCCGCCCATGGTATCGCCCAGCATGGTTTTCAGGCGTTCTTTCAGCTCTCCGGCGGCTTTATTGGTAAAGGTAATGGCCAGCACATTCCACGGGCGGGCCGGGGCAACGCTCATCAGCGGCATCAGGGACTGCGGAACCGGCTGGCCGCACATGATGGCGGTGCGCAGCTGCTCCAGATCACTCTGCGCAACCGGGCGGCTGACCTCTTTGGAGCCATAGGCGCGGCCAAAACGGATGATATTGGCAATGCGGTTGACCAGAACGGTGGTTTTGCCGGAGCCTGCACCTGCCAGGATCAGCAGCGGGCCTTCGGTGGTAAATACAGCCTGCTGCTGCACCGGGTTCAGCTTAGTAAAGCAGGAAGCGATATAGCGGTCCCGCAGGGCCAGAAATTCAGTGGTAATGGTATCGGGCATAATGAACCTGTCCTTATATTATATGGCAGAACCAGCCCGGAACCATGCAGGGCTGGGAATTTTGGCAAACGCTGTATAGTATAGCACACTTTTGCCGGATAGAAAAGTAGGCTGGCGGAGGTATCCGCAGAAAATCATACTTTTTACAACCTGCACAAAAGCTGCGCTTTAATCGGAAAAACCTTCTGGGGATTGCAGTCGGTTATGCCACGCTCTGGGGGTGGCATCGCGGAAACCGGCTGTCAGGTATTGGCCCAGCGTTAAGCTGGCTGCGGTTCCGCGTGCCACACAGTTGATGGGGTCTGGTGCGATGGCAACATCCACATGCAGCTCCCCGGCAATATAACCAGCCAGGCCACGCAGCATGGAGCCGCCGCCAGTCAGCAGAATGCCGTTCTTGGCAACATCAGCGGCCAGTTCCGGCGGGGTGCTTTCCAATACATTGCGGGCAGTGGCGGCAATGCGGGCGGCCAGTTCCTGCACGGGCAGGTACAGGTCCCGCGTATAGACAAGGCGGCGGGCGGGCAGGTTGGTCTCCCAGGAATGACCACGGATCTCCATTACGCCCTCAAACTCGCTTTTGGTGCAGCAGGCAACCTGCTTTTTCAGCGCTTCGGCGGTTAGAGGGCCGATGGCAATGTTGAATTTTTCCTGAACATACTGGGCAATGCACTGGTCAAAAGCGTTGCCGGCGACCGGCAGGCTGGCGGCGCGCACCCGCCCACCCATGCTGATCACGGCGATATCCGTGGAGCCGCCGCCGATATCAATTACCATGCAGCCCATGGGTTTGCGGATATCCAGCCCTGCGCCAAGGGCGGCGGCGACAGGCTCATCCACAAGGAAAACCTGCCGTGCCCCGGCTGCCATGACGGCTTCTACCACGGCGTCAGCTTCAATGCCGGTAATGGCTGCCGGAACGCAGACCGATACGCGTGGCTTGATGATGCGCGAACGGCATACCTCATTGATAAACCGCACGATTAGTTCGTTTGTCATGCGGTGGTCCTGAATAATACCGTCCCGCAAAGGGCGGATGATATCAATATAGGAAGGCACACGCCCCACCATGCGCAGTGCTTTGTCCCCCACTGCCAGAATGGTACTGCTGCGGGTATCAACAGCACCAATGCTGGGCTGATGGAACACAACTCCCTGTTCCTGTGTGGCAATGATAATGGAAGTTGTGCCAAGATCAAGGCCGATATCATATTGCTTCATGTTTATCTGGTACTCCTTGCTGCCAGAAGCAGCACTTTGTTATCTATTGTGAATTGCCATCAACCATCCGGCAGATAAAAGTTATTTGCTTTCTTTTGGTGTTCCGGCGGCACCGTGGCTTTTGGGCATCAGTTCCGTCGCTGCAACACACACGCCGTCCACACTCACAGCGCCACCCTCCAATAGCGCTTTGGCGCAGGCAGAGATGGTGGCACCAGTGGTGATCACATCATCCAGCAACAGCAGCCGCATTCCGGAAAGGTCAACCCCAGTACGGCAGGCGTAAGCATCCTTGACATTGGCAAAGCGCTTTTGCTGGTCCAGCGATTTTTGCGGTAAAACCTGCCGGGTCAGGCACAGCGGCTGGATGACCGGAATGTGCAGGATGCGCCCAAGGCGCTGCGCTAGCAAAAGGGGCATATTTTCCGCGCGGTTCTTCTTTGCGCGCGGCGGCACCGGAACAATGGCGCTGTACAGCGAAATGCCGGATAGATTCTCGTATACCGGGCGGTACCCTGGGGCACGGGCGGGCTGTGCGCCAAAAATCAGCACAGCCATCAAATCCGCCAGTTCTCGCGCATACCAGGGGTTGCCGTTCTCCTTGCAAAGCAGGATAGCATGGCGCACACTGTCTGCATAGTAAAAGGCAGCTGCGCAGGTGTTGACAGCGTAAAAGGCGTGCTCCGTTACAGGCAGACGCGGTGGAAGATGCCGCAGACGCTCGGCTTCCGGTATACAGGAACGGCACACGGCGGCTTTCCAGGCGCTTTGCTCAAGTACCGTGCCGCACAGCGGGCAGTGCCGCGGATAGGCAAGGGCCAGCAGCGGTTCCAGAGCCGTTCGCCCACGGTCCAGCCAATCCAGAGATATGCGTTTTCTCTGTTTCATCTGCGTTTTTCAGCCGGAGTGACTGCCTCGCGCAGCAGGTAGCGCAGCCCGCTGTAACGCATGTTCTGGCGCACATTATCCACCATGGCCTGCTCGGTGCGCCGGGTTCCCGCCAGAATGCACAGGCGGCGTGCGCGGGTAACCCCGGTGTACAACAAGTTGCGGTAACAAAGGCGCGCGGGTACATCTGCCACAGGCATAATGACGGCCGGAAATTCAGAACCCTGGCTTTTGTGCACTGTTACAGCGTAAGCGGGTTCCAGCTCGGCAAGCTGGTCAGCACCGTAAATATACTTTCGGTCATCCATCTGTACCGTCACAGCACGGCTTTCGGGGTCAACGGCAGTAATAATACCCATATCCCCGTTATAGGCACCCACACCGGCTTCGGCACCGTCCCGCTCATAGGGAATGTCATAATCGTTTTTGATCTGCATTACCTTGTCGCCACAGCGCAGCACACGGCCGCTTTGCTCCCAAATGATCTGCGGCTTATCCGGTGCAGGCGGGTTCAAAATGGCCTGCAGGCGGCGGTTCAGTTCTACGCTCCCGGTGGGGCCAACCTTGGTGGGGCAAAGCACCTGGATGTCCCGCACGGGGTCATAGCCATAACTTTTGGGCAGCCGGGTACTGACCAGGTCGCAGATCAGCCTCTGGCAGGCAAGACCGGTGGATTCGATCATGAAAAAGTCATCATCCCGCCCGCCTTTTA
>OODO01002211.1_pt1 | contig 11154 bp, 10 predicted proteins | sample 1671261 | NCBI WGS metagenome assembly OODO01 (sample SAMN06348138, study PRJEB24527) | human gut metagenome | biome: human gut; feature: ankylosing spondylitis patient; material: feces | host: Homo sapiens | place: China | collected 2015-10 | reverse complement strand
ATTTCTGTTACCCATCCAATTGTTCAAAATTCTTGCTTGCGGTCCAGCAATAGCCCGCTTTCACGCAGCAATGCCAGGTGGCGGGAGATCTTGGGCTGCGACTGGTCGAGAGCAGTGCAGAGATCGCAGACGCATAACTCTCCCAGTTCGCTGAGCAGTAAAACGATGCCCAGACGGGTTTCATCAGCAAGAATTTTGAACAATTGGATGGGTAACAGAAATGACATATTGCGCTCCTGATTGTTGCAGGTAGTGTCTCTCTTCGAAGCGGATAAGTCAAAAACATATATGACTTAACGAATGTGTAAGTGCAGAGGAAGGTAATAGGTGTGAATTTTGAGTTGGCTATTCATTTGAAAGGAGGTCTGAATCAGGACGTAAAAAAACCGACTTTGCGTCGGTTTTTTACTTTCCAGCCCTGAGTTGGTGGCACTGGCTGGAGTGAGAATGCCATTATCTAACGCATCAATGCTAATACCATACTGAAACTATTGCAAGGACATGCTGGTTTTATAACCTGAATGTACTGTATGATTATCCAGTTAGCTCTGAGGCATTTTCACTCTGGTAATGCGCATAAACGCTTTCAAAGTCCTGGTCAGAAGTACGGGTGGTGCCGTTAACTGATGCTCTGGCCGGAGTGAGAATGCCATTATCTAACAATAGGGCATGCGCCGTGACAGGCAGTGGATGAGTAAGCGGATGCATTCTCACTCCATCGCATGGAGAAAACGGGTGATTGATAAAGCAATCATCGTTCTTGGGGCGTTAATTGCGCTGCTGGAACTGATCCGCTTTCTGCTTCAGCTTCTGAACTGATAGCGGAAACGTAATTAAGGGCTAAGAGCACACTACTCTTAGCCCTTTAACATTTAACGCATTGTCACGAACTCTTCTGCCGCCGTTGGGTGAATGGCGACGGTATTGTCGAAGTCTTTTTTGGTTGCCCCCATCTTCAGCGCCACCGCGAAGCCCTGCAACATTTCGTCCATACCAAAGCCAATGCCGTGAATACCGACAATCTTCTCTTCCGATCCAACGCACACCAGCTTCATGCGGCACGGCTGGCGGTGAGTGGTGACGGCGGTATACATCGCGGTGAAAGAGGATTTATACACTTTCACCTGATCGTCGCCATACTGCTCGCGCGCCTGCGGTTCCGTTAAACCAACAGTACCAATCGGCGGATGGCTGAAGACCACGGTCGGAATGTTGCTGTAATCCAGATGCTCATCCGGCTTGTTATTAAACAGGCGTTCAGAGAGACGGCGACCCGCTGCAACTGCCACCGGTGTCAGCTCCACTGCACCCGTGTTATCGCCCACCGCGTAAATACCTTCAATATTGGTGTTTTGATATTTATCGACGACGATATAGCCTTTTTCGTTAGTTTTAACGCCAGCGGCTTCCAGGTTGATGTTGTCATTGGCAGGCTCGCGACCAATCGCCCAAATCAGGCAATCCACCGTTTCACTGCGACCATCTTCCAGCTCCAGCGTCAGGCTACCATCGGCATTTTTCACTACCGCTTTCGGGATGGCGTTGGTGTGCAGCTGCGGGCCTTCGGCGTTCATCACTTCGACCAGCGTTTCGGAAATCATCGGGTCGAAGCTGCGCAGCGGCGCATGTTTACGCACAAACAGATGCGTTTTCGCGCCGAGGCCGTTAATCACGCCCGCCAGCTCAACGGCGATGTAACCCGCGCCAACAACCGCCACGCGCTCTGGCAAAGCAGGAAGGGCGAAGAAGCCATCAGAATCAATACCGTATTCCACGCCCGGAATATCCGGGTGGCTCGGACGACCGCCTGTGGCGATCAGAATATGATCGGCCGTGATGGTTTCGCCGTTTACCTCCAGCGTTTTGGCATCAACGAAGCGGGCAAAGCCTTTGATTACATCAACGTTATTTTTACCGAGCACGTTTTCATAGGAAGTATGAATACGGTCGATATAGGCGGTACGGCTGGCGATCAACGTTTCCCAGTTGAATTTATTGATAGTGGTATCAAAACCATAATCCGGGCCGTACATATGGATCGCTTCACGGATTTGCGCCGCGTGCCACATCACTTTTTTCGGCACACAGCCAACATTTACGCAGGTGCCGCCCAGCTCTTTGGCTTCAATCAGCGCACATTTCTGGCCGTACATAGCCGCGCGGTTGATGGAGGCGATACCGCCGCTGCCGCCGCCGATGGCGATGTAATCATAGTGTTTAGTCATGACAAAGTGTCCTTATCGTTGATTACCGCGATTGTAGCGCGAGACGTAATAGGTGCCAGCAATGGCTGCAATTACTCCGGCACGATCCAGCTTACGGTGGCGTGCCCGGTGCCTGCCGGAACCAGTTTGCTGTGCAGCCACGGCAGCACGTTATTCATCTGTTGTTCCAGTTTCCACGGCGGGTTAATCACAATCATGCCGGAAGCGGTCATGCCACGGCGATCGCTGTCTGGCAGTACCGCCAGTTCAATTTGCAGAATTTTGCGAATACCGGTCGCTTCCAGATCGTGGATCATGCGCTTAATTTGCTGACGCAGCACCACCGGATACCACAGTGCGTAAATACCAGTGGCGAAACGTTTGTAACCTTCTGCTATCCCGCTGACCACCGCTTGATAGTCAGTTTTCATTTCATACGGCGGGTCGATAAGGATTAAACCACGGCGGGAAACCGGCGGCAGTTTGGCCTTAAGCTGCTGGAAACCGTCGGCTTTTTCGACACGCGCACGACTATCTTTCTGAAATTCAGAACGCAACAACGGGTAATCGCTCGGGTGCAGTTCGGTCAGTTGCAGGCTGTCCTGTTCACGCAGTAGCAGGCGAGCAATCAACGGCGAACCGGGGTAGTAACGCAACTGACCGCTACGGTTGAAGTGTTTTACCACATTGATGTACGCCTCCAGTTCTGCGGGCAAATCGTCCTGCTGCCAGATACGGGCGATGCCTTCGAGATATTCGCCGGTACGCTCGGCATGTTCGCTGCCTAACTGATAACGCCCGGCCCCTGCGTGGGTGTCGAGATAGAGAAACGGTTTATCTTTCTCTTTCAGCGACTCGATGATCAGGCTCTGAACGGTATGTTTAAGGACGTCGGCGTGGTTGCCAGCGTGAAAGCTGTGGCGATAACTGAGCATGGGTAAAGGTGTTCCGGTAAGTAAAAATCGGCCCGTATTCGGGGCGCACAAAAGCGTATCAGGACAGTATACCGAAAAGAGGCCGCCGCCGCGAAAGCGTAACGTTTCTCATTGAAATTCACTACACTTAACCCCATGCTACACACATTATGTAAAGCGCCTGTTGAGCGCTTCCTTAACCTCTTTAACCAGGACTGCGCGAATGACGAATCCGTTACTGACTCCCTTTGAATTGCCTCCGTTTTCTAAAATTCTCCCGGAACATGTCGTTCCAGCCGTGACTAAGGCATTGAACGACTGCCGCGAAAACGTGGAGCGCGTAGTAGCGCAAGGGGCACCGTACACCTGGGAAAATCTCTGCCAGCCGCTGGCGGAAGTGGACGATGTGTTGGGGCGTATCTTCTCCCCGGTCAGCCACCTGAACTCGGTGAAAAATAGCCCGGAACTGCGTGAAGCCTACGAACAAACCCTGCCGCTGCTGTCGGAATACAGCACCTGGGTAGGGCAACATGAAGGGCTGTATAAAGCGTATCGCGACCTGCGCGATGGCGATCATTACGCCACGCTGAACACGGCGCAGAAGAAAGCGGTTGATAACGCACTGCGCGACTTTGAACTCTCTGGCATAGGTCTGCCGAAAGAGAAACAGCAGCGTTACGGCGAAATTGCGACCCGTCTTTCTGAACTGGGCAACCAGTACAGCAACAACGTCCTCGATGCGACAATGGGCTGGACCAAACTCGTTACCGACGAAGCGGAGCTGGCGGGGATGCCAGAAAGCGCGCTGGCTGCGGCAAAAGCCCAGGCCGAAGCGAAAGAGCTGGAAGGTTATTTGCTGACGCTGGATATCCCAAGCTACTTGCCGGTAATGACCTACTGCGACAACCAGGCTCTGCGTGAAGAGATGTATCGCGCTTACAGCACCCGCGCCTCCGATCAAGGCCCAAACGCCGGTAAATGGGATAACAGCAAGGTGATGGAAGAGATCCTCGCGCTGCGTCACGAACTGGCGCAACTGCTGGGCTTTGAAAACTACGCCTTTAAATCCCTTGCCACTAAAATGGCAGAAAACCCGCAGCAGGTGCTGGATTTCTTAACCGATCTGGCAAAACGCGCGCGTCCACAAGGCGAAAAAGAGCTGGCGCAATTGCGTGCCTTTGCCAAAGCCGAATTTGGCGTCGATGAGTTGCAGCCGTGGGATATCGCTTACTACAGCGAAAAACAAAAACAGCACCTCTACAGCATCAGTGACGAACAGCTGCGTCCGTACTTCCCGGAAAACAAAGCGGTTAACGGCCTGTTTGAAGTGGTTAAGCGTATTTACGGCATCACCGCTAAAGAGCGTAAAGATGTTGATGTCTGGCATCCGGATGTACGTTTCTTCGAACTGTATGACGAAAATAACGAACTGCGCGGTAGCTTCTACCTCGATCTGTATGCCCGTGAAAACAAGCGCGGCGGGGCGTGGATGGATGACTGCGTAGGCCAGATGCGTAAAGCTGATGGTTCTTTGCAAAAACCGGTCGCGTATTTGACTTGTAACTTCAACCGCCCGGTAAATGGTAAACCGGCGCTGTTCACTCACGACGAAGTGATCACCCTCTTCCACGAGTTCGGTCACGGCCTGCACCATATGCTGACCCGCATCGAAACCGCTGGTGTTTCCGGTATCAGCGGTGTGCCGTGGGATGCGGTCGAACTGCCGAGTCAGTTTATGGAAAACTGGTGCTGGGAGCCGGAGGCGCTGGCGTTTATCTCTGGTCACTATGAAACCGGCGAACCGCTGCCGAAAGAGTTGCTGGATAAAATGCTGGCGGCGAAGAACTACCAGGCGGCGCTGTTTATTCTGCGTCAGCTGGAGTTCGGCCTGTTTGATTTCCGCCTTCATGCCGAGTTCCGCCCGGATCAGGGGGCAAAAATCCTCGAAACTCTGGCAGAAATCAAGAAACTGGTTGCCGTGGTGCCATCTCCGTCCTGGGGCCGTTTCCCGCACGCTTTCAGCCATATTTTCGCCGGTGGTTATGCCGCAGGTTACTACAGCTACCTGTGGGCTGACGTACTGGCGGCAGATGCTTTCTCGCGCTTTGAGGAAGAGGGCATTTTCAACCGTGAAACCGGGCAGTCGTTCCTCGACAACATTCTGAGCCGTGGCGGTTCAGAAGAGCCGATGGATCTGTTCAAACGCTTCCGTGGTCGTGAACCGCAGCTGGATGCGATGCTGGAGCATTACGGCATTAAGGGCTGATCATTCAGTGAAAATCTGCTTAATTGATGAAACAGGCACCGGAGACGGTGCCTTATCTGTTCTGGCGGCCCGCTGGGGGCTGGAGCACGATGAAGACAACCTGATGGCGCTGGTGTTAACGCCGGAACATCTGGAATTGCGCAAGCGTGATGAGCCAAAACTTGGCGGCATCTTTGTTGATTTTGTTGGCGGAGCGATGGCGCACCGACGCAAATTCGGCGGTGGTCGCGGTGAGGCGGTGGCGAAAGCGGTGGGCATTAAAGGCGATTATTTGCCGGATGTGGTGGATGCCACTGCAGGACTTGGGCGCGATGCCTTTGTACTGGCTTCAGTCGGCTGCCGCGTGCGGATGCTGGAGCGTAATCCAGTGGTTGCCGCGCTACTCGACGACGGCCTGGCGCGTGGTTATGCGGATGCGGAAATCGGCGGCTGGTTGCAGGAGCGGTTGCAGTTAATTCACGCCTCCAGCCTGACGGCGCTGACTGATATTACCCCGCGCCCGCAGGTGGTTTATCTCGACCCGATGTTCCCGCATAAGCAGAAAAGCGCGCTAGTGAAAAAAGAGATGCGTGTCTTTCAGTCGCTGGTGGGACCGGATCTTGATGCCGATGGATTACTGGAGCCTGCACGCTTGCTGGCGACCAAACGCGTGGTGGTAAAGCGCCCGGACTACGCGCCACCGCTGGCGAATGTCGCCACGCCAAACGCGGTAGTCACTAAAGGGCATCGCTTTGATATCTATGCAGGTACGCCCGTGTAAAAGTAAAGCAGGGTAGCGATAACGCTACCCTGCTTTCTGCAAGAATAATTAATGGCTTTCCGGCGTCGCAATCATGCGTTTCAGCCACGGCACCATCAACAGCATCACTACTGCAACGCCCAGCGTGACCAGACCAATCTTACCAAACACGTTGGTATAGACGGGCAACGTCTCAAGCGGATCGGTAATGTTGTCCGGCACCGCGGTAAATGTTGCCACATAGCCGCCCAGCAAGAACGCGGCAGCCTGCGTCAGGAACCACATCCCGAGAATAAAGCCCATCAAATGCTGCGGCACCAGGGCAGCAATCATCGCCAGGCCAAGGGCGCTAATAAACAGTTCACCTAAGCTCTGGAATAAGTACACCAGCACGATAAACCATGGCGATGTCAGCCCTTGGGCATCCGCAAACCACATTCCCGCAGCTGCAGCTGTCAAAAAGCCCAGTGAGCACATAAACATGCCGAGAGTAAATTTCATCGGCATCGAGAGGTCTTTGCCTTTGTTACCCAGATGCGTGTAAATGCCTGCCAGTATTGGGCTGGCGAGTACCACCCAGAACGGGTTAAGCGCCTGGAAGCTGACCGGGTTGATGGAAAAGCCGAGAATTTCATGATGCACGTTGTTGATGGCAAAGAAGTTCAGCGACGTTGGCATCTGGGCGTAGAGAATGTAAAACACCACCGCTTCGAGCATCAGGACAAAGGCGACAAACATTTTATTGCGCCCGGTTTTATCCAGCTTGAATGCCTGACGAAAGAAGATGATGGTGACGACGACGGAAAGAACAATCAGCACCAGATTGGCGACTTCTACGTTGTGCATCAGCCATGCGCATACGAAGATCATCACCACGCTGCCAAGTAACACGTACAACAGTTTGCTGAAGCTCATTGGCCGGAAGTCGGGTTCAGAACCAATGTCTTTCACCATTCCACGACAGGCGATGTAAACCAGTAATGCGATAATTAACCCCGCCCCGCACAGGTTGTAGGTGACTGAATAACCGAATCTATCAGCGATCACAGGGGCCAGCGATAACGCTATCAACGAGCCGATGTTGATCGACATATAGAACAGGGTGAATGCGCCATCAAGCCGCGGATCTTTCGGCGGATAGCACTTCGAAAGCAAGCTGGCTGGGTTAGCTTTAAACAGGCCGTTACCGACAGCGATAGTCCCCAGGGCGATGAAAATCAGGTCAGGCTTAAGTAGCGACATGCCGGTCATGAAGTAGCCAATCGCCAGCACAAGTGCTCCAAGAACAATGGTGCGTTTGGTCCCCAGCAGGTGGTCGCCGACATAGCCGCCAATGGAAATGAGGCCATAGACCAGCGCAGCAAAAGCACCAAAAGTGACAAAAGCCTGCTCTTGCGAGAATCCAAGCTGTTTAACGAAGAAAACCGCCAGTACGCCCTGCACGCCGTAGTAGCCGAATCGCTCCCATAACTCGACAAAAAAGATCATGAAAAATGGGCGAGGTTGCTGCAGCATCCCCATGGGTGTTGTTGTATTCATATTTATTAACCTTCCAATACCATCCTGAAAAGTATGAACGCGTAAGGGATAACGCGCGAAAAAGTTTACATCTGTCAGAGATTCTTAATATTGATGCGGTGAATAGATTAATACACTATTACAACAGAAAATAACCAGATGATCACACTAATGATGGAAAATATGATGGTGTTAAATGTTGTATTGGCTGGGGATTTTGATTGCGTACGCAGACCGTAGGCCAGATAAGGTGTTTACGCTGATCAGGTAACAAGGCGCGCCAAAAAGCAAAACGCCCGCATATGCGGGCGTTCAGGAACACGTCGTAGAGGGAAGATTATTCTTCTTCGTCGCGCAGCGGAACAATCAGCATATCAACGTGAACGGTGTTGATCAGCTGACGTGCGGAAGACATCAGTTTGCTCCAGAAGTCCTGGTGGTGACCACAAACCACCAAATCCATATCGTATTTCTTGATTGCATCGACCAGAACCTGGCCCAGGTCGCCGCTGCCGCTCAGGGTTTCAGTGATTGGGTAGCCTGCATTAGTGGAAAGCTCGGTCAGTGCATGATGTGTCTCTTCAGAGATGCGTTTCTGCATATCACCCAGATTCACATCAATAAGCCCAGTGTATAGGTCAGAGTAGTTTACATCTACGTGGATCAGAGAAACTTTCGCATTGTAGGGGCGAGCCATAGAGACTGCTTTCTCTACCAGAACTTTGCTTTCCGGGGAGAGGTCGACCGCGATGAGAATGTGTTTATAAGCCATAGTGTTACTCCTTCCATAAAGTTGTCGATGACTGGCCAGCTAGCGTTTCTTGTGCCGTTACGTCACCCGCGTCCTGCGAACTACGTGCGCGGGGCTAACCCAGCCGTAAAGATTCAGTGTTAAGACCATCCTTACCTTATAGCGACCCGGATGATCCGTCAATCCGCCTTGCTTACTCGTTAGATAAACAAATTTTCGACATGAATATATTGATAGTGGTTAACCTTCTGGAAAAAAAACAACCTGATCTCCTACACTATCTATAGAGCCGCTCGTATGTTGGTCACCACAAAAGCGGTTTCTCCAGGACCTGGTGTTAACTGATTGGCAGCGTATCGGGAGCGGTAGCCCCGGGGTGGAACTCCGCGGGCAGGTCGCCGGGGAGGAGGTATGATAAGCACCGTCGCATTATTTTGGGCTTTATGTGTCGTTTGCATTGTTAACATGGCGCGCTATTTCTCATCACTACGCGCGTTGTTAGTGGTACTGCGTAACTGCGATCCATTGCTCTATCAATATGTTGATGGAGGGGGCTTTTTTACCTCACATGGCCAACCCAACAAACAGGTGCGTCTCGTTTGGTATATCTATGCCCAACGTTATCGCGATCATCACGATGATGAATTTATTCGCCGCTGTGAGCGGGTGCGTCGGCAGTTTATTCTGACCAGCGCATTGTGTGGTCTGGTGGTGGTCAGCCTGATTGCATTGATGATTTGGCATTAAGCACTTCAGCAATAATAACGCATAAAAAAAGCGGGCCAGTAAACTGACCCGCTCGAGACTGATTACAAACGCAAAATTGCCTGATGCGCTACGCTTATCAGGCCTACATAATCTCTGCAATCTATTGAATTTGCATGTTTTTGTAGGCCGGATAAGGCGTTCACGCCGCATCCGGCATGAACAAAGCGCACTATGTCACAATCTGAAGCGGGCCAGCTGACCCGCTCGTTTTGGTGCGTACGATTACAGGAACTGCAAGGAGAGCCAGTACAGCCCGCCGGAAAGCAGTACCGCAGCCGGAAGGGTAAACACCCAGGCCATCAGAATGCTGGTCACGGTTTTACGCTGTAAGCCGCCACCATCTACCACCATCGTCCCCGCGACAGAAGAGGAGAGTACGTGAGTAGTGGAAACCGGCATCCCGGTATAACTCGCCAGGCCGATAGACACTGCCGCCGTCATCTGGGCAGACATCCCCTGAGCGTAGGTCATGCCTTTCTTACCGATTTTCTCACCGATAGTCGTTGCCACACGGCGCCAGCCAATCATCGTACCGATACCTAACGCCAGCGCGACCGCCATGATGATCCACACCGGTGCATACTCGATGGTGCTAAGCATGTCGGACTTCAGTTTCTTCAACAGGCGCTGATCGTCAGCACTCACGCCAGGCATCTTCACCACTTTGTCGATAGTGTCAGAAACGCACAGCATAATGCGGCGCATCTGGCTACGTTGATCAAGCGACAGCTTGTCGTAGCTTTCCACATCGGTGGTCAACATACCTTTCAGGCGGTTGAGCGCGTTAATGGTATTCGACGGATGGCAGTGGAACTCCGCAGGTTGCGTTGCGCCAGCTTCCGGAGCCGGTACTAACTGATCAGCACCGGTAGCCTGTTTGAGCAGCGCAGGATGCTGCTCAAAGTAAGCTTCGACGTTGTTGATGGCATCACGGGTACGGGTGATTTCGTAGCCAGTGGCATTCATGTTCACCACGAAGCCTGCTGGCGCGACGCCAATCAATACCAACATAACCAGACCAATGCCTTTCTGACCATCGTTCGCGCCGTGCGAAAACGCCACGCCGATAGCGGAAAGGATCAGCGCAATACGCGTCCAGAACGGCGGCTTTTTCTTGCCGTCTTTCTTTTCACGCTCCGCTGGGGTCAGGTGGATACGGGCGCGTTTCTTGGTGCCGCTCCAGTAGCGACGCAGCAAGAAAATCAGACCGCCAGCAAACACCAGGCCGACAATAGGGGAAACGATCAGAGAACCGAAAATACTTAATACTTTCGGGATATTGAGTGCATCCACCACTGACGTCCCGGTCATCAACGCATTGGTTAAACCAATCCCGATGATCGCGCCAATCAGCGTATGAGAGCTGGATGCAGGTAAACCAAAGTACCAGGTACCCAGGTTCCAGATAATCGCCGCCAGCAACATAGAGAACACCATGGCAAGGCCATGAGACGATCCCATATTAAGCAGCAGATCCGTCGGCAGCATATGCACAATGGCATAGGCAACACTCAGACCACCCAGCAAAACACCCAAAAAGTTGAATACCGCCGCCATAACCACGGCGAGCTGAGAACGCATCGCGCGGGTATAGATAACGGTTGCCACGGCGTTGGCTGTGTCATGGAAACCATTGATGGCTTCGTAGAACAGCACAAAAGCCAGTGCAAGCAATAATAACAGCCCGGTATGCAAATCCAGGCCAGCAAACAAATGTAGCATAGGACGTTACGCCATTTTGAGGACATGAACGCGGCGCATTATCAGTGACTTTCGCGGCGCGGGCAAAGTGAAATATAGACTTTTTTTGATTTGCCCCCTGTATGGATTTCACTCAAAAAATAATTATCTTATATAATTCAGGCAAATACTTCCTTTTAGTAATATTGATGCTGGTGCGACCACTGAGGAATCTTTACAATTCACGCCCGTTTTTTCTAAGAGGAGCGCAACGTGGAAAGGTTTGATGCCATTATTATAGGCGCTGGTGCGGC
>OODO01002204.1_pt1 | contig 11185 bp, 8 predicted proteins | sample 1671261 | NCBI WGS metagenome assembly OODO01 (sample SAMN06348138, study PRJEB24527) | human gut metagenome | biome: human gut; feature: ankylosing spondylitis patient; material: feces | host: Homo sapiens | place: China | collected 2015-10 | reverse complement strand
ATGCTGCTGATTTCTGAATCTGTGACAGCAACTTCGACTTCCAGGTTTGTATTATTCAGTGTGAGTGTGGAAGTATAGACTCCCGGAGTGTACTGCTTTTTCTCTCCTGATGCAGCAGATTTCCCGGATGGCCGGAACATGACGATCAGAAGAATGATCAGCAGGATAGCAAGTGCAGCGAAGATTGCTGTGTAGATAATTTCTTTCATGTGTAGGACAACGATGCGTGTTCTGGAACTCATGGAAAACCCTCCTGATAGATTCTGGTAGCTGTTTGCCGAATGATCCTGAAGTTCAGAATTTCCGGTATCTGTCTGTTCCCGGCAGTTGGGGGAACAGCAAGTTCTTTCTATCATTGTATGACGTGGAAAAGAGATTTATACGTGACAAATATCTGTGGATGGAGTAAAATAAATAGCAACGTTTTCAAAAGTAGAAAGGAGTCGTGAAGATGTTTATTATTGCAGGACTGGGGAATCCGACCAGGGAGTATGAAGGGACAAGGCATAATGTCGGATTTGATGTAATAGACAGACTGGCTGCGAGATATAATATAGATGTAGATGTAAAGAAGCACCGGGCTTTGATCGGGAAGGGAATGATCGCAGGGCAGAAAGTGATTCTTGCAAAGCCACAGACGTATATGAATCTGAGCGGAGAGAGTATCCGCAGTATCCTGGATTATTATAAAGTTGATCCTGAGACAGAACTGATCGTGATCTATGACGATATCAGTCTGGATGTAGGAAAATTGAGGATTCGTGCGAAAGGCAGTGCGGGAGGGCATAACGGAATCAAAAATATTATTGCGATGACAGGCACGCAGAATTTTATGCGTATCAAAGTCGGCGTCGGCGAGAAGCCGAAGGGCTGGGATCTGGCAGATTATGTGTTGGGACGTTTCAGTACCGAAGACCGCGCCAAAGTGGAGGAAGCGATCGGACATGCGATGGATGCAGCCGTTTTGATGATGCAGGGCGAAGTCGACAAGGCAATGAATGATTACAATAGTAAAAACAAGTAAAACAAAGCATTTGCAGTAATGAGTATTAAGATCATGAAAGTGGGAGAATTCCGGGCTGCAGAGAGGAGCGCGACGGCGTGAGAGCATTCACTGAACCCTTAACACAACTGCAGGGTTATGAAGAGTTAGAGCAGGCAGTGCAGAAGACCGAAGGAGTCATTTTGGTTTCCGGCTGCATTGACGCAGTAAAACCACATATTGTATACAGTGTTCACAATGGTTCTGGCAACAGAATCATTGTTACTTTTCATGAGCAAAAAGCGAAAGAATTGTTGGAAGAATACCGTTTTTTTGATAAAAACGTGGCATATTATCCGGCGAAAGATATTCTTTTTTATCAGTCGGATATCCGTGGAAATGTTCTGACATCAGAACGTATCAATGCCCTGAAAATGATGGCTGAGGAGAAGGAATGTACCATTATTACTACATTTGACGGTCTGATGAATCCGATGCCCGCCCCGGAAAAGTTTATCCAGGCAGTGAAGAAAATCTCTGTGGGCGATACCGTGGAGTTAAACGAACTGACCAGACATCTGGTAGAGCTTGGATATGAGAAAAACTATCAGGCAGAGACGATGGGAGAATTTTCTGTGCGCGGCGGAATCATTGATATTTTTCCGTTGACCGAGGAAACGCCGTTTCGAATCGAACTTTGGGGCGATGAGGTCGATTCCATCCGCTCGTTTGATCCGGAGAGCCAGCGTTCCATCGAAAATCTTGAGGAGATCTATATTTATCCGGCGTGTGAACTTGTCTTGACGGAAGAAGAGCGGAGGAATGGTGTCGCAAAGATTCAGAAAGAGGCAGAAAAAGCCGCAGAAAAGTTCCGCAAAGAGATGAAGACCGAGGAGGCTTACCGCGTAAAATCCATGGCAGACCAGATTGCGGAAGAGACGATGGAATACGGCATTACCGCAGGACTGGACGCCTATCTGTCTTATTTTTGCGAGGAGAGGGTATCTTTATTAGATTATCTGAAAAAAGAAGATTCCATCGTATTTCTGGATGAGACAGTGCGCACGATCGAGCGTGGACAGTCCACGGAAACCGAGTTTTCCGAGAGTATGAAACAACGTCTGGAAAAAGGATATATTCTTCCGGGACAGATGCGCGAACTTTTTTCTTACAAAGAAATACTTGCCCAAATAAATCAGAGACGATGTGTGGCAATGGTTGCACTGGATATGAAGTGTAACCAGTTAAACATCAAAGACCGCATCGCAATCGAAAGCCGTACTGTGAATCCTTACAACAACAGTTTTGAGCTTCTTGTGAAAGACCTGAAGCGCTATAAGAAAAACGGATACCGCATGATCTTACTATCGAGTTCGAGAACCCGTGCAAAACGTCTTGCGGAAGATCTGATGAACGAGGAGCTTCCGGCATTTTACTCGGAAGACTTTGACCGTGTTTTAAGTCCGGGAGAGATCATGACAGGATATGGTAAGGTGAAAAAAGGGTATGAGTATCCGGCAGTCAAGTTCGTTGTGATTTCTGAGAGTGATATTTTTGGTTCGGAAAAGAAGAAAAAGAAACGGCACCGCATGTATGAGGGTGAGAAAATTGCCAGTTTTACTGATCTGAATATCGGTGACTATGTCGTGCATGAAAATCATGGACTTGGAATTTACCGCGGCATTGAAAAAATCGAAGTAGACAAGACTGTGAAGGATTATATCAAGATTGAGTATGCCGGAGGTGGAAATCTCTATATTCTTGCGACACAGCTGGAACTGATCCAAAAATACGCCGGCGCGGACGCTAAAAAGCCGAAACTAAATAAACTTGGCGGACAGGAATGGAATAAGACCAAGACGAAAGTCCGCGGAGCAGTCAAAGAGATTGCCGGAGATCTGGTGCGTTTATACGCAGTGCGGCAGAGTGAGCGCGGATTTGCCTATGGTCCGGATACGGTCTGGCAGCGTGAGTTTGAGGAGATGTTCCCGTTCGAGGAGACGGAAGATCAGGACCTTGCGATCGAGGCTACGAAAAAAGATATGGAGAGCACGAAGATCATGGATCGTCTGATCTGTGGCGACGTTGGCTATGGTAAGACAGAGATTGCCATCCGTGCGGCATTTAAGGCGGTACAGGATGGAAAACAGGTTGCATTTCTGGTACCAACAACCATTCTGGCACAGCAGCATTACAATAATTTTGTACAGCGCATGAAAGATTTTCCGGTGAATATCGATCTGCTCTGCCGGTTCCGCTCTGCCGGTGAGCAGAAAAAGACGTTAGAGCAGCTGAAAAAAGGACAGGTGGATATTGTGATCGGCACACACCGTCTTTTGTCAAAAGATGTGGTGTTCAAAGACCTTGGGCTTCTGATGATCGACGAGGAACAGCGTTTTGGTGTCACCCACAAAGAAAAAATCAAGCAGTTAAAAAATAACATTGACGTGCTCACTTTAACCGCAACACCAATCCCAAGAACGCTGCATATGAGCCTGATCGGAATCCGTGACATGAGTGTGTTGGAAGAACCGCCGATGGATCGGATCCCAATCCAGACCTATGTGATGGAATATAATGAGGAGCTTGTGCGGGAAGCAATATCCAGAGAGCTGGCACGTGGCGGACAGGCATATTATGTATACAACCGCGTGAAAGAGATTGCAGATGTGGCAGCGAAGATCGCAGAGCTTGTGCCGGAGGCGAATGTCGCCTATGCACATGGACAGATGAAAGAGACCGAACTGGAAAATATCATGTACAAGTTTATCAACGGGGAGATCGACGTGCTTGTGTCGACGACGATCATTGAGACCGGACTTGATATTTCCAATGTCAACACTATGATCATCCACGATGCGGACAACATGGGACTGTCACAGCTCTATCAGCTTCGCGGACGCGTGGGACGCTCAAACCGGACAGCGTATGCGTTTTTAATGTATAAGCGCGATAAGATGTTAAAAGAAGTTGCAGAGAAACGTCTCGCTGCGATCAAAGAGTACACGGAGCTCGGCAGTGGTTTTAAAATTGCCATGCGAGACCTTGAGATCCGTGGCGCAGGAAATCTGCTCGGCGCAGAGCAGCACGGGCATATGGAGGCGGTCGGCTATGACCTCTACTGCAAGATGTTAAACGAGGCAGTCAAAGAGGCGAAGGGTATGAAGCAGGAGGAAAGCTTTGACACCACGATCGACATTGACATCGATGCCTATATTCCGATGGGGTACATCCCAAATGAGGTGCAAAAACTCGATATCTACAAACGTATTGCAGACATCCAGACGGATGAGGAGACGGAGGAGATGTTAGAGGAGCTGATCGACCGTTTCGGTGATCCGCCAAAACCGGTGGAAAATCTGCTTTACATTGCAAAAATAAAGTCATTGGCGCATGAAGTTTATATGACAGAGATTTCGCAAAAAGCCGATACCGTGAAGTTCACGCTTTACGGGAAGGCGAAACTTGATGTGGCAAAAATCCCTGAGTTTATCGCGTCTTATGGCAATAACCTGAAATTTACCATGGATGCCAAAGCACCGTATTTTACTTATTTTTTGAAGAAAAATTCCAGGGAAAAGAATGTGGATGCCAGAGCTGTGATAGAAGATTTTTTAGATGGTGTGAGGGAAAACTTAAAGATTGCGCAGGACTCTGTGAAAAAAGAGTGAAAAATCTTGCGGCACCGGTAAAAAAGCACTATAATAGGAAAAGTGACTATCCATGTATTAAAATCGAGTGGATACATTTAGGAGGCTAAATCCTCTGCTCCCGCAGGGGCAGTCGCATTTTGCTCCGCAAAACAAGGAGGATTTATGAAGGCGAAGAGATTTACAACACTGCTCGTAAGCGGTGTTTTAGCAGCATCTATGTTAGTGGGATGTGGCGGCATAAATAAAAATGCAACCGTTGCAACCTTAGATGGACAGGAAATTAAGTTAGGAGTAGCTAATTTTGCAGCGCGTCTGCAGCAGGCGGAGGCAGATGATTTTTACAGAGCTTATTTTGGAGACGATGTGTGGTCATCCGATTTGTATAACAATGGAACAACCATGGAAGATAACACGAAGAACAGTGTCATCGAGATGATTGAAAATTTATATATTTTACAGAATCATATGGCAGATTATAACGTGACATTGACAGATGATGAGACTGCAAAAATCGCAGAGGTAGCAGCCCAGTTTATGGCAGACAATGATGATAAAGCAATCAATGCACTCGGAGCAACAGAAGATATTGTGAAGGAATACCTTACCTTAGTGACAGTTCAGAGTAAAATGCGTGCAGCAATCGTTGCAGATGCAGACACGAATGTCAGTGATGCAGATGCCAACACAAGTGCATATAGTTATGTCAATGTATCGAAAACCAGTTACAAGGATGCAGACGGAAATACACAGGAATATACAGATGATGAGAAAGCAGAACTTGCAGATACAGTTCAGAAATTCCATGATGCAGCAGCAGACACGACACTTGATACAGCCGCAGATGAGTATGGATATACGGTGAGTACAGGTACATTTTCATCAGATAACACCACATTGGATGAAGAAGTGTTGAACGCATTAGAGGGACTTAAGAGTGAAGGGGAGCTCTCTGACGTAGTGGAGACAGATAATTATTATTATGTGCTCCGCCTTGACGAGATCACAGATGCAGATGCCACAGAGGAACACAGACAGGAGATCATCAGCCAGCGTCAGAGCGATTTATATAATGAAGTCCTTCAGGGCTGGAAAGATGAAGCAGAGTGGGTATTAAAAGATAAAGTGTGGGATAAAGTTACATTTGATAACTTATTCACAACAACCGTAGAATCAACAGAGACAACAGAGACTACCGAAAGCAGCACAACAGACAATGCAGTGACAGAGAATACAGAGGCAGTGGAAGGCACAGAATCTGTACAATAATAGAAAAAAAGAGACAGGATAATCAGAGGAAGCATACAGCTTTGGAGATTATCCTGTTTTTTACTTTACCCAGATGTGCAGCCGCACAGTTGTGCTTGTGCAAAGGGAACGTTTATGCTATTCTAAAAAAAGATGTGTATCAGCAGCTGAGACGTGCAGACATAGCGGAAAACCGAAGTGTACATGCACTGCGGAAGAAAGAATAATAAGAGGAATCTTGCAGCAATGAAAAAAGATAATATAGTACTGATCGGAATGCCTGGAGTGGGAAAAAGCACCGCAGGTGTCATTCTTGCGAAAGTTTTAGGATATGAATTTGTAGATGCAGATCTTGTGATCCAGAAAGAGGAAGGCAAGCTTTTAAAGGAGATCATTGAGGAAGTTGGAACAGACGGTTTTATCGCAGTGGAGAACCGAGTGAACAGCTCGCTTGAGGTCGACCATTCGATCATTGCCACAGGCGGAAGTGTTGTCTATGGAAAAGAAGCGATGGAACATTTGAAAAGCATAGGAACTGTGGTTTATTTACAGCTTCCATTTGAAGAGTTAAACAGAAGACTGAGCGACATCAAAGGTCGTGGTGTTGTTTTAAAAGATGGACAGACTTTAAAAGATCTGTATGAGGAACGTGTTCCGTTATATGAAAAATATGCAGATATCACGGTAAACGAATATGGTCTGAATGTGGAGCAGACCATTGATAAAATTTTGAGTTTGAGGAATGAAAAGAAATGCAAAAAATAGAGTTGACAAAAAAAGTGATCATAGAACTATTTGTGATAGCGGGTTTATTTTTGGTTTTACTGTTTTTTGCAGTTTCACAGAAAGTTACGATCGGACAGAAATACCAGCAGGTTTATTTTAATGGAGAACTTGTAGGAAATATTGCAGGTCATGTATCAGTCGATGATGCGGTGCATGAGGTGCGCCGAGAACTTGCAGCAGAGAGCGATGAACCACTCTGCATGGATTATGAATATTCTTCCAGTAAAGCCAATGATTGGTTTACTCCTTTGATGACAGAAGATGCATTAAAAGAAGCCTTAAAGGAGAAAATGAAAGTATCAGAAATTGAAACACAGGTGCGGGCTTACACAGTAGCAATTGAAGGCTATCGCGGAAATTTCAAAAGTATGGACGAAGTGACGGAATTTTTGAATACGGTCAAAAATGAGGCTGATACGGAAGGACAGTATACAACACAGATTTCCAAAGAAGCCGGACATATCAGTGGTATTTATACAGCACAGCTGACAGAAGTTGATCCAGAAGAGAATATAGAGGTGATACCGGAGGTGACGCTTGCAGATCAGGTGTCTGCCGGAGCCAATGGGGCATTTACCTATCAGATGGAATACGCAATGGCAAATCCAAGGGATGACAGTTACGAGACGGGAACCATTGGAATGGAATTTATAGAGCGTGTCGAAGTGTATGAGAAGTACATTTCCGGGGATGCACTGTCGGATGTGGAAACACAGGTAGAAGAAGTCACAAAAGAAAAAGAAACGAATAAAATATATGTAGTAGAGAGTGGTGATGTACTTTCTGTTATCGCGATGGATCATGATACAACAGTAGCCAATATCATGGCATTGAACGGATTTGACAATGCAGAGGTAAGGATTTATCCGGGACAGGAGATCATCATTGCAGTGCCGGAACCGGATTTAAGCCTTCGCATTAAAAAAGGTGAAGTCTATGAAGAGGATTATAACGCAGAGCCGACCATCATAAAAAATGATGCATGGTATACGACAAAACAGGTGGTACACCAGGAAGGCACGACCGGACACAGAGAGCGTAATGACATTGTCACCTATGAAAATGGAATTGAGGTTGCGAGGGAGCTTGCGCATCAGACGATCATGGTGGAATCGACACCGGCAATCATTGAGCAGGGAACAATCACGCCGCCAACGTATATCAAACCATTGGCAGGTGGGCATTTCACATCAGGATTCGGACGCCGCTGGGGAAGAATGCACAAGGGCGTTGACTGGGGATGCCCGGTCGGAACAACCGTTTATGCATCCAGTGCAGGAACTGTTGTCAGTGCCGGTTACAGCAAAGGATATGGCAATAATGTTGTCATCAGCCATCCGGATGGCAGAATGACACGATATGCACATAACAGTAAATTACTGGTATCAGCAGGTCAGTGGGTAGAACAGGGACAGAGCATTGCCTTAAGCGGAAGTACCGGAAGATCTACTGGCCCACATGTTCATTTTGAGATTTATATCAATGGAGTTGCAGTAAATCCATTGAATTATATTGGTCAGTAATGATATAATAAGCGGAAGAAAGAACCGCTTGACAAAAAGATATAATGGTTACTATAATAATGTGTTTGTATGCAACCATTCGATAAGTCTGTAAGTTGATGGCAGACTGGACGAAAATGTTCATAGAGGTGTGATATGGAACAATATGTAATTAAAGGTGGAAATCCTTTGGTTGGAGAAGTTGAGATTGGCGGAGCAAAAAATGCGGCACTGGCAATCCTTTCTGCAGCCGTAATGACGGATGAAACTGTTACGATAGAGAATCTCCCAAACGTGAGAGATATTAATGTATTATTAAACGCAATTCAGGAAATTGGAGCAAAAGTCGACCGAATCGACGCTCACACTGTTAAGATCAATGGATCATTTATCCGTGATTTTAATGTTGACAATGAATATATCAGAAAAATCAGAGCATCTTATTATCTGATCGGTGCTTTGTTAGGAAAATATAAAAGAGCAGAAGTGGCACTTCCGGGTGGATGTAATATCGGAAGCCGTCCAATCGATCTGCATTTAAAGGGATTCAGTGCATTAGGCGCCAATGTTGATATTAAACATGGGCTTGTTCTTGCATCCGCAGAAAAGCTGACAGGAACCCATATTTATCTGGATAAAGTATCTGTCGGAGCAACCATTAACATTATGATGGCAGCTTCTATGGCAGAGGGAAAAACAATTATTGAGAACGCAGCAAAAGAGCCACATGTGGTGGATGTTGCGAACTTCTTGAACAGCATGGGTGCGCAGATCCGTGGTGCTGGTACGGATGTAATCCGGATTGTCGGTGTGGAAAAACTCCACAAGACAGAGTATTCTATTATCCCGGATCAGATTGAGGCAGGAACCTTTATGTTTGCAGCGGCTGCAACAAAAGGAGATGTCACCGTAAAGAATGTCATTCCGAAGCATTTGGAGGCAACTACAGCAAAACTTTTAGAAATTGGATGTGAAGTGGAAGAATTTGACGATGCAGTGCGTGTTGTGGCTTCCAAACCGCTTCATCATACACAGGTGACAACACTTCCATACCCGGGATTCCCAACAGATATGCAGCCACAGATGGCAGTTGTTCTTGGAATTTCTGAGGGAACAAGTACAGTGACTGAGAGTATTTTCGAGAATCGTTTCAAGTATGTTGATGAATTGACACGTATGGGTGCCAACATTAAGGTAGAGAGCAATATTGCGATCATCAATGGAACGGAAAAATATACCGGGGCAAGAGTGAATGCTCCCGATCTTCGCGCCGGAGCAGCACTTGTAATCGCAGGTCTTGCGGCAGAAGGAATTACAGTTGTAGATGATATTTACTATATTGAACGTGGATATGAAGAATTTGAAGCAAAACTGGCGTCTCTTGGCGCGGTTATCGAGAAAGTGAGTACAGAAAAAGAAATTCAGAAATTCACACTCAAGGTTTCTTAAACCGGAGTTTAATTGGCGTAGTGTCGCAGATTCTGCGGTGCTTTTATAGGTGGTGAAGGGCAGATATAAGCGTCCTCTCACAAGGCATTATTTATATGTTGATTAAAAAGAAAAATCGTACAAACGAAATATTATGTTTCTGTTCGCTGAACATTCCGATGGGCTTCTGAACAACAATCATGTTCAGCAAAGGCTTCCATGATTGTTAGAATCCCATCTCCATAGCTCACGAAGAAAATAATATTTGTTTGTACGATTTTTCTTTCGATTTACACTGTGAATGCCTTGTGAGAGGACGCTTATACATGCCCGGTCAACGTTATGAATCGCACCACAGAATCTGCAATTTACGTTATGAAACTCTGGTTAGGGGAGGAGTGTCTATGGGGAATGACAAAAATCAAACAGTAGGGAGAGAACTTATTTATGGATCGTTTTACAGATGCATTGGAACAAAGAAATCTGGAAGAATTGAGAAAGTATCCTAAGGCAGACTTGCACAATCATTTTGTGCTTGGCGGAAATAGAAGGTTTCTCTATCAGGTAACTGGTAAAAAAATTGAACCATTAGATCATCCTTTGACATCAATGGATGAGATGGATCGATGGAGTCAAAAATATATTGGTCAGGATTTTAACAGCACCGAGATGAGAAAACTTTTAATTAGGGCGACATTTCAACAAGCCAGAGAAGATGGAGTAACTGTGCTTGAAATTGGTGAGGATGTCTGGGGGTTAAATGAATTTTTTCATAATGACATTGATGAGCTGGTGAATGCTTTTACAAGTGCTCAAAAAGAAATTGCTTCCGATATGGAATTAAGGCTCCAAATTGGATTATCAAGACATTGTCCGATCAGCTATTTAGAAGATTGTCTATCTCATTTCTGGGGAAATAAAAATTTTTATTCTATTGATCTGTATGGCGATGAATTGGCACAGCCTATTGAAAATTTTAAAGGGATTTACCGACGGGCAAAAAAAGAAGGGTTAAGACTAAAAGCACATGTTGGAGAATGGGGCACTGCGAAAGATGTAAGAACAGCAGTAGAAGAATTAGAACTTGACGAGGTTCAACATGGAATAGCGGCAGCTGATGACGAATCAGTAATCCGCTTTTTGGCAGATCATAAAATCAGATTAAATATCACGCCAACAAGTAACATTTTACTTGGAAGGGTTGCAGATATGTCTATGCATCCGATTGGTAAACTGTATCGTAGTGGTGTCGATGTCACTATAAATTCCGATGACGTATTAATCTTTGATTCAGACGTATCCAAAGAATATCTACGGCTTTATGAGTCTCAGTGTTTGACGGCAGAAGAATTAGATAACATAAGAAAAAATGGACTGAAACCAGAGTTTAACTAGCGCAGTGTCGCAGAGTTTGTGGTGCTTTCTTAGTGGATGAAGGGCAGATATAAGCGGCATTTCACAAGTCATTTTTATATGTTGATTAGAAAGAAAAACCGTACAGACGAAATATTATGTTTCTATTCGCTGGACATTCCGATGGGCTTCTGAACAACAATCATGTTCAGCAAAGGCTTCCATGATTGTTAGAA
>OODO01002190.1_pt1 | contig 11241 bp, 4 predicted proteins | sample 1671261 | NCBI WGS metagenome assembly OODO01 (sample SAMN06348138, study PRJEB24527) | human gut metagenome | biome: human gut; feature: ankylosing spondylitis patient; material: feces | host: Homo sapiens | place: China | collected 2015-10 | reverse complement strand
TGGATATTGCCTTCCGGCTGCCATAACTTAGTTACAGATTCTGTTGTATCCAGATTTTTGTTGTTCAGAGTCACAGTGTTGTGAACACAAGTCTGACGATGCCAGTTACGTTGCTCCATAACCTCACCATCGCCTGCATACACATACGAACCCGAATCGGGGAACAGGTTTTTGCCATTGAACCAAAGCTCGAATGTACCGTTGTCCGGCTGGCAGTGCCATTCTCCTTTCGGACCGGCTTTTACTACCATTTGTGTAGCATCCATTCCCCAGGAATTGCGGAATACAAAGAAACCTGACTTCAGGAAACCTTTCGACATATAATCAGGTAATGCACCCTCTTTGCCGTCTGTTGCCAAATACTTGATAGTTTCGTTTTTGGGGAACAGTTTGCTCCATTCACGATAGTTCTTCAGCATTTCTTTTTTTTCTGTGATTTTAGCATCACTGAAACATGGATTTGTGTAATCCGGGAAAGAAATATTAGCATAGAACATGATCATCTTTTCGATGGTATCCAGATATTCCTGTGGAAATTCATTACGGAATCCGTTAACATCTGCAATACCCAGTGCTTTGCAGAAGATATTGATAGCAGCAAGGTGGTAATGCGGGTCAAGTTCAAACTGACCGCCATCGTTGTAAACCTGTACGTTTATTTCACGGTTCAGAATGTCGATACCACTTTTTCTCCAAGCCGGAGCATCTTTGAATTCAGGGAAAAAGGCACCTGCATAAATCATGCGTTGAGCTTCAAACAGTAAATGGTTGCCTTGATCCGAGTAATTAGCAAGGATATGTACAGCATGTTTGTAATAGTTCACCAGGAATTCTGTCAGGAAGTCCGGAGTGAAAGAAGGGGAGGGAAGGAATAACTGGAACTGTGAAGTCTGGTCTTGCAGACGATTACTAACTTCCAGCGGGCGCCATGCAAAACGTACGTTTTCTACTTCGCCTTTGATTTTTCCATCACTAACCAGCTCATATTCTTTCTTGTCCATCTTCACCAACGGATTCTTTTTAATCCAGTCGATATACTGATGTGCCCATTCTTTAGCATATTTCTCGTCACCGGATATGCGATAAGCCTTTCCCATCGGAGTGAACCATTTGTGACGGTGCAACTGCCAGCGGAGTTCATTGTCTTTCACCGGCCAGTATTGCCAGTTGATATCTTCTCCGTAGTTGTAAGAAGGCTGATAACCTTTATGTACGAAGAATGTATGTTTCAATCCGTCATCGGCCCATTGCTGTTCTTCTTTGCTGATAGTCACTTTGTTCAGATTGATATCCGGAGTTTTTACGTTGGTACGTGCACGGTAATAGTCCAGTAATGCTTTGGCAGCATCCTCATCTTTACCCTCCTGATGCAAAGCTTTTACTTTCTCCAGTCCCGGATAGTCCAGGTTAAGAAGAGAAAAGACTTCGCTTTTCAGTTCTTGGGCGTAACCCTTGCTTACGAAACATGCGATTGCAAGCAAAATGATGTACTTTAAAGTTTTATTCATGATATAATTTACGATTTTACGATTTACTATTTACGATTGAAAAGACTCTTGCTTTTGTATTATTGGATCACTCTCAACTCTCCATTCTCAACTTTCAACTTCTTCAATTCCATGAATCTCTTCAATGCTTCCAGATAATAGTAGTCAGCATAGTTCAGTGGAGTATCGATTTCAGAGCCGTTAGGCAGTGAACCGACAGAATGCATCAGAATGAAGCCCTGATTGTCACCCACTTTTGCAAGATATGCGTCGCTTGACAAACTCTTCAGAATCTTTTCCGCATAATCCAGATATTTCTGTCCGTCGGGAACCATGGTGCTTAGTTCGATCATGGCAGAAGCAGTGACAGAGGCAGCAGATACATCGCGCGGAGTTTCTTTAGTTACAGGAGCATCATAATCCCAGTAAGGAATGGCATCCTCCGTTTTTACGCGGTCCATAATCATATTGGCTATATCCTTTGCAAAGTTCAGGAAAATGCTGTCATTTGTTTCACGGAAGCAAGCGGTATATCCATATATAGCCCATGCTTGTCCGCGTGCCCATGAAGAATCATCGTTCTTTCCTTGGAAAGTTTGTTTGCTTTCCACTGTACCGTCGTTGTTATAGCTTATTACATGCCAGCAGGTATAATCCGGACGGAAGTGATTATGCATGGTGGTCATAGCATGTTTGATAGCAATGTCTTTGTATTTATTGTCACCTGTCGCTTTTGCTACATTAAACAGAAGATCGAGGTTCATCATATTGTCGATAATAACCGGGAAGTTCCATGTTCCGAAATCCCATGAACGGATAGCACCGATAGAGTCGTTGAAACGACCGCAGAGGTTATCGGCAGTTTCTCTCATCACAGCAGCGATGGTATCGTTAGGTGAAAGACGTTCTGCATTGCCATAGCTGCAGTTGACCATGAATCCCAAATCATGCGTACCTTTATAATAGCGTACCGGATTCAGAAGATTGGTATATTCGATTGCTTGAGTTTTCAGTGTATCGTTTCCTGTCAGTTCGTATGCATACCATAATGAACCGGGGAAGAAACCACTTGTCCAGTCATAAACGTTGCAGAGACGGCGTTTGCCTAGCTGGTCAGCAGTAGGTTGTGCGCGTAGCGAATCTTTGAATGTTAATGAATCTCTTTCCAACTGACGGCAAAGGAAATCCATGTCATAACCTGTACGGATGGAGCGTGGCAGCATTCCTGTACCACTAACTTCTTCAGCAGAAAGTTGTAATTGGGCGGAAGCTACATCCAGTCCTTTTTTTATCCAACTGTAGTCTTCCTTTGGAGCTGTCTGGCACGACGCGAGTGCAATACTAACCGAAGCAAAGAGAACAAGTTTCATTTTCATGTTATTCATTTTAAGTGATTGTTTTTAGAAGTTTTGTAACTGATGCAAAAGTAACCGAAAGGCAAAACTTTCCGTTGCAGGATTGTCCAAAAGGTGTTTGAACTCTGCTTTTTAAGTTTTGATTTTGTTGAAAAAGGTTTTAAATTTCTCCAATATGCCCTAATTAAGGCATATTGGAGAGAATGAGGACTATTCCCAATTCGGATTTTGATTAAATTTAATCATCAAGTCCATGTCTCTTTGTGGAATGGGAAATAGTTCATGCTTACCTTTTACAGTATGTCTGTAAACAACATAATTAAATTCAGTTTCCGCAGTCCACCAGTTAAGCAAATCATTGTATGTTTTTTGAATAGTTTCATAATATATTCCCCAGCGGATTAAATCCATGCGGCGGTGTCCTTCAAAAGCCAGCTCATAAGCTCTTTCTTGATAGACTGCTTTACGAAAATCTTCTTCATTTAAATCTTTTAAATCACAAATACTCGTCTTACTAGGATTACCAAATCCACGACGGCGCACCATATTGATCGCTTCATAAGCTTCATCAGTAGGTCCATGTTTCCATTCATTCAAAGCCTCTGCGTAAAGTAAAAGTACATCTGCATAACGTAGGAAATACCAATTAACATTTGATTTATCGTTATTGATTAATTTACTGGTGGTTACATATTTTTCAATGTCCCATTTAGCAGGTGTATAATTTTGTTTTTCTTTTTGTCCTTTACTGGGGTCTTTGTCTTTTTCTTTAGCAGAATAATCGGTATCATTTTTTCCTTTTGTCCAAAGTACTTTATCATCATCGTATTTATAATTGGCAACGGAAAGATCGCAGCGTAAGTCTTGAGGATGTTCACGCCATTCTGTTACGAAAGTATGCACCACTTTCACATTTCCTGCGCAACTTCCACGCTGTCCTGCGATTGATGTGGTTTTAACTCCATTCCATTTTCCAATACGGCCTACAGGGTCACTGTTTCCTGAAACGGTAGGGGAGTAAAATGATATTTCGATCAAGCTTTCTGTTGGGTCCCAAACCCCGTTACAAGTGTTTTTCCATAATTGTTCGTAATCAGATAGAAGAGCATGTTTGCCGGATTCTATTAAAGTACGCGCGGTTTTAGCGGCTTCTTCCCATTTTGACTCATCATATACAGGATATCCTGCCCATGTGGCGTAAACTTTTGATAATAAGCCTAGAGCAGCCCCCCTGGAAAAACGATAGCTGTTATCGATGCGGTATTGGTCATCTTGTGCATAGGGCAGTATTCTACTAGCGTAAAGCAGGTCATCTTCGATGAATTCATACACTTTTTCCGGTTTTACTTGAACAAATGTTCTTGGATCTTGTTTCGACATTTCTGTATTGGTCATAAGAGCAATATTACCATATCTGCGCACTAATTCAAAGTAAAACATAGCTCTTAAAGCTCTTGCTTCAGCTATATATAAAGTGGCCAATTGACGGTCGGTATCTGAGTATGTATTTATTTTGCTTGAGATTCTTTCTAGAAAATCATTCGCATTATAGACACCGGCATACAAAGATGACCAAGTAGTTTGTACTTCCGATTGAGTGGTAGGAAATGCATTGGCTGGTATGATACGATAGTTCTCCGTACTATTTCCTTCTGCCTGCTCCATATCTGTTCCTAAATTAAACAATATAGATAAATGATAGCCATATTGTCCATCTTCTATGGTTGAACGATAAACACCTTGTAATACAATCTCTGCCTCTTTAGCATCTCGCATAAAGTTTTTCTTTTCTACATCGGTGCTGGTTTCTTCGTCTAATGTGCAAGAATTAAAAGGTAATGCACATATTACTGATATTGCTATATAGTATAGAATCTTTTTCATTGTACTTAATTTATTATTAAAATTGAATATCAAGCCCAAAAGTAAATACTTTACTCTTTGGATATGCACCCCAATCTAGTCCAGGAGTCATCGGATTGCTCCCTGCTGTACTTACTTCCGGATCATAACCACTATATCCTGTAACACAGAATAAGTTTTGTCCTGTAGCATAAACACGAAGTCTGGATACATAGAATTTACTTGTCCATTTTTTAGGTAAAGTATAACCTAATGTTATATTTTTCAAACGAAGGAATGAACCGTCTTCTACAAAACGTGAATAGACATCATTGGTAATGTATCCATTATATAAAGGTACTTTATTGGATGCATTGGTCGGACTCCAGCGATCCGCTACTTCAGCCAGCATATTTCTACGTCCGCTTCTTGATTGAGTTGAATATAGACGGGTTGCATTATAAACGTCATTGCCGTAATTGAATTGTAGCATGAAACTGAAGTCAATCCCTTTATAATTTAGTGTATTGGTGATACCTCCATACCATTTGGGGATTGCAGAACCGATGACAGTACGGTCTTTGGTTGTAATTTTACCATCTCCGTCTTGATCTTTATATTTTACTACACCCGGTCTTAAAGGCTCTTTTGTACTATAGCGCGGGTCATTAACGACTCCGTCTTTTAAATACAATGTAGGATCGCCTGGCTTTGTGTAAAAATCAGAACTTTGGTAGATCCCATCAAACTCATATCCGTAGATCAATCCTAAAGATTCACCAACTTTGGCTATGTAATCATATGCGGTGAAGTTGCTGTCGAATCCGGAACGTGCATACATCGCATCTACACCGGAAGCAAGTGACTTTAATGTATTTTTGATAAATGATATATTAAAGTTCGTATTCCAAGTAAAATCTCTTGTTTGTATGTTAATACTGTTCACATTTAATTCAAATCCTTTATTTTGGATCTTACCAATGTTCTGCATTTGTGAGTTAAAACCTGTAATGTGTGCAAGTGATTGAGCTAGCAAGAGATCTTTTGTATTTTTGATAAAGAAGTCTGCTGTAATATTTAGGCGACTATCAAAGAAACCAAGATCTACACCTAAGTTCACGGTATTGGAACCTTCCCATTTCAGGTTAGCGTTTTTGAGTTGTTTCGGTGTCAATACCGTTACTGTATTATTACCTACTCCATATTTACTAGCTTCATATAAATCTAATGATAAATAGTTTGAAATACGGTCATTACCGACAGTACCCCAACCGAAGCGAACTTTAAAGTTTGACAACCATTTTATATCTTTCATGAATGCTTCTTCAGAAACACGCCAAGCAGCTGAGAAAGAGGGAAAGTATCCCCATTTATTCTTTTGGGAGAATACAGTAGAACCATCTGCACGTATTGTCGCTGTTAATAAATAGCGATTGTCATAATTATAGTTACCACGGGCGAAGAAGGATAGTAGCATCTTGTCATTATAGCTGGAGCTCACTTTACTAGGAGTAGCTCCGATGCCTAAATTGTCATTGCCCAGATTATCAAATGGGAAATCCATCGCTTCTCCTAATAGATATTCGCTGCTTTTGAATGAAACTTCATGGCCTAACATCACATCATAAGTATGTTTTTTAATCTTTTGTTTCCATGTGAGGTTATTATAATTAGTCCAACGTACGTCGCGTCCCATTTGAGTTCGGCCATACGGCTTTTCTCCATTACGATATGCTTCTTTAGAACCTGTTTTGTAAAAAATGTCAGTTCTGCTGTCAGTTGTATTATAGGTACCAGCTGTCTTAAATGTTAATCCTTTAATAATTTGCCAGGTTATAGATGCATTGGCTGACCACATTTCTCCACGTTTATTATTAGTAACGGATTCGGTTTGCATGACAGGATTGACTTGAGCAAGGCTTTCTCCAGTCTCTAGCATTTCAGGGTCAATAGCAGAATTTAATAATTCTTCATCTGTCAGCTTCAGACCACCTGTTGGACGTGCACTTAGAATTTGTGCTAACATATTAAAACGTCCGGAGTCTGCGGAAGTTCCCACGCCTTTACGGTTCGTTTGTGCGTAATTAACTGTTGTATCAAAAGTGATGTTTTTTGTTATCTTTTGATTAAAGCGAATTTTACCTGTCGTTTTATCAAATCCACTATTCTTAAAAATACCATTTTCAATATAACGGGAAAATGAAGCTGTATATTTGGTATTATCACTACCGCCTGAGATGGATAGATTATGGTCTTGTGACCATGTCGGATTGAAAGTCTCTTCTTGCCAGTCTACTCCTTTCATTCCGATATAATCTTCCGCTGATTGATAAAGATAAGGAATTCCATTATCATCATTTCCTGATTTATAGTAGGAATTTGCATATTCGGTTTTTATTTCTCCTTGCAATTTAACGAATTCATAAGGAGAAAGTACATCTAACATTTTTGAAATCTTACGATAACTTGCAGAGCCGTTGTAGTTAATTACAGGGCGTCCTACTTTACCTGACTTGGTGGAAACCATAACCACCCCATTGGCTGCGCGCGCACCGTAGATAGCGGCAGAGGAGGCATCTTTTAAAACTTCTATAGATTCAATATCGGAGTTCGATAAATAATCGATATTATCTACTTGAAAACCATCTACGATATAAAGTGGAGAAGCATCTCCTGTTAAAGTACCTACACCACGGATGTTGATATTAAATCCAGCTCCTGGTGTACCGTCAGTTTGGGTAATTTGTACTCCGGCAATTTGTCCTCCTAAAGCCCCCATAACAGAACTGCTTTTATAGCCTTCAATGTCTTTGGAAGCGACGGATGCAACAGAACCTGTCAAATCACCTCGCTTCATGGAACCATATCCGACAACAATAACTTCGTCTAAAGTTTTATTATCTGGTACCATTTTAACATTCATAGGAGATTGTCCGGTATATTTAATCTCTTGGGTTTTATATCCAATATATGAGAAAGATATTATTGAACCTTTTGAGGTTGTTAACGTAAAGTTTCCGTCGAAGTCAGTAATAGCTCCAGTAGATGCACCTTTTACCATAACTGTTGCTCCGATAAGCGGAGTGTCTGTTTCATCTACAACAACACCTTTTACAGTTATGTTCTGGGCTTGTAAGCTGATTGTGAAAATCAGTGCTAAGAGGGTGATATACCCTCTTAGTTTTATTGATTTAGTGATTGTATTATACATAGTTAATGATGTTTTGCTCATTATTTAATAAATTTTTTGTCAAACCATATGATGATAGGTGCTATTTTCTTTCCATTTTTTAATGATTCTCCGGTTTCTGTTGTATCAACGGTGACATTTGTAAGGAAAGTCATTTCTCCAACCATAATTCCATTAGCATATTCTCCATTACTATTTTTCCAGATATTCGGACTGATATGTATAGTCAGGTCATTAGGAACTACATAGGCTAATGCTACGGATAGTCTATCCGATTGATTAGGTAATTTCTTACTATGGCTCATGTCGTATACGCTGCCGTAATATGACATCGGATTCCTAGACCCGGTTGATAGTTTTATATCCATAGCTTTATAATATGTAGTCCATAGTTCATTTAAGAATGAACCGGCAGCTCCGGGTGCTCCTTTTACTAAAGTACCTTCTGTGGGATAGTAGTTAAATGAACGGCGGTAATCTAATGCGAAATTAGAAGTTGTAGTTATTCCGTTAACTGTAACCAACGGAACTGTTGAATTACCACCATTTTTCGGATCAGCTTGGAAGACAAAAGGATTATAATGGATATGTACTCCATTATTTGCTTTTAAGTCATAATGAATAAATACAAGAGTTGTTTGAGATATTTGGCTATCTTTATCTGTTCCGGCTGTTGCTGTAACATAACAAAATCCTATTGTATTTGCTTTGACTCCATTTTTATCTGCGGGCCATGTAGCTTCTTGATTGAAACTGATTTTTCCTGTATTGCTATCGATTGTTAAGTTGTCACAATTATTTCCGTTCTTGATGCTCCATGCGACCGATACATTCCCTTTAAGCCCTGTTTGTGGACTTGGGAAAGTGAAGCTTTTTAATGTAGCATCCGCATTAGCTTCATTATCTTCTGTAATTCTAAATTGATTAGCATTATTTTCTTCTGGTACATCAATGTTGTTTCCATAACGAATATCAGTGAAGTAATTAGGATTCTCAATGATATTCAGAGTAAATGTCGCATCTGCAGGATTTTCTGCGTTTTTAGAGTTAGTCGCTCTCACGGTAAGAGGATAATTTCCTTGTGGAATAGTATTTCCCTTTTCTACAGAGATTGTTCCAGTTTGGGCGTCAAATTCTATCTGACCCTTTAATGCATCCGGTTCATTAATCAAGCTGAATTGGATATTATCTCCTTTCAACCCTTCCTTAGGACTAATGGTGAACTTTGAATATTGATATTTATCAATACTTGTTTCATATTCGAATCCTGAAATTGGCTCAATGTATTCTACGACTTGTAGTGTAAATGCATTATTGAAATCTTCTTCTCCAAAATTGTTTTTAACATGTATTGAGATGACATAGTTATTTCCACTTTGCAATCCGTGGTCTTTGTCAACGGAAAGAACTCCGGTAGTTGGATCTATTTTAATTTTATCTGTTGTAGGAGTAATATTTTTTATAGAATATTCTATTCCTTCTAATGAACCTTTAAGTGCAGGCGCATTACTCTGAAATGAGGTCTTTCCACTTTTGTCGTTTTCAGCTTCTAGCATATCTTCGTTAGGAGTGTACTCCAAACCAAAAGGTGCTGACGTGACATTTATTTCTAGTGCATTCTCAAATATTCCTTCATCTTCAGAAGAAGCTCCGGTTGTTAGTTTTAATGAGATGTTATAAATACCAGGAAGAAGTGCTGTGCTACCTTTGATAATACTTATTTTTCCACTTTTAGTGATGTCGAAGTATTTTGAATAGTCACTTTTTGCAATCTCATATTTGGTAATGGTTACATGATCTCCATCTGTCTTGACTTGCGCTGTTGGTAGTTCTACTTCACTGGGTTCCACTGTAATTCCATCGGGGACGGCCTTCAAGAAGTTTATTTCTACAATATCTTTAAATTCATAATAATTCCCTCCGGATATGCATGATATGGATAATTTATATAGGCCAACTTGCATATCTTTGGTGCTATTTATAGATATGAATCCATCATTTGGGTTGATAGTAAAACAATCTCCGGAATAGGCTTCACCTTTTAAAGTTACTTTGGTTATAGCAAAATCAGAAGGTGTATTTCCTTTATAAGTTGGGCTACTAATTCTTCCACTCATCGAAGGACCTATATCAGTCATACCTGAGTAGAATATTGTGAATTTAGTAGAATCGGTAGTTTCTGTATCATCACAAGATGTATAAACTACACTCATTATAACTATCATCAGACTCATTATAAGCCTTGATTTGGTTTTTAATAATGCATGTTTCATTTCTTAGATATATTAATTAAGTGTGTATGATAAATTATATTCTTTATTATCAATAATTACTTTTACTGATGTTCCATTTGCATGGAATGTTCCAGCGGCTTCATCATCTGCTATATCTGTAAATGTGGCTGTCATGTTGATGTTTGCTGCTTCCGCGCCATCATTAATTGGATAAATTATGCTAATGAATCTTGCAGCACCATTTACTATTTTAGGTTTACGTATGGTAACTTGATAACCTTTACGTTCGGTTTTTTGTCCTATATCATTAGAAGTATTAGTCGTTTTTACGGATGCGCTATAATCGTTGGCTGTTTCAACAAAGGTTCTAAGCATGATATTGTTATTGTCGCTAAAAGCCGTATGTGCACCGTAAATATGGCTGTCTTTTTGTCCTTCGTCTATTACGACATCGCTCGATGCGTTTTCAATAGGACATAAATGAAAATTCACATTGATGTTACTGTTATGGTCTGCTGTGGTATCATATCCTTCATCTACTATCACAAAGAACTTTTGATTAACAAAAAATACAGAACGGCGATGGGTCAAATTCAGATGTTTTTCACCTGAAACAGTATATGTCGGATTTTCAGTAACTAAGACATCGTAGGATGTTGCTTCATCCGTCTTTGTTGTTAATTGAAGCAATTTCCCTTTCATACTATCATCAGGTATTGTTTTACTCATTATGGTTAACGTGTTATGTCTGGCTGTTCCGCGATAGGTCTCTCTATCGCTCCCACTGTATGCGTATGACCCTGCGTCAGGGAAGAAATTACGTCCTTTTTTATATAAACTAAATGTACCGTTATCTGGTTGACAGTGATATTTATTATTAGGATTATTGTTGTTTTTTAGGATCATCATCATAGATTGGTCATCCCATTTATTACGCAGAATATAATATCCTCCATTTGAATAAGCTTTTTGTAAATAAGTAGGTGTGGATCCACTTTGCCTTTCTGAAGCCATCCATTGTATTTCTTGATCATCCGGGAACATTTCTGCATACTTTTTGAAATTTTTAATGAGTACACTTTTTCCTAAACGACTGGAACGGGTATCATTAAAGTTTTCTACACTGTAATTAG
>OODO01002189.1_pt1 | contig 11243 bp, 10 predicted proteins | sample 1671261 | NCBI WGS metagenome assembly OODO01 (sample SAMN06348138, study PRJEB24527) | human gut metagenome | biome: human gut; feature: ankylosing spondylitis patient; material: feces | host: Homo sapiens | place: China | collected 2015-10 | reverse complement strand
GATGCTGTTCCATATCCTGCAATGTATAGTGGAGCGGTTCAAAATATGGGACGATACCCCAGATAAGTCCCAAGCAGAGTTCTTTACCGACAGCTATGGCGTGGTGCATAACCAACCGGTTTTGGTTTCTCTTAACACCAAATATTCGCCGATCCTTATATCTCCAGAGCAAAGATTCGAGGTTGTTGGAAAAGTTTTGAACTAAAAAGATGGGAGGAGTTTTCGTGGATACGATCAAGCGTGTTCAGGATTTGATGCAAGCGCGTGATATGAATCTGTGTGTGTTGGCAAAGAAATGCGGAATATCGTACTCCACAATCCAAACCACTGCTCGTCGGGGAGGCCAGTTGAGCGTAGAGACGATTGAAAGAATCTGTCTGGGTTTGTTATGGCTCCCCATCGCCGCAGCAGTCCACAGGCGGTTTTGAAAGGTAGATCTCCTTCATTTTCATTTTCTGCTTAACGGCAGCAATAAAAAAGACCCCCGCAGCGTATGATTTGACGCCGCGGGGTTTCTCAATTGTTCGGTTTGTATTGCAGCACCTTCTGGGAGAACGTCCGGTCGAAGAACTGGATGAAGGGCCCAAGGCAGAACGCACAGATCAAGGTGCCAAGGCCCACAAGGCCACCCAGCAGCCAGCACAGCAGGGCGCTGAGCGCATCGGTGAAGATGCGGCACCCGAAGTACGGGCAGGGTGTGTAGTCCCGCAGACCGAGGGAAAGGTAATCGTAGGGCGCGATGCCGAGGTCAGCGGTCTGGTAGAGCGAAGCGCCCAGCGCCGTGACCAGCACCGCCGCGATGACCCACGCCAACTGCACCGCCAGCGACGGCGCGTCGCCGAAGTGGGCGTGAATGGGGTCATAGAACGCCGTGACGATGTACCCGATGCAGATGCCGTTGACGAAGGTGCCAAGGCCGATGTACTTGCGCCCGAACCAGAATTCCAGCAGGAAAAACAGGATGTTCGTGCACAGGTTCTGGGTGCCCAGCGAGATGCCGAGCAGCTCCGCCAGCCGCATGTTCAGGGCGCTGATGGAGTCGTTGCCGAGGTGGGACTGCTTGAAAAGCGCAATGCCAAGGGCGATGATGACGATGCCCGCCACCATGCCCACCACCCGCCGGGCAGTCGGTTTGCGCAATGCGGTGCCGTTCATAGGGAATTCTCCTTTAGCGTTTCTTTTCCCCTATTATACGCCTGCTTTGGGCGGGAGACAAACTATTTATGGAAAGATACAACGATATACGGGGATTGACTTACCCCTTTAATCTCGCCTCAATCCGTTCTTTCTCCAGCCCCTCCCCGATCACGATGAGCACTTCCTGCCCCTTGGGGATAGCGTTTGCCGTCAGGCCGTCGGCGGTGGCGTTCAGCTTCACCCCGCCGTTCTCGTCCTGTACGAAGCCTTTCGCCCGCAGCACATGGCCGCACGCGGGGTCGGTGAAGAGGGCCGGGATATTCTGTTCGAGCTGCTGGCACGAGAGGCCCAGCTCCAAAAAGTAGGCCGAACCAAAGGCCCTATGCTCGTCGAAGTGGAGCTTTTCGCAGCTGGCCTGACGGCAGCCGCAGCGGTCGATGGCGGCAAAGTCCTCGCTGCCCCACTCGTCCCACGGTTTTGTCAGCAGTTCGCCGGGCCGGAACGTCCGGCTGCACTTGCACGCAGCCAGCGCACGGTTCAGGTGCTCTTGTGCGGCCTCCCTCTGCGCCGCATCGGCCAGTTGGCTGCGGCTGAAGACCACCGCGCCCGCGTTGGCAGCTTCGGAGGCCAGAACAAAAGCGCCCGATACAGAAAATCCGCATCGGGCGCTTTTTCAATCGCTAATTAAGTTATTGCTGTTGACTCAGGCGTTTACCTGGGAAGCTGCAACAGCGCAGGCAACGGTCATGCCAACCATCGGGTTGTTGCCGGCACCGATCAGGCCCATCATCTCAACGTGAGCGGGCACAGAGGAGGAACCAGCAAACTGGGCATCGCCGTGCATACGGCCCATGGAGTCGGTCAGGCCGTAAGAAGCCGGGCCAGCTGCCACGTTATCCGGGTGCAGGGTACGGCCCGTGCCGCCGCCGGAAGCAACGGAGAAGTACTTCTTGCCGTTTTCCAGGGCCCACTTCTTGTAGGTGCCTGCAACCAGGTGCTGGAAACGGGTCGGGTTGGTGGAGTTACCGGTGATGGAAACTTCAACACCCTCAGCCTTCATGATAGCAACGCCTTCCAGAACGTCGTTAGCGCCGTAGCACTTAACAGCAGCGCGCTCGCCGTCAGAGTACGGGATGGTCTCAACAACCTTCAGTTCGCCGGTCTTGAAGTCGTAATCGGTCTTGACATAGGTGAAACCGTTGATACGGCTGATGATCTGGGCAGCATCCTTGCCCAGGCCGTTCAGGATAACACGCAGGGGTTCCTTGCGGACCTTGTTGGCGGTACGGGCAATGCCGATTGCGCCTTCAGCAGCAGCAAAGGATTCGTGGCCAGCCAGGAAAGCGAAGCAATGGGTGTCCTCATGCAGCAGCATGGCACCCAGGTTGCCGTGGCCCAGGCCAACCTTACGCTGTTCAGCAACAGAGCCGGGGATGGTGAAAGCTTCCAGGCCTTCGCCGATGGCAGCAGCGCAGTCAGCAGCGCTCTTCAGGCCGCGCTTGACAGCAATGGCAGTGCCCAGGGTGTAAGCCCAGACGGCGTTATCGAAGCAGATGGGCTGGATGCCGCGGATGATCTTATCGCAGTCGATGCCCTTGGCCAGCAGCATCTCGTTGCAGGCGTCGAGGCTCTCCAGACCGTTGGCCTTCAGGCAGGCCTCGATCTTGGGCATACGGCGATTCTGGGATTCAAAAGTTGCCATAATCTATGTTCCTCCCTCTCTTATTCTTCACGCGGGTCGATGTACTTGACAGCGCCCTGCTCAGCAGAGAAGCGGCCGTAAGTGCCGATGTTCTTCTCGTAAGCTTCCTTCGGGTCCATGCCATGGCGGATTGCTTCCAGCATTTTGCCCAGACGGACGAACTGATAGCCGATGACCTGGTTGTCTTTATCCAGAGCGGTCTTGAGGATGTAGCCCTCGGTCAGCTCCAGGTAGCGAACGCCCTTGGCCTTGGTGGAGAAGATGGTACCGGTCATGGAACGCAGGCCCTTGCCCAGGTCATCCAGACCAGCGCCGACAGGCAGGCCGTTCTCAGAGAAAGCGGTCTGGCTGCGGCCGTAAACGATCTGCAGGAACAGCTCACGCATTGCAACGTTGATAGCGTCGCAGACGAGGTCGGTGTTCAGTGCTTCCAGGATGGTCTTGCCGGGCAGGATCTCGCCAGCCATAGCAGCAGAATGGGTCATGCCGGAGCAGCCGATGGTTTCAACCAAAGCTTCCTCAATGATGCCGTTCTTGATGTTCAGGCTCAGCTTGCAGGTACCCTGCTGGGGTGCGCACCAGCCCACACCGTGGGTATAGCCGCTGATGTCCTCAATTTTATAGGCCTTGACCCATTCGCCCTCTTCAGGGATGGGAGCGGGACCATGCTTCGGACCCTTCGTGATCGGGCACATATTGTTGACCTGTGCGGAGTATTCGATCATAATATTCTCTCCTTTGCATTATTGTCGGAAGCCGGTGCCATTTGCACCGCACAAACATCAGCAAGCCTGCGCGGGGGCTGTGCGTTCCGGCCGTCCATTGTCAAGCTTTTCACAGCTAATTTTATTATACGAGGGTAGTGGCCTTTTTTCAAGATGTTAGTCTTTTCTAACCGTCTGTTTTTGATAAATTTTTCTTGCCATTTTCTGCATATTCAGCAAAACGCCGCCCCGTTTTGCCTGCGGGGCGGCGTTTTCACCAGTCAAAAGAATTCTAAAATCTATTCCAATCGGCAGATTGGAAACGAAAGCGGGATGCAGGAGCGCAGCACAGCCACAGTGCCCCCCTCCTTTGCTTTATCCCATCAGAAAGCCGAACAACAGCGGCGCAATGCCGCTTGCCGCTGCCATGCACAACACAGCAGCCAGCACGGTTTTGGCAAAATACCAGGCGTTCTTAGGCGGCAGCGGTTCCGGCTTTTGCTGCTTTTTGCCGCGGGGCGCGGGGGCGGCGGGCTGCGGCAGCTCCAGGGCCGTCAGGGCCGCCAGCGCACCAAACAGCAGCATAACCAGCGGAAACACCATGGATACCCGGATGGATACCACCGCCTGTGCCAGATAGCTGCACAGCGCCAGCATGACTGGGGCCACGCCGGGAGTGTTCCAGCTCCGTTCCCCGCGCCGCAGGTGGGCCGCCACCAGCAGCAGCCAGGCGGCCAAGCCAAGAATGCCGGTCGTCAGCAGCTGTTCCAGATATTCGTTATGCGCGGCATAGAACGTCGCCATGCGGGCTGTCATGGCGTCGCCTGCCCAGGCGGCCACGGCGGTATGCATCATGCCGGGGCCAATGCCCACAATCTTGCGCAGCAGGCTGCCGTCCGCCCAGGTGCCAAACGCAGCGCGCCAGGCCACGCCGCGGTAGGTACCCCAGTCATCGTTGAACACCAGCAGGTTATGCAGGCTTTCCGGCAGGGGCAGGTTTGGCATTGCATTGGCCAGCACAAAGGCCAACGCCCCCACCGCCAGCACAGCAATGGTGATGACCCGCCCCGGCAGGTACAGTGGGGCCTGCGCTGCAATGCCTTTGCGGGCCAGCACAAACAGCACCAGCCACAGCAGCAGACTTGCCGCCATGCAGGGCAGTGCCACCTGCCACGCGCCCAGTTTGGCCAGCAGGGCGGTGCCGCCCTGGGTGTAAACGCTGGCACGCATGTAATGCATCCAGGCAGCCCAGCCGAAGAACGCCGCACTGATGAGCGCCGCACGGCGCAGGTGGCGGGTGGTAAAGCTTTTATGGCAGACCAGCACCATCACCGCCGCGCCGATGCCCAGGGCAAGCGCCTCTGAATCCACAACGGCCAGCGCCAACGCGCCAAACGCTGCCGGAATGCCGGTCCAGACAGCGGTTCTGGTATCTTTGGCGTTCAGGAACTGGTAAAACACAATGGGCAGCGCTACCGAGAAAAAGCAGCCGTTAAAGTCCTTCTGTCCCAGGGTTGAAAAAAACTGTGCGCGCTCCACCACGGCGGTGTCTGCATACGCGCCGATAAGGTCAATGTTAAAGATGTTGAGCACATACAAAACTGCCACAATGCTTGTGGTAATGCCCAGCACCCAGAAAACAAAATCCAGGTTTTCAAGGTCCAGGTAGCTGCGCACAGCCCAGTACCCGGCGGCGGTAAACAGCACCAGCATCAGCCCGCCGTAATAGCCCCCCAGCCCCCAGGTGGACGCCGTGGGCGAAAGCGATGTAAAGGTGGAAATCAGGCTAGTGCCTGCAAAGGCCAGCACACCCCACAGGGTTACATCCCGTCCGGCGTTGGCGTTGCGCGGGCGGGGCGCACGGGCCCCAATGGCCGTACAGGCCACCAGCCAGAGCAGGAACAAGAGAAACAGGGTAAAACAACCGGTGAACTTGGTCACACCAAGGTTGGAAAATTTATCAATGTACAGCGGGTACACGCACAGCACCGCGCACAAAAAAGCGGTTGCCGAGGTGCCCGCCAAGCGGTTGATCGCTTGCTGTTGGTCAGAACGCATGGTTCAAATTACCTCCGGGTCTTTTTCCCGCAGGCTTTGCGGCGTGCGGGTAACTGTATTGTATTATTTTACCCGTTCCCCTGCTGCTTTTCAACCGTTGCTACAGGTTTTACAAATAGGAAACATATCCCGCCCGCCACGGCGCTGGCTACCGCCAGCATATGCCGGGCAGGCAGGTCCAGCAGCTGGCTGCCCGCATAACTCAGCAGGCTGCCGGCGCTCATGCCAAGGGCGATCAAGCCATAGTTGACCCCCGCATGGGCAAGGCCGAACAGGTCCGTATTTAAGGCGGGCTGCACCGCCGCGCCGCCGGAGTAAAAGCAGGTCAGCACACAGTAAGCCGCCAGCACCCACCACCCCTGCGCAAAGGCAAACCCGATGCTGCCCGCCGCCAGGGCCGCATACACCCCGTACAAAACTGGTTTGCGGCCCCAGTGGTCACTGGCAGCGGGGCAAAGCAACCGCCCTGCTGCGCTGGCCGCACTGCCCACTGCCACGCACAAGGGCGCCCACTGCTCCGGCAGGCCGCGGTCCGCTGCAATGGTCAGAATCTCCGGGCTGAACAGCAGCATGGGCGGGGCTGCCAGCGCCACCCCCGCAACACACAGGCGGTACTGCGTGGTGCGCACCATCTGGTAGGGCGGCAGGTCGTTTGCCGCTTTTGCGTTTGGCTGGCCGGCGGGCTGGGGTGGATTTTGCAGCACGGCGGCGGATGCCCCGCACACCGCCAGCACCACCACACCGAGCGCGGCAAAACAGACACGCATCCCCCAGCGGTTTTCCACAAAACCCACAAAAACGGTTAAAAACGCACCGGAAAGCCCCATAGCCGCACCGCTGACCCCCGTTGCCAGCCCTTTGCGGCTGGCATACCACTTTTGGGCGCAGGCCAGCACCGCCGGGGCCAAAAAGGCGCTGCCTACCCCCGCCGGGATGCTGTACACCAAAAAGAACAACGCCGCATTGCCCTGCGGCACCAGCGCTGCCCCCATGCTGCCGCCGCCCAGCAGCGCGGTACCCCACAGGGCCGCATAGCGCGGGCCGTGCTGATCCTGCACAAAACCGCCGATGGCGCAGCCGATGCCATACCCTGTCACCAGAATGGCAAAGCTGAGCATGGCCTGCCCGCGGGAAAAGCCGTACTGCGCCATGACCGGCTTTTGGAACACGCCCCACGCCGCCGGAATGCCGGTCAGCAGCTGCACGGCCGCACCGGCGGCCAGAATTTTAGGGTTGCCGTTTTGTTTTGGCATGGTGTTCTTCCTCCTTATCCTTCCAGTTCCACACAGTTTGATACAGCTTCAGTATGCCCCGTTTTTGTTGACAAAAAACGCCGGGACAGATATGATAAAGAGGTATATCTTTTGATTTTTCCGCGGGCCGCTGCCCGCGCAGATAATAGGGAGGAACAACCATGAAAACACAGCCGTTGAAGGGCATGCGCGACCTTTTGCCGCGCGAGCAGGCATTGCGTGATTACATTCAGGGCCAGATTTTGGATACTTACCGCGCCGCCGGGTTCCAGCGTATTTCCACCCCCATCCTGGAGGATATGGAAAACCTGGACAAATCCGATGGCGGCGACAACCTGAACCTGATCTTCAAGGTTCTCAAGCGCGGCGAAAAGCTGGCCGCTGCCCTGCGCTCCGGCGATGAAAAGCAGCTTTCCGATATGGGCCTGCGCTATGACCTGACCCTGCCGCTTTCCCGTTACTACGCTGCCAACCGCAACGAGCTGCCCAACCCCTTCAAGGTGATCCAGACCGACCGCGTTTACCGTGCCGAGCGCCCGCAGAAGGGCCGCCTGCGCGAGTTTGTGCAGTGTGATATCGACATTCTGGGCGATTCTTCCCCCAATGCCGAGGTGGAGCTGATCGATGTGACCACTCGCGCTCTGCTGCGCATCGGTTTCAAAGATTTCACTGTCAACATCAACGACCGCCGCATCCTGCGCGCCATGCTGGAAAAGATGGGCTTTGCCGCTGACCAGCTGGATTCCGTCTGCATCAGCTTTGACAAGCTGGATAAGATCGGTGCAGACGGCGTAAAGAAAGAGCTGCTGGAAAAAGAGTTTGACGCCGCCGCTGTGGAAGCGCTGGATGAGTTCCTGCGCGCCGGGGATTTCAGCCTGGACGCCGTGACCGCCCGCGTTGGGGACGAAACCCTGACCGCCGACCTGCGCTATGTCATCGCCACCGCCGAAAAGATTGCCAACGGCCGTTACGGCATTGCCTATGCCCCCAGCCTGGTGCGCGGCCAGGGATACTATACCGGCATGGTGTTTGAAGTGACCTGCCCGCAGTTCAGCGGCGCTGTTGCAGGCGGCGGCCGCTACGACAATATGGTTGGCAAGTTCATTGGCCAGCAGGTGCCCGCCGTTGGCTTCTCCATCGGGTTCGAGCGCGTCTGCGGCATTCTGCTGGAGCAGGATTACCAGATCCCCGGTGCCAAGCAGAAGCTGGCCCTGCTGTATCTGAAGGATGCCGATTTCGCCGCCGTGCTGGCCAAGGCCGATGCCCTGCGCGCAGCCTATGATGTGACGGTTCTGCCCCAGGCCAAAAAGCTGGGCAAGCAGTTCGGCACATTGGAAACCGCTGGTTACAACGCTGTTGCCTTTGCGGACAACGATGATATCAAGGTTCTTGGTCAAAAAGCCGAATAATTAGAATTATTTTTGTGGGGTGTGCCGGTTTTGCGGCGCACCCCGCTTTTTTTGACATCAAGCTGTAACATTCCGGTGCCACTTCCGTGTTATACTGGTAAAGGAAGCAGATATTGCTTTTGGCTTACCCCTTACCACACAACACAATAAGGAGAGTGCCCTATGAAACATACAACACTATCCCGCTTTGCCAGCCTTGCCGCATCCGCCGCGCTGGCGCTCAGCCTTGCTGCCTGCGGTTCCACCAGCCGCAGCACCTACTCCGCCGCTCCTTCTAACGATACCGCCGCCTTTAGCAGCCAGGATGCCGGAGACTATGAATCTTACAGCGCCGAAAGCGCCGCAGCCGGGGAAGGCAGCAGTTTTTCTTCAGACGATCTGACCAGCTCGATGCTGGATCCTTCCACGGTGGAAAGCAGCCGCAAGATCGTGTATAACGCCAGCGTGCGGATGGAAACCACCGACTATGATACCACCCGCGCCGCCTTGCAGGAGGCCGTAACCGCCGCGAACGGCTACCTGGAAAGCACTGACCAGGGCGGCAGCAAGGATTCCGGCAGCCGCTATACTTATTACACCGCGCGCATCCCCGCCGAAAACTACCGCAGCTTTTTGACCGCCGCCGGGGAAGCCGGGAACGTGACCTCGCTGAACGAGAGTGCGCAGGACATTACTGCTGAGTATGTAGATGTGGAAGCCCGCCTGAAAGCCCTGAACGACCAGCGTGACCGGCTGAACGCCCTGGCCGACAAAGCTGAAACCACCGCCGACCTGCTGGAAATTGAAAGCCAGCTTTCGGATGTGCAGTATCAGCTGGAAAGCTACACCGGCCAGATGCGGCTGATGGATAACCAGGTGCGCTATTCCACCGTGGATATTTCCCTGCAGGAAGTGCGGGTACTGACCCCCACCGCCACCACCTTTGGCGAAAAGTTTGTGGAAGCCGTTACCAGCGGCTGGCGCGGCTTTGTGGATGGGGCCGAAGATCTCATCCTGGTGCTGGTTTACCTGTGGCCGGTGGTACTGATCGTGCTTGCCATCCTGCTGGTGGCACGGCCCGCCCTCAAGCGCCGCAAGGCCCGCCGGGCGGAGAAAAAGCAGGCCAAGCTCGCTGCAAAGGCTGCCGCCCAGGAGCAGCCCGCAGAGCCCGCCAAACCGGACGACACCGTAAAATAAATCGCACCTCTTCTTTCCAACTTATATCGCAAAGCGGGCGCGCCGTCTATTGCATAACGGTGCGCCCGCTTTGTTTTATTTTTACCGGCTGTGCTTACAGGCCGTACAGCTCGGTATATTTGTTTTTCAGGTAGTTGGTGTAGTGGGCGGCATCAAATGCGCCGCCGCACAGGCTTTGCACCAGCCACTGCGGTTCCTTGGCGCGGCCATGCTGCCACACGCGGCTGCGCAGAGCGTCTTTCAGCGGCTGCATGTTGCCTTCGGCCCACTGGGCGTCCAGGTCCATGGTTTTGCGCAGGTCATCCACCGCCTGTGCGCTGTAAGCACTGCCCAGCGCATAGCTGGGGAAGTAGCCCATATCGCCCATTGCCCAGTGGATATCCTGCAAACAGCCGTGGGTATCGTCCGGCACATCCACGCCAAGGTATTCCTTATACTTGGCGTTCCAGGCGGCGGGCAGGTCGGCCACGGTCAGGGTGCCCTGCATCAGGGCCTTTTCCAGCTCATACCGCACCATAATGTGCAAAGAGTAGGTCAGCTCGTCCGCCTCGGTGCGGATCAGACTCGGCTCGGCTCGGTTGACGGCGCGGTAGATCTCTTCCTCGGTCACGCCGTTCAGCTGCTGGGGGAACAGCTCCAGCAAAGTGGGATACAAATAGTGGATGAACGCGCGGCTGCGGCCCACATAGTTTTCAAACAGGCGGCTCTGGCTTTCGTGCAGGCCGGTGGTTGCGCCGCCCGCCAGGATGGTATAATCATACTTAGGGTCAACGTTCAGCTCATACAGGGCATGGCCGCCCTCGTGCGCCACGCTGTACAGGTTGGAGAACATATCCTGCGGCATATAATGGGTGGTAATGCGCACATCGCCGTGCCAGAAGCCGGAGGTAAAGGGGTGTTCGGTTTCGCCCAATACGCAGTGGTCCGGGTCCAGCCCCCACACTTCCATGATCTTTTTGGAAAGCTTGCGCTGCTGCTCAATGGGCCAATTCTGATACAAAAAGTCGGTGCGGATGGCGCTGCCGCGCTCTTTTATGGCAGTCAGCAGCGGCACAATGGTCTCGCGCAGGGCGGCAAAGAAAGTATCGCACTGGGCAATGGTCAGGCCGTGTTCATAGCGGTCCAGCCAAACTTCATACGGGTCGCGGTCAGGGGCAAAATAGTGGGCCTGCGCGCGCAGGGATTCCACAATTTTTTCCAGATACGGGGCAAAACTGGCAAAGTCATTGCCGCGCTTTGCCTTGCCCCATGCGGGCATGCTTTCCTGCGTCAGCTTGGTGAACGCGGCGTACTCTTCTGCCGGGATCTTGCCAATCTCGTCATAGCTGCGCTGCAGCTCCCGCACTTCTGCCTTTTCCTGTTCGGTTTCGGCATCAGCGGCAGCGCGCTGCAGCAGGGCGGCGGTGTCAGCGCTGACCAGCTGGTCAAAGTAGGCGCGGCTCAGCACCTCCATGGCTTCGGCGCGGCCTGCGCTGCTTTCCGGCGGGGCTACCGTCTCACTGTCATAATCGGCAACGGCCATTGCGTACTGGTAGGCATACAGTCTTTTCTCCAGCTCGCGCAGAGCTTTGATGGAATCTTTCATTGAGTTCTCCTTTCCGCCGGGGCGGCGGTTTTTATTTATGGTTTATTATAGCACACCCGGCGGCTGTTCGGCCAGTTAGCAGCACAAAACCGAAAAATTTTGCCCTGCGGCACATATTCCCCCAACTGCCCATTGTCAGGCGCGGGAGCGGGCCTGTATAATGGTTATGGCAATACCGCATAATTCTAAGTGCCGATACGGCGAGCGAGGTGCGGCAGA
>OODO01002186.1_pt1 | contig 11252 bp, 10 predicted proteins | sample 1671261 | NCBI WGS metagenome assembly OODO01 (sample SAMN06348138, study PRJEB24527) | human gut metagenome | biome: human gut; feature: ankylosing spondylitis patient; material: feces | host: Homo sapiens | place: China | collected 2015-10 | reverse complement strand
TATTCGCCGCTTGTCACTGGAATTAAACGGTCGCTTACCGATCATCGGTGTTGGCGGCATCGACTCGGTTATCGCTGCGCGTGAAAAGATTGCTGCGGGTGCCTCACTGGTGCAAATTTATTCTGGTTTTATTTTTAAAGGCCCGCCGCTGATTAAAGAAATCGTTACCCATATCTAATTATTTCTTCGAATTCCTCTTTATAAGATAATCAGGGCTTTATTTTCAGCCCTGGTTGTTTTATATTCATCGCTGTTGCTTATTTAGACATTTTGTACTTTTATTGTTGAGGTTATTAAGCGAAGCGACAATGGATTGTGTTGCTGCGGTTTTATAGGGTAGGGGAGAGGCAGATGCGAATTAAACCAGACGATAACTGGCGTTGGTATTACGATGAAGAGCACGATCGAATGATGCTCGATTTAGCCAATGGTATGCTATTTCGCTCACGTTTTGCGCGCAAGATGTTGACTCCAGATGCCTTTTCTCCCGCAGGCTTTTGCGTTGACGACGCCGCGCTCTATTTCTCTTTTGAAGAAAAGTGCCGCGATTTTAATTTATCTAAAGAACAAAAAGCCGAACTGGTGCTGAATGCACTGGTAGCAATTCGCTATCTCAAACCGCAAATGCCGAAAAGCTGGCATTTTGTTTCCCATGGTGAAATGTGGGTGCCCATGCCGGGCGATGCGGCCTGCGTTTGGTTGAGCGATACTCACGAGCAGGTCAATTTGCTGGTCGTTGAATCTGGCGAAAATGCCGCACTATGCCTGCTGGCACAACCCTGCGTTGTTATTGCGGGTCGCGCGATGCAGTTGGGCGACGCCATTAAAATCATGAACGACAGGCTGAAACCGCAGGTTAATGTTGACAGCTTCAGCCTCGAACAGGCTGTCTAACGCGCCAACTTAAGTGCAGTCTTCGGTACACAGCTACAGCAAAGAATGGTGCCATCATCGCCCATTGCTGATTTTTTCAGCGGCGTGACTTCGCCTTCTAAAAGCTGAACACGGCAACTTCCACAAATGCCCGCGCGGCAAGAATAAGGGATACGAATTCCCTGATTTTCTAATTGCTCCAGCAACACCTGTTGGTTATTTCCACGAAATGCCTGTCCCTGCCAGTCAATATCTACATTTGCGTCCGGTTGTTGCGTGATGTTGGCGGTATCATCAGCGGCAGCTGCGCCGTAAATTTTTGCCGGAGCCGTTGCCAGAATTTCCACCTCATCGCCAACGCGAATCACGCCGCTATTACGGGCAATTAAATTCTGACCAAAATCGACATCGCCGTTATCCTGGGCAGTGCGGAAAGATTGCAATGTTTTTAATGGTTCGCCTGCCGGATGTTTTTGCCCTTTTTCTGGGCTGACGGTGGTGAAAATACAGCGGCTACAAGGTTTAACCACATCAAACACCACATCACCAATGCGAATCACTTTCCAGCTATCTTCTTCCCAGGCTGACGCGCCGGAAACCACCAGATTGGGGCGGAATTGCTCCATTTTTACACTGGTCGGACAACGTTGTTGGAGATCACGTAACGAGGCTTCGTTAGCAAGAAGGTAAGGATAGCCATCAGCAAATGACAGGGGTACAGTGTTGTGGCGTTTCACGCGCCGGGTCATTTGTGGCCCCACCCAGCGTAATTGCACTTCGCGGGAGAAAAATCCACTTAGCCATTTGTTGATCGCGTCTGGCGCAATTCGCGCGGTAAAATGTGTGCCCCAAACTTCGGTTGGTGCGTCTTGTGTGGCGAAATCAGCAAAACGAACATATGCGCTACTGCCATCTGGTGCGGTGAGATGCAAGCCATCATGCACAGGTGAAGGAGTAAACCGTACCATCTGGGGAAACTGGCGAGCGGTAATAAACGTACCGTCAGGTTCCGTGATCATAAAGATGCGATCGAAGGCCAGACCACTGACATCAGCCAGAGCATGTGTAAGACCAATGCCGCGCATCGATTTAACAGGATGAATAAAAAGCCGGGTTAATGTCGCCACGGTGCGGTCCTCAAATGAAAATAAGCCCTCAACTTTATGACATGACGCGCTTATTAGCTATAATGCGCAACAATTTTCTTAGCGCCTGTCCCATTAGGCTATTTTATTTGTCAGTTTGGCCCTGGGTTGTGCTCGAAATCCTCACGTACTTGTGTACGCTCCGGTTTCTCCGCGCTGTCCATGTCCAGACTGACTGCAACAATTACGCCTACTGCGGTAGGCTCTTAGAGTAAAAGTGACGATATGAATTCTCTGTTTGCCAGTACGGCCCGTGGGCTGGAAGAGCTGTTAAAAACTGAACTGGAAAACCTGGGGGCCGTTGAATGCCAGGTGGTTCAGGGTGGGGTCCATTTCAAGGGCGACACACGGCTTGTTTACCAGAGCCTGATGTGGAGCCGCCTGGCCTCGCGTATTATGTTGCCGCTGGGCGAGTGTAAGGTTTACAGCGATTTAGACCTCTATCTCGGTGTTCAGGCGATCAACTGGACAGAGATGTTTAATCCTGGCGCGACCTTCGCTGTCCACTTCAGTGGTTTGAATGACACCATCCGCAACAGTCAGTACGGCGCGATGAAAGTGAAAGACGCGATCGTCGATGCTTTCACGCGGAAAAATCTGCCGCGTCCAAATGTTGATCGCGATGCGCCGGATATCCGCGTTAACGTCTGGCTGCATAAAGAAACCGCCAGTATCGCTCTTGATCTGAGTGGTGATGGTTTACATCTGCGTGGCTATCGCGATCGTGCTGGTATTGCGCCGATCAAAGAAACCCTGGCAGCCGCTATTGTGATGCGATCCGGCTGGCAGCCAGGAACACCGCTGCTCGATCCGATGTGTGGTTCCGGTACGTTGCTGATTGAAGCGGCGATGCTGGCGACCGATCGCGCACCAGGCTTGCACCGTGGGCGTTGGGGCTTTAGCGGCTGGGCGCAGCATGATGAAGCTATCTGGCAGGAAGTGAAAGCGGAAGCGCAAACTCGCGCCCGTAAAGGCCTGGCTGAGTATAGCTCTCATTTTTACGGTTCGGACAGCGACGCACGGGTGATTCAACGTGCACGCACTAACGCCCGTCTTGCGGGGATTGGTGAACTGATCACCTTTGAGGTGAAAGATGTCGCGCAACTGACCAATCCGCTGCCGAAAGGGCCGTACGGCACAGTGTTGAGCAACCCGCCATACGGGGAACGTCTGGACAGCGAACCGGCGCTGATTGCGCTGCATAGCCTGCTGGGTCGGATCATGAAAAACCAGTTTGGTGGCTGGAATCTCTCTTTGTTTAGTGCCTCGCCGGATCTGCTAAGCTGCTTGCAGCTGCGTGCAGACAAACAGTACAAGGCGAAAAACGGCCCGCTGGACTGCGTACAGAAAAATTACCACGTTGCCGAAAGCACTCCAGACAGCAAACCGGCGATGGTAGCGGAAGACTACGGCAACCGCCTGCGTAAGAACCTCAAAAAATTCGAGAAGTGGGCTCGCCAGGAAGGAATTGAATGTTACCGCCTGTATGACGCCGATCTACCGGAATATAACGTTGCCGTTGACCGTTATGCCGACTGGGTGGTGGTGCAGGAGTATGCGCCGCCAAAAACTATTGATGCTCACAAAGCGCGTCAGCGTCTGTTCGATATTATCGCTGCAACCATTTCGGTACTGGGGATTGCGCCAAACAAACTGGTGCTGAAAACCCGTGAACGCCAGAAGGGCAAAAATCAGTACCAGAAACTGGGCGAGAAGGGCGAGTTTCTTGAAGTTACCGAATATAACGCTCACTTGTTGGTGAACCTGACGGATTACCTCGATACCGGTCTGTTTCTCGATCACCGTATCGCCCGTCGTATGCTCGGTCAGATGAGCAAAGGCAAAGATTTCCTCAACCTGTTCTCTTATACCGGCAGCGCCACCGTGCATGCGGGATTAGGCGGTGCACGCAGCACCACCACCGTGGATATGTCGCGTACTTATCTGGAGTGGGCAGAACGCAACCTGCGTTTGAATGGCCTGACCGGGCGTGCGCATCGCCTGATTCAGGCCGATTGCCTGGCGTGGCTGCGTGAGGCAAATGAACAGTTCGATCTGATCTTTATCGATCCGCCAACCTTCTCTAACTCAAAACGAATGGAAGATGCGTTTGATGTTCAGCGCGATCATCTGGCGCTGATGAAAGATTTGAAACGTCTGCTGCGTGCAGGTGGGACGATCATGTTCTCGAACAATAAACGTGGCTTCCGTATGGATCTCGACGGCCTGGCAAAACTGGGACTGAAAGCACAAGAAATTACGCAAAAAACGCTCTCCCAGGATTTCGCCCGTAACCGCCAGATCCACAACTGCTGGCTGATTACCGCAGCCTAAAGGAATAGTAATGTCATTAATCAGTATGCATGGCGCATGGCTGTCGTTCAGCGACGCGCCGCTTCTCGATAACGCAGAACTGCATATCGAAGATAACGAACGTGTTTGTCTGGTGGGCCGCAACGGCGCGGGCAAATCGACGTTAATGAAAATCCTCAACCGTGAACAAGGGCTGGATGACGGTCGCATTATTTACGAGCAAGATTTGATTGTAGCTCGTCTGCAACAGGATCCGCCGCGTAACGTTGAGGGTAGCGTTTATGATTTCGTTGCCGAAGGCATTGAAGAACAAGCGGAATATCTGAAACGCTATCACGATATTTCGCGCCTGGTGATGAACGACCCGAGCGAGAAAAATCTCAACGAACTGGCGAAGGTTCAGGAACAGCTGGATCACCACAACCTGTGGCAGCTGGAAAACCGCATCAACGAAGTGCTGGCGCAACTGGGGTTAGATCCTAACGTTGCGCTGTCGTCGCTTTCCGGCGGCTGGTTGCGTAAAGCGGCATTAGGACGCGCGCTGGTGAGTAATCCGCGCGTGCTGTTGCTTGATGAACCGACAAACCACCTGGATATTGAAACCATCGACTGGCTGGAAGGGTTTTTGAAAACTTTCAACGGGACGATTATTTTCATCTCCCACGACCGTTCGTTTATCCGCAATATGGCGACGCGCATTGTTGATCTCGATCGCGGCAAGCTGGTGACCTATCCAGGGAATTACGACCAGTACCTGCTGGAAAAAGAAGAAGCCCTGCGCGTGGAAGAATTACAAAATGCCGAGTTCGATCGCAAACTGGCGCAGGAAGAGGTGTGGATCCGCCAGGGGATCAAAGCACGCCGTACCCGTAATGAAGGCCGCGTACGCGCCCTGAAAGCGATGCGTCGCGAGCGTGGTGAACGTCGCGAAGTGATGGGTACCGCAAAGATGCAGGTGGAAGAGGCCAGCCGCTCCGGTAAGATCGTTTTCGAAATGGAAGACGTTTGCTACCAGGTTGACGGTAAGCAACTGGTGAAAGATTTTTCGGCCCAGGTTCTACGTGGCGACAAAATTGCCCTGATTGGTCCGAATGGGTGCGGCAAAACCACGCTGCTGAAACTGATGCTCGGTCAGCTTCAAGCGGACAGCGGGCGTATTCACGTTGGCACCAAACTGGAAGTGGCTTATTTCGATCAGCACCGCGCGGAACTGGATCCCGATAAAACGGTGATGGATAACCTTGCCGAAGGTAAGCAAGAGGTGATGGTTAACGGCAAGCCACGCCACGTATTGGGCTATTTGCAGGACTTTCTGTTCCATCCGAAACGGGCGATGACGCCGGTACGTGCGCTTTCTGGCGGTGAGCGGAACCGCTTGCTGCTGGCGCGTTTGTTCCTCAAACCAAGCAACTTATTGATTCTTGACGAACCGACCAACGATCTTGATGTTGAAACGCTGGAACTGCTGGAAGAACTGATCGACAGCTATCAGGGCACGGTATTGCTGGTTAGCCACGATCGTCAGTTTGTCGATAACACCGTTACAGAATGTTGGATCTTCGAAGGCGGCGGTAAAATTGGTCGTTATGTCGGCGGTTATCATGATGCCCGTGGTCAGCAAGAGCAGTATGTGGCGCTCAAACAGCCTGCGGTGAAAAAAACCGAAGAAGCCGCCGCGGCAAAAGCAGAAACTGTAAAACGCAGCAGTAGCAAACTAAGCTATAAATTGCAGCGCGAACTGGAGCAGCTACCGCAATTGCTCGAAGATCTGGAGGCGAAGCTGGAAGCCCTACAGACGCAGGTGGCGGATGCTTCCTTCTTCAGTCAGCCACATGAGCAGACACAAAAAGTGCTCGCCGATATGGCTGCTGCAGAGCAGGAGCTGGAGCAAGCCTTTGAACGCTGGGAGTATCTTGAAGCGTTAAAAAATGGTGGCTGATCGCAAAATAGTCGATTTAAACAGAGACAGCTGACAACGGTAAAATTGCCTGATGAACTGGGTTTATCAGGCATGAAAACCAACACTTTGTTAGTCATCTGTAAAATAGCGCATCATTAAGGAGTACCAATGTGCGAACATCATCATGCCGCGAAGCACATCCTGTGCTCGCAGTGTGACATGCTGGTGGCGTTACCGCGCCTTGAGCATGGTCAGAAAGCGGCATGTCCCCGGTGTGGCACAACGTTAACCGTGGCGTGGGATGCCCCTCGGCAGCGTCCCACCGCCTATGCGTTGGCTGCACTGTTCATGCTGTTGCTGTCCAACTTGTTTCCTTTTGTGAATATGAACGTTGCAGGAGTTACCAGTGAAATTACATTACTGGAAATTCCCGGCGTGCTTTTTTCTGAGGACTACGCCAGCCTCGGCACCTTTTTCCTGTTGTTTGTGCAACTGGTTCCCGCGTTTTGTCTGATAACCATTCTGTTACTGGTGAATCGCGCGGAATTACCGGTCCGTTTAAAAGAGCAACTGGCACGGGTGCTTTTTCAACTCAAAACCTGGGGAATGGCTGGTCAGTTTCGTTAAACTGATGGCTTACGGCAGCATTGGGGTAGGCAGCAGCTTTCTCCCCTGGTGTTTATTTTGTGTCCTGCAACTGCGCGCTTTTCAGTGCGTTGATCGTCGCTGGTTATGGGACGACATCGCCCCGATGCCAGAACTGCGCCAGCCGCTAAAACCAGGCGTCACGGGGATACGTCAGGGGCTGCGTTCGTGCTCCTGTTGTACGGCAATCCTTCCTGCTGATGAACCCGTGTGCCCGCGTTGTAGTACCAAAGGGTACGTTCGGCGTAGAAACAGCCTGCAGTGGACACTCGCGCTGCTTGTAACGTCCATCATGCTGTATCTTCCGGCTAATATTTTGCCCATCATGGTGACGGATTTATTAGGCTCGAAGATGCCGTCGACGATTCTCGCTGGGGTCATTCTGTTATGGAGCGAAGGCTCTTATCCCGTCGCTGCGGTGATCTTTCTGGCCAGTATTATGGTGCCAACGTTAAAGATGATCGCCATCGCGTGGCTGTGTTGGGATGCCAAAGGGCATGGCAAGCGCGACAGTGAAAGAATGCATTTGATTTATGAAGTTGTTGAGTTTGTAGGCCGCTGGTCGATGATTGACGTTTTCGTTATCGCGGTGCTCTCGGCGCTGGTGCGTATGGGAGGTTTAATGAGTATTTATCCGGCAATGGGTGCATTAATGTTTGCTTTAGTCGTCATAATGACAATGTTTTCTGCTATGACGTTTGACCCGCGTTTGTCGTGGGATCGTCAACCTGAATCAGAGCATGAGGAGTCCTGACAGTATGGAATCTAATAATGGGGAAGCCAAAATCCAGAAAGTGAAGAACTGGTCTCCCGTGTGGATATTTCCTATCGTCACGGCGCTCATTGGGGCCTGGGTTCTTTTTTATCATTACAGCCATCAGGGACCGGAAGTGACCCTGATCACCGCGAATGCGGAAGGAATTGAAGGTGGCAAAACCACCATTAAAAGCCGTAGCGTTGACGTCGGCGTGGTTGAAAGCGCCACACTGGCTGATGATTTGACGCACGTTGAAATCAAAGCGCGGCTGAATTCCGGTATGGAAAAATTGCTGCATAAAGACACCGTCTTTTGGGTGGTGAAACCGCAGATTGGTCGCGAAGGGATTAGCGGCCTGGGAACGCTGCTGTCTGGAGTTTATATCGAACTGCAGCCAGGCGCGAAAGGCAGCAAAATGGATAAATACGATTTGCTGGACTCGCCACCGTTGGCCCCGCCTGATGCGAAAGGTATCCGTGTGATTCTCGATAGCAAAAAAGCCGGGCAGCTCTCGCCAGGAGATCCGGTGCTGTTCCGTGGCTATCGGGTAGGTTCGGTTGAAACCAGCACCTTCGATACACAAAAACGCAATATCAGCTATCAACTGTTCATCAATGCACCTTATGACCGACTGGTGACCAACAATGTTCGCTTCTGGAAAGATAGTGGCATTGCGGTTGATCTGACGTCAGCAGGGATGCGTGTGGAGATGGGCTCATTGACAACGCTGCTGAGTGGCGGTGTCAGCTTTGATGTGCCGGAAGGTCTGGATTTAGGGCAGCCAGTGGCACCGAAAACAGCTTTCGTTTTGTATGATGATCAGAAGAGCATTCAGGATTCGTTGTACACCGATCACATTGATTATCTGATGTTCTTTAAAGATTCGGTACGCGGTCTGCAACCGGGAGCTCCGGTAGAGTTCCGGGGTATTCGCCTGGGTACCGTAAGCAAAGTGCCATTCTTTGCGCCGAATATGCGTCAGACATTTAACGATGATTACCGTATTCCGGTACTGATTCGTATCGAGCCAGAGCGGCTGAAAATGCAGCTTGGCGAAAATGCGGATGTTGTTGAGCACCTTGGCGAATTGTTGAAACGTGGTTTACGCGGATCGCTGAAAACCGGAAACCTGGTCACTGGTGCACTGTATGTTGATCTCGATTTCTATCCAAATACGCCTGCAATAACCGGTATTCGTGAATTTAATGGTTATCAGATTATCCCGACCGTTAGCGGCGGCCTGGCGCAAATCCAGCAACGACTGATGGAAGCGTTGGATAAGATCAACAAACTGCCATTGAATCCGATGATTGAACAGGCAACCAGTACGCTTTCTGAAAGTCAGCGCACAATGAAAAACCTGCAAACGACGCTGGATAGCATGAACAAGATCCTCGCTAGCCAGTCGATGCAGCAGTTGCCGACGGATATGCAGTCAACGTTGCGTGAATTGAATCGCAGCATGCAGGGCTTCCAGCCTGGCTCCGCAGCCTACAACAAGATGGTGGCGGATATGCAGCGCCTTGATCAGGTGTTGCGAGAACTGCAACCGGTGCTGAAAACGCTCAATGAGAAGAGTAACGCGCTGGTATTTGAAGCGAAGGACAAAAAAGATCCAGAGCCGAAGAGGGCGAAACAATGAAAAAGTGGCTAGTGACGATTGCAGCACTGTGGCTGGCCGGATGCAGCTCCGGCGAAATTAATAAAAACTATTACCAGTTACCTGTGGTGCAGAGCGGTACACAAAGTACCGCCAGCCAGGGCAATCGTCTGTTATGGGTAGAGCAGGTCACTGTTCCTGACTATCTGGCGGGGAATGGTGTGGTTTATCAAACCAGTGATGTGAAGTATGTGATTGCCAACAACAACTTGTGGGCCAGCCCATTGGATCAACAGTTGCGCAACACCCTGGTTGCCAACCTGAGTACGCAACTGCCCGGCTGGGTGGTTGCCTCCCAGCCTCTGGGAAGCGCCCAGGACACGCTCAATGTTACCGTAACGGAGTTTAACGGTCGCTATGATGGCAAGGTCATTGTCAGTGGTGAGTGGCTGTTGAACCACCAGGGACAACTGATCAAACGTCCGTTCCGTCTGGAAGGAGTGCAAACTCAGGATGGTTACGATGAGATGGTTAAAGTGCTGGCCGGTGTCTGGAGTCAGGAAGCCGCTTCTATTGCACAAGAGATAAAGCGTCTACCTTAATTATAAAGATTTGTAAATATAACCGTCTCCGGTATGTTGCCTGAGGCGGTTTTTTTGTTTCTAACGTGCGGAAAAATTTGTTCCTCTTTACATTTTTTGTACAACCGACATGCCCGTGTAGCTCACAAATATGACAGTGGCGTGAATTTTGCGCATTGACGGCAGTTATGATTCGCGGTATTGCTTAACTGTGATTGCACATTTAGTAATCACTGTTTTCTTTTCCACCAGAAACCAGTATGAGGGAAACGAGGCATGAAGAGACAAAAACGAGATCGCCTGGAACGGGCACATCAACGTGGTTATCAGGCCGGCATCGCCGGACGCTCAAAAGAAATGTGTCCCTATCAGACGCTGAATCAAAGGTCACAATGGCTGGGAGGCTGGCGAGAAGCCATGGCGGACAGGGTAGTAATGGCCTGATTCTGTCTCTTTAAAAAGAAACCTCCGCATTGCGGAGGTTTCGCCTTTTGATACTCTGTCTGATTATAATCAGAAGGCAGACGTATCCTGGAACAGACCGACTTTCAGGTCGCTGGCGGTATAGATAAGACGACCATCAACCAGCACTTCGCCATCCGCCAGGCCCATAATCAGACGACGGTTAACAATGCGTTTAAAGTGAATACGGTAGGTCACTTTTTTCGCTGTCGGCAGTACCTGACCAGTGAATTTCACTTCGCCAACGCCCAGCGCGCGGCCTTTACCTTCGCCGCCCAGCCAGCCGAGGTAGAACCCTACCAGCTGCCACATTGCGTCCAGGCCCAGGCATCCCGGCATAACCGGATCGCCAATAAAGTGGCATCCGAAGAACCACAGATCCGGATTGATATCCAGTTCTGCTTCAACATACCCTTTGTCGAAGTTACCACCCGTTTCGGTCATTTTGACCACACGGTCCATCATCAGCATGTTCGGTGCTGGCAATTGCGGGCCTTTAGCGCCAAACAGTTCACCGCGACCAGAGGCAAGAAGGTCTTCTTTTGTATAGGATTCGCGTTTATCTACCATGTTCTCTGTAAGCCTTATTTTATTGAAGCACGCAGGATAGCTAACACGTGTACGCTGAACAAGTCCGATCAGTTCGGAATAAACCAGTTCAGCCAACGTAATGGCCATGGAAAACGGTGACGTCCTTCCTGTTGCGATGCTTGCGCGATACGTTCCTGGATGGTTTGCATCAGCGTCGTTTGGCCTTCGCCATCCCACACCAGATTTAATAATAACGGCAGTGCGTCAGTCACATCGTCTACTGCCCAGATGGTGAATTTGCCTTCTTCTACCGCTTTCACCAGTTCACTGTGAAGACTTAAATGGCGAACGTTAGCTGTGGGGATAATGACACCTTGTTTCCCGGTTAACTCACGTTGCTGGCAAATAGCAAAGAAGCCTTCGATTTTCTCATTTAAACCACCGA
>OODO01002185.1_pt1 | contig 11253 bp, 10 predicted proteins | sample 1671261 | NCBI WGS metagenome assembly OODO01 (sample SAMN06348138, study PRJEB24527) | human gut metagenome | biome: human gut; feature: ankylosing spondylitis patient; material: feces | host: Homo sapiens | place: China | collected 2015-10 | reverse complement strand
CACTGCTGCCTCCCGTAGGAGTCTGGGCCGTGTCTCAGTCCCAGTGTGGCTGGTCGTCCTCTCAGACCAGCTACTGATCGTTGCTTTGGTGAGCCGTTACCTCACCAACCGGCTAATCAGTCATCGGCCGCTCCGCTCGCGAGAGGCCCTTGCGGGTCCCCCTCTTTCTTCCGTAGAACTCATGCGGTATTAGCCAACCTTTCGGCTGGTTGTCCCCCACGAGCGGACACGTTCCGATGTATTACTCACCCGTTCGCCACTCGTCGCCGGAGAGAAGCAAGCTTCTCTCCGCGTTACCGTTCGACTTGCATGTGTAAAGCGTTCCGCCAGCGTTCAATCTGAGCCAGGATCAAACTCTATTGTTTAATCTTGTGTTGTCGCTCGAATTACTCTTGCTTGGTGTTTGACGGAGTATTTTCTACTCCTTCTTCTCCAATAAGATCGAGCAATTTAAATTTGCAGTTTTCACCGCAGACTTCTTAGTGCCCGCTCTTATCGGTCGTCGATAAATTTTTAAAGAACTCAATCAGTTACTGCGTTGTCATCAGTAACGAGGTGCGAATTATGAAGAGGTTTTTTAGGCTTGTCAAACCTTCCTCTCGAAAAAATTTTATAATTTCAGAGTAAAAATATAGCTTTCCTTTTAAAATCAAAAGATTACTGAAACCAATCTCAAAACTGTGGATGACAGCAGTATCGACTACACCCTGCCGCTGGCAGGCGAGTTTCCGGTAAGCAGTGCAGTGGTGCTCTGTTTTCGCACGCAGATTTTTGTCACCCGTAGCGATGTGGTGCTGGTGTCCGGTATTCATCGTGGCGAACCGGAAATCGTCGGTCGTTATGACAGTCTTGGAAACTCTCTGGGGGCGTAATGGCGCGATTTGTGGTGTTAGTGATTGATAGCTTTGGCGTAGGGGCAATGAAAGATGTCACGCTGGTGCGTCCGCAAGATGCGGGAGCGAATACATGTGGTCACATCCTGAGCCAGTTGCCGCATTTGCAGCTACCAACGCTGGAGAAGCTGGGGCTAATCAACGCATTGGGTTATGCGCCAGGCGATATGCAGCCGTCAGATTCCGCAACCTGGGGCGTGGCAGAGCTGCAACATGAAGGTGGCGATACCTTTATGGGGCATCAGGAAATTTTAGGCACGCGCCCGTTACCGCCGCTGCGGATGCCTTTTCGCGATGTGATTGACCGTGTTGAGCAGGCATTAGTTTCCGCTGGCTGGCAGGTGGAGCGCCGTGGCGATGATCTGCAATTTCTGTGGGTCAATCAGGCGGTTGCGATTGGCGATAATCTCGAGGCGGATTTAGGCCAGGTCTATAACATTACCGCCAATCTCTCTGTGATCTCTTTTGACGACGCAATCAAAATTGGTCGTATCGTGCGTGAGCAGGTACAGGTCGGTCGGGTCATTACATTTGGTGGCCTGTTAACCGACAGTCAACGCATTCTCGATGCCGCAGAAAGCAAAGAAGGGCGCTTTATTGGTATCAATGCGCCGCGTTCTGGCGCTTATGACAACGGTTTCCAGGTCGTGCATATGGGCTATGGCGTCGATGAAAAAGTGCAGGTGCCACAAAAACTGTATGAAGCAGGCGTGCCAACCGTGCTGGTGGGTAAGGTGGCAGATATCGTCAACAATCCTTATGGCGTGAGCTGGCAAAATCTGGTGGATAGCCAGCGGATTATGGATATCACCCTCAACGAATTTAACACCCATCCGACGGCGTTTATTTGCACCAACATTCAGGAAACCGACCTCGCTGGTCATGCAGAAGACGTCGCACGTTATGCCGAACGTTTGCAGGTCGTTGACCGTAACCTTGCCCGGCTTGTTGAGGCGATGCAGCCAGATGATTGCCTGGTCGTGATGGCGGATCACGGCAACGATCCGACCATTGGTCACAGCCACCATACCCGCGAAGTGGTGCCAGTGCTGGTTTATCAGCAAGGGATGATCGCTACGCAGCTCGGTGTGCGCACCACGCTTTCTGATGTGGGGGCTACCGTGTGTGAATTTTTCCGCGCGCCACCGCCACAAAATGGTCGCTCTTTTCTTTCCTCCCTCCGGTTTGCAGGAGACACCCTATGAGTTTTGATCCGACGGGTTACACCCTCGCCCATGAGCATCTGCATATTGATCTCTCCGGCTTTAAAAACAACGTGGACTGCCGCCTTGATCAGTATGCGTTCATTTGCCAGGAGATGAACGACCTGATGACCCGGGGCGTGCGTAATGTGATTGAGATGACCAACCGTTACATGGGGCGCAATGCGCAATTTATGCTTGATGTAATGCGCGAGACGGGGATCAACGTGGTGGCCTGTACCGGTTATTACCAGGACGCGTTTTTCCCGGAACATGTGGCGACCCGCAGCGTGCAGGAACTGGCGCAGGAGATGGTCGATGAAATTGAACAGGGTATCGATGGCACGGAGCTGAAAGCCGGGATCATCGCGGAGATCGGCACCAGCGAAGGAAAGATTACGCCGCTGGAAGAGAAGGTATTTATTGCCGCTGCGCTGGCGCATAACCAGACCGGACGCCCGATCTCCACGCATACGTCGTTCAGCACGATGGGGCTGGAGCAACTGGCGTTGCTACAAGCCCACGGGGTTGATCTTTCGCGCGTCACCGTTGGTCACTGCGATCTGAAAGACAACCTCGACAACATTTTGAAGATGATCGATCTCGGCGCGTACGTGCAGTTCGACACCATCGGCAAGAACAGTTACTACCCGGACGAAAAGCGTATTGCGATGCTTCATGCGCTACGCGACCGTGGGTTGCTGAACCGCGTCATGCTGTCGATGGATATTACGCGCCGCTCCCATTTAAAAGCCAACGGTGGTTATGGCTATGACTATTTACTAACCACCTTTATTCCGCAATTGCGCCAGTCAGGATTCAGTCAGGCCGATGTGGATGTGATGTTACGTGAAAATCCCTCTCAATTTTTCCAATAAGGACAGACTCATGAAAAAGATTGGCGTTGCAGGCTTACAGCGTGAGCAGATTAAAAAAACTATTGAAGCGACGGCTCCTGGCTGTTTTGAAGTTTTCATTCACAACGACATGGAAGCGGCAATGAAGGTGAAATCCGGGCAACTGGATTATTACATCGGCGCGTGTAATACCGGTGCGGGCGCGGCATTGTCGATTGCCATCGCGGTGATAGGCTATAACAAAAGTTGCACCATTGCCAAACCAGGCATTAAAGCGAAAGACGAGCATATCGCCAAAATGATCGCTGAAGGAAAAGTGGCGTTTGGCCTTTCCGTTGAGCACGTCGAACACGCGATTCCGATGCTGATTAACCATCTGAAATAAAAGGCACGACTATGGATCTGTATATTCAGATTATCGTGGTGGCGTGCCTGACGGGTATGACATCGCTTCTGGCGCATCGCTCGGCGGCTGTTTTTCATGACGGCATCCGCCCGATCCTGCCGCAACTGATTGAAGGCTATATGAACCGTCGCGAGGCGGGGAGTATCGCTTTTGGTCTGAGCATTGGTTTTGTGGCCTCGGTGGGGATCTCTTTTACCCTGAAAACCGGGCTGCTCAACGCATGGTTACTCTTTCTTCCTACCGATATCCTCGGCGTCCTGGCGATAAACAGCCTGATGGCGTTTGGTCTTGGCGCTATCTGGGGCGTGTTGATCCTTACTTGCCTGTTGCCAGTAAACCAGCTGCTGACCGCGCTGCCGGTGGATGTATTAGGTAGCCTGGGGGAATTAAGCTCGCCGGTGGTTTCAGCTTTTGCACTGTTCCCGCTGGTGGCGATTTTCTACCAGTTTGGCTGGAAGCAAAGTCTGATCGCCGCCGTGGTGGTACTGATGACCCGTGTGGTAGTCGTGCGCTATTTCCCACATCTTAACCCTGAATCCATCGAAATCTTTATTGGCATGGTGATGCTGCTGGGGATCGCGATAACTCACGACCTGCGTCAGCGTGATGAAAATGACATTGATGCCAGCGGGCTTTCGGTGTTTGAAGAACGCACGTCGCGGATTATCAAAAACTTACCCTATATCGCCATCGTGGGAGCATTGATTGCCGCCGTTGCCAGCATGAAGATTTTCGCCGGCAGTGAAGTGTCGATCTTCACTCTGGAGAAAGCGTACTCCGCAGGCGTAACGCCGGAACAATCGCAAACGCTGATCAACCAGGCGGCACTGGCAGAATTTATGCGCGGGCTGGGTTTTGTACCGTTGATTGCCACCACCGCCTTAGCAACGGGTGTGTATGCAGTTGCGGGCTTTACCTTTGTTTATGCGGTGGGCTATCTCTCGCCGAATCCGATGGTTGCAGCGGTATTAGGCGCAGTGGTTATTTCGGCGGAAGTCTTGCTGCTTCGTTCGATCGGCAAATGGCTGGGACGCTACCCGTCGGTGCGTAATGCGTCGGATAACATCCGTAACGCCATGAATATGCTGATGGAAGTGGCGCTGCTGGTCGGTTCGATTTTCGCAGCAATTAAGATGGCGGGTTATACCGGATTCTCTATCGCGGTTGCCATTTACTTCCTCAACGAATCCCTGGGCCGTCCGGTACAGAAAATGGCGGCACCGGTCGTGGCAGTAATGATCACCGGTATTCTGCTGAATGTTCTTTACTGGCTTGGGCTGTTAAGGAAGGCACCTATGAAGACGTTTCCTCTGCAAAGCCTGACGCTTATTGAGGCGCAGCAAAAGCAGTTTGCGCTGGTGGACACGATTTGCCGTCACTTTCCCGGCGCGGAGTTTCTAACCAGCGGTGATTTGGGCTTAACGCCGGGGCTGAATCAACCGCGTATTACCCAACGGGTGGAGCAGGTGCTGGCTGATGCATTTCACGCACAGGCTGCGGCGCTGGTGCAGGGCGCGGGGACTGGCGCGATTCGCGCCGGGCTGGCGGCTTTGCTCAAACCGGGGCAGCGTCTTCTGGTGCATGACGCGCCTGTTTACCCGACGACACGGGTTATTATTGAGCAGATGGGGCTGACGCTTATTACTGTTGATTTCAATGACCTGTCGGCACTGAAGCAGGTCGTCGACGAGCAACAACCGGATGCGGCGCTGGTGCAGCATACGCGCCAGCAGCCGCAGGACAGCTACGTGCTGGCAGATGTGCTGGCAACGTTGCGCGCGGCAGGTGTTCCAGCGTTAACCGATGACAACTATGCGGTGATGAAGGTGGCGCGAATCGGCTGTGAATGCGGCGCGAATGTCTCGACATTTTCCTGCTTCAAGCTATTTGGGCCAGAGGGTGTTGGTGCAGTGGTCGGCGATGCTGATGTTATCAACCGTATTCGCGCCACGCTTTACTCCGGCGGTAGCCAGATCCAGGGCGCACAGGCGCTGGAAGTATTGCGTGGTCTGGTGTTTGCGCCAGTGATGCACGCGGTGCAGGCAGGGGTATCTGAACGGTTGCTGGCTTTGCTTAACGGTGGTGCGGTGCCGGAAGTGAAAAGCGCGGTGATTGCTAATGCGCAGTCGAAGGTGTTGATTGTCGAGTTTCATCAGCCGATTGCCGCCAGAGTGCTGGAAGAGGTGCAAAAGCGCGGTGCCTTGCCTTACCCGGTGGGTGCAGAGTCGAAATATGAAATCCCGCCGCTCTTTTATCGCCTTTCCGGAACGTTTCGCCAGGCGAATCCACAATCAGAACATTGTGCGATTCGCATTAACCCGAATCGCAGCGGTGAAGAGACGGTGCTGCGGATTTTGCGTGAGAGTATTGCCAGTATTTAATGCTGGATAGCACCGTCAAGCTAAATTCCGTACTGAACGGTCCCCTCGCCCCTTTGGGGAGAGGGTTAGGGTGAGGGGAACGTACGGGATGTAAAATTCAACGCGCCAGCATCGCCGGATGCGATGCTGGCGCATCTTATCCGGCCTACGGTTAATGTCTTTTATTATCAATAGTTAAGGTGATGCGATTGGCGCGGCAGAAGAGTTCGGAGACGTGCACCGGTTTGTCATTCTGATCAAAGGCGATTTTGCTGATGCGAAACAACGGTTCGCCCAGTTCGCATTTCAGCCATTTTGCCTGCGGGCGGGTGGCGGCAAAGATATCGATGGTCTTTTTGTCGCTGACCACTCGCGTGTCAAAACGCTCCTGAAATAACTGATAGGTGGAGCTTCCTTCGACGTAAATCTCATCAAAGTCAGGATAACGCGACAGCGGGATCCATGAACTATCAATAAACAGCGGCTCTTTATCGAGATACATCACCCGGCAGAGATGGAACACTTCGCTGTTTCCGGGGATGTTCAGCTTTTCGCAAAACGGCGCGGCGCTGACCCGTTCCTGTTCGATCACTTTCTCTTTCGTCGCCTTGCCTTGTGAGACGCCAAAATCGGTAAAACCACTGACAGTAAGCAGGGCGTTTTCAACTTTCTGGCTTTGTACAAAGGTGCCTTTTCCCTGCCAGCGGATCAGTACGCCGTCTGCCACTAAGTCGCTGATGGCTTTGCGAATGGTAATGCGGCTGACGTTATATTGTGTACAAAGCTCGTTTTCGGTAGGGATCTGTTGCCCGGCCTGGTAAACCCCCTGCGCGATATCATCCAGCAGTCGCTGGCGGACGGTAGCGTAGAGGAGTTGATGAGAGTAGCGGTCCGTAGCTGACATAATCGACCCTGAAATAAAGAATGAATTACTCGGATTATAGGGTCGTTTTCCGGCAAGTAACAGCACGTTGGCGTGAAGATGCTCACGCCAACGTTATACCTACCAGGCACCGTGGTACTGAATGGTTTTCGCCGCGCACGCCGTTCCCTGCGCTATCGCCTGCGGTAATGTCATCCCCGCAGACCAGCCGCAAAGGAATCCGGCAATGAACGAATCTCCGGCACCCATGGTGTCGATAACCGTCACCGGTTCAGGAGCCTGACGCCAGAACTGCGCGCCATCCCAGGCAATGCTGCCGTTTTCACCCAGCGTGACAATCACTGTTCCTGCGCCACGGGCAACAATCGCTTTCATCTTCAGACGCAGCGTTTCGTCTTCTTGCGGTGCGGAGGCAAAGGCAAAATCGAGATGCGGCACCAGTGTCTGCCAGAGCGGGCTGTCCCACTTGTCGGAGAAGTCGAAAGCGGTAAGTTTGCCCGCAGCGTGCAGCTGTGGGAATGCGTCTTCCGCATGTCCCCAGATTGCCGCGTGCACAATGTCATACTGCGCCAGCCAGGCGTAATCCTCTTCACTCAGGGCAAAGTCGGCCATCACGCCTTCGGTGTAGTCGCCAAAAACGCGATCATTGTCGTGCAGTTCCACCTGAGTTTGTGCGGTAACGCCGTGTTTCGTATGGACATGGCTGATATCGACGCCCATGCGGGCGAGATCCTGCTTCAGCTTTGTGCCGTAGTCATCGTCACCCACCCAGGTAATGCATCCCGGCTGTATGCCGTAGCGAGTGCAGTACACCGCCACATTGACCGCATTACCGCCAGAAAACGCTTTATTCAGTTGCGGGTAGATATCGACGCAGTTATCGCCGATTGTCGCCAGGGTTTTCATCTCTCATCCTCCGGCAGCAGCGCGCGAAAGCGTTCCAGCGCCTGGCGGGCATAGAGTCTGGGCTCGTTCATATACATCGTCACCAGCTCCACCGTACAGTAACCCTCATAGCCCCGCTCAATAATATCGCGCATCAGTTCCCGCAGCGGCATTTTGCCTTCTCCAGGAATGTAATGCGTGTCGCTGGCCCCGTCGCTGTCGACAATATGCAGATGACGTAATTTATCGCCCAGTTTGTCGAAATAACTCATCACCGGTTCCGCCTGGACATACGGCGCGCAAATGTCGACCATGCTGAACAGGCGCGGCGAAGGCACCAGCGCCAGCGCATGAAGCACATCATTAGCATTACACACGACGTTCGATTCATACGGCGTTAACGGTTCGAGGATTAGATCCATGCCGATGTTTTCCGCGTACTCACACAGTTCGCTTAGGTTCTCTGCCAGCCGTCCCCAGATAACATTAGGTGGCGTGAGATAGCCCGCGTGGGCCGCGGAAATCAGCGTATAACCCGCGTTCATCTCTTTTGCCATATCCATCGCCAGCTTGATCATGTCGAGGCTTTCGCGACGCATATGTTCATCGCCCAGCATCATGTTATACGGATAGCCGTTGGTTTCTGGCGTATAGCCGATAATCGGCATCTGATACGTCTGCGCCAGCGCCTTGATTTGTTTGATGCCGCCCGCTTTTAAGTCCGGCGCGAACGCGTGCGGGCGACCGCCCCAAATTTCGATGCCGTCGTAACCCAGCTCGCTTGCATCACGAAATGCGTGTTCAATAGGCAGCCGCTGGTGGCCGCAGGTAAACATACCTGTTTTCATCGGGTAACTCCTTGCGTAAATCCGGCCCGTTGCCGGGCCGGGAGAGGGATTAATATTCCACCAGACCACCGTAATAGCGGCGTTCATCCGGGTTGTGATCTTTGTAAATAGACAGGTAGTAGCAGAGCCACTCCATTGGCACGAACATCAGGAACGGTGCCAGCCACGGGTGCAGCCCTTGCGAAATTTCGGCGTAATCGATGACGATCACGTTGTCAGTACGCTGTTTAACAAAGTTAATGGCGCGTTCGGTGGTGTGGCGACTTTCATCATTGCCGAGCAGGAACAGGAACGGAACGCCCGGTTCGACAATCTCCAGCGGGCCATGGCGGAACTCTCCGCTCTCAATCACGCAGCCGTGCGTCCAGGTAAATTCCATCAGCGTTACAATGCCTTCTTTGTAACCCAGCGGACGCAGCGGACCCGCAGCAACGGTATAAATCATCGGCCACTGGCTGGCCAGTTCACCAAGCTGGCGGCCTTTTTCTTCCCAGGTGCGTACCAGATGACCGAGCGCATTCGGCAACTGCTTGAGATCGTTTTTGATCTTGCCGATTTCCGCGTTCGGCGCGAGGCGGGTGATCATCTCCAGCACCACGCTGTAGCAGAGCAGCAGGTGAATTTCCCAGATACAGTCGGCCTGATAATCAATGCTAAATTCCGCCGCCGAGGTAATCGGGCTATCCGCGCGTTTGGTGAACGCCGCAGTGAGTGCGCCGCAGGCCCGGCCCAGCTCCAGCGCTTTGATTACCTCTTCGGTTTTACCGTAGTCAGAAACGCCAATTACTGCGCAACGATCGTCGAGGCGATACGGGGTGTTATCGCAGAACTCCCAGCCGGAAATGGCGTAGACCTGAAGATCGGAAAAGCGATCCGCCAGATGTTTCGCCGTTTGCGCCGCGTTGAGTGGCGATCCGCAGGCAACGAAATAAATACGATCAATGTCGCGCTTCACCATCTCTTCCACGATGGCGTGCACCAGCGGAACGTCATGGCTGAGAACTTTTTCCACTTCCTGAACCATATTTTCGGTGACCAGAAAGTCCACGGTGCTTTTATCAATATCCAACATTTTATTTTCTCCAGATAACATTACGACAAAGCGTTGAGCTGGCGGCTACGCTTCGCCCAGAAGGCGTAAGCAGGCAGACCAGTAGCAATAACGATGACGGCGCAGATAAGGCCGGGAATCGGTGCCCAGACAAAGGTTGAGGCGACCAGAATGAGGCTTGACGCAATGGCGAGGGTGGTCATCAGCCCGAAAGCCGGAGTACGCCACAGCGGTTTGTAATCGTCGCGTTTACGACACCAGATGATGGAGCCGAAGGTGAGGGTATTTTTGAAACACATCACCAGGGTGAAATAACCCAGCAGGCTGGTGAGATCGGAAACGAAGATGAAGAAGATCCCCAGCGCCCCTTGCAGGATGATGGAGACATCCGGCGTGTTGTATTTCGGATGCACATGGCCGAAGCATTTAAAGAACAGGTTGTCTTTCGCCATCGCGTATTCCAGCCGCGGCTGGTACATCACGCAGCTGGAAAGCGAACCAAGAATGACGATCATCGCCGTGATGGCAACAAAGATCCCAGCGGTGCTGCCGAGTGCGGGGATCCAGGTCAGGGCGTCGGAAATCGGCGTTTCAGAATTGGCGAGTTTGTCGAAGGGCATCAGGCCGGAAATCACCAGCGCCAGCAGGGTGTAGAGCACCAGAACCAGCAGACAGGAACCAATCAGCGCTCGTGGCATGGTTTTTCCGGGGTTTTTAATTTCGCCGGTCATATAACAGATAGAGGCCATGCCGGTATACGACCAACTGGTGGCAGAGATCCCCGCCAGCAGCGCCATAAAGCTGCCCGTTGCGCCAATCGCAGTGGTGGTAGGGGCGGCAAAATTCTCCGCTTTAAACCAGAAGATCCCAAGGCCAATGACGATAGTGAACGGGATAATTTTGGCGATGGTAATTAGCGTCTGAAATGCTGCGCCGCCTTCAACGGAGCGCAGGTGCAGCAGCATAAAGGCGATAATTAATCCGGCAGCGATAAATTTACCGAGCAGAGGATCGATAGGCGTTAAAAAGCCAAGATTGCTGACAATAGCCAGCGCCATAATCGACAGCGAAGGCGCATCGTTGGCCCAGAAGCTGGCCCAGCCGGAGAGGAACGCCAGTGGTCGGCTTCCGGCATTTTTCAGATAAACATAATCTGCGCCATTTTCCGGATAAGCGGTTGATAGCTCCGCATAGACGCACATTTGCGGGATCACAATTAACCCGCCAATGACAAACGCGAGCACCGTCAGCCACGGCGTGCCCGCCGCTTTTGCCACTTCACCCACAGATACAAAAATACCGGAGCCGACGGTTGTCCCGACGGCGATTGCAAGAACGGCCCAAAATCCGAGCTTGCGTTGGAGTTCCTGGCTTCCCATAGCGATACCTTTTTCTTGTCCAACACGTTGTAGGGGAGAGTTTGCAGTCATTTAAAAGGTAACATGACAATGCATGATGAATATAACAACATATGACGTTATGTAATGTGGAGGAAGATCACAAAATTTCGCACAGGATCGCGATGTGGCTAATGGCTGTAATTATCCAATTGAAATTAAAGTGAAAATATTTTTACGGACGGGGAGCAAGAAGGACATAGAAACAAATACGCCCTCGGAAAATCCAGAGGGCGTCGGGCAATTAAACCGGTGTTAGCCGATTTCTGTCAGAGACTTACTGTGCAGTAGGACCGCAACCGCCAATGATTTTAGAAATAGAAATTGCCGGGTGCAGCAGGTAGTCGTAAGAGCAGTTCTTATCGCGGTTTTCAATATGACCAGTACATGCAGTTAACGTAGCCAGTACTGCACCTACCAGTGCAACTTTAATAAATTTGTTCATTTACATTCCCTATGTATTATATATTA
>OODO01002179.1_pt1 | contig 11284 bp, 10 predicted proteins | sample 1671261 | NCBI WGS metagenome assembly OODO01 (sample SAMN06348138, study PRJEB24527) | human gut metagenome | biome: human gut; feature: ankylosing spondylitis patient; material: feces | host: Homo sapiens | place: China | collected 2015-10 | reverse complement strand
TGCTGGCTTCCAAGACCGGCAACGACGCTGTGGCTGAGTTCGTGGGCAAGAAGGCCGTCTTCTACCAGAACGGCACCTGGGCCTACAGCGATGTGAAGGATCTGGGCGACGACAATCTGGGCATGCTGCCCATCTACATCGGCGCTGAGGGCGAGGAGAACCAGGGCCTGTGCACCGGCTCCGAGAACTTCTGGTGCGTCAACAACACCTCCTCCGATGAGGACATCCAGGCTACTCTGGACTTCCTGAACTGGTGTGTCACCTCCGACGAGGGCACTTCCGCTATGGCCGATGACATGGGCTTCGTCATCCCCTTCAAGGCCGCCAAGGACTCCACCAACCCCCTCATCGCCATCGCCAACGATTACGTTGCCGCTGGCAAGACCAGCGTTGACTGGTGCTTCTCCACCATGCCTTCCGAGGAGTGGAAGAACGGCGTCGGCTCTGCACTGACTGCTTATGCAGCAGGCACCGGCAGCTGGGACGATGTGGTCACCGCCTTTGTGGACGGCTGGGCCAAGGAGTACAAGCTGGCCAACGGCTAAGCGCACTCCTTCTTCCGCAATAGCTGGATAATGGGGAGGCGGGCGATGTGTTCGCCCGCCTCCCCTTCTTTTTCAGGAGGTATATCATGCAAAAGGCCATCAGTAAATATTGGCCGGTGTTCGTACTGCCCACCCTGCTGGCGTTCATCATCGGCTTCATCTGGCCCTTCATCTGGGGCATCTATCTTTCCTTCCAGCGTTTCACCACCGTGAGCAAGACCACCTTCGTGGGCCTGCAGAACTACGTCAACGTCTTTTCGGACGAGACCTTCCTCCACGCCTTTGGGTTCACCGCTGCCTTTACGGTGGTAAGCACCGTGCTCATCAATGTCTGCGCCTTCGCCATCGCGCTGGTACTCACCCGCGGCATCCGCGGCACCAACCTCTTCCGCACCGTCTACTTCATGCCGAACCTTATCGGCGGCATCCTGCTGGGCTACATCTGGCAGATCCTGCTCAACGGTGTGCTGGCGAACCTGCAGAAGCCCCTGCTGGCACTGGATGCCAAGGCCGGTTTTGTCGGTCTGGTCATCCTGATGTGCTGGCAACAGATCGGCTACATGATGATCATCTATGTGGCCGGCCTGCAAAGCGTGCCCGGCGACCTGATCGAGGCCGCTAAGATCGACGGTGCCAACGACCGCGAGATCCTGTTCAAGATCAAGATTCCCATGGTCATGCCCAGCGTGACCATCTGCACCTTCCTGACCCTGACCAACAGCTTCAAGCTGTTCGACCAGAACGTGGCTCTGACCGCAGGCGAACCCGCCAACGCCAGTGAAATGCTGGCACTGAACATCTACAACACCTTCTACGGCCGCTCCGGTGCGCAGTGGAAGGGCATCGGTCAGGCAAAGGCTGTGGTGTTCTTCCTGATCGTGGTGGTCATCTCGCTGATCCAGCTCCACTTTACCCGCTCTAAGGAGGTGCAGCAGTAATGTCGAAACAGAAAAGAACCTGGGATGTCATCCTTGTTGTTGTAATGGTTCTCCTCTGCCTGCTGTGGATCTACCCCATCGTGCTGATCCTGCTGAACAGCTTGAAAACCGAGGGCAGCTTTACTACCTCCACGGTGTTCCGTCTGCCCACCGCCGAGACCTTTGCCGGACTGCGCAACTACGTTTACGGCGTGACCAAGATGAACTTCCTCTCCAGCATGGGTTACAGCCTTCTGATTACTATCACCAGCGTTGTGCTGATCCTGCTGTGCTGCTCCATGACCGGTTGGTACCTGACCCGCGTAAACAACAAGCTGAGCAAGTTCATGAACCTGCTGATCGTGTTCTCCATGGTCGTTCCCTTCCAGATGGTCATGTTCACCTTGTCCAAGACCGCTGACCGTCTGAACCTGAACAACCCTTGGAACATCTGCATCATCTATCTGGGCTTCGGTGCCGGTCTGGCCGTGTTCATGTTTACCGGCTTTATGAAGAGCGTGCCCATGGAGATCGAGGAAGCAGCCATGATCGACGGCTGCAACCCCATCCAGATCTTCTTCAAGATCGTGTTCCCCATCCTGAAGCCTACCATGATCTCCACTGCAATTCTGGAGACCATGTGGGTGTGGAACGACTACCTGCTGCCCACGCTGGTGCTGGATATCAAGAAGTACCGCACCATCCCCATGGCGATCCAGTATTTCCGCGGCGGCTACGGCCGTGTGGAGCTGGCTCCCATGATGGCCTGCATCATCATTGCTATCATCCCCATTATTATCCTCTACATGACCTGCCAGAAGTACATCATCGAGGGTGTCGTGGCCGGTGCTGTAAAGGGCTAAGGAGGTGCACGTTATGCGTGCAAGCGGCATTCTGATGCCGGTGTTCAGTCTGCCGGGGCCTTTTGGCATCGGTACGCTGGGCAGTGAAGCGACCGCATTCGTTGATTTTCTGGCCGAGGCAAAGCAGACTTATTGGCAGATCCTGCCCATCGGCCCTACCGGCTATGGCGACAGTCCCTACCAGAGCTTTTCCGCCTTTGCCGGAAACCCCTACTTTATCGATTTCCGGCTGCTGGCGGCAGATGGCTATCTGACTGCCGAAGAGATTCCCGCCGCGCAGCCGGTAAGCACCGTTGACTACGGTGCGCTGTACAACCAGCGCCCGGTGCTGCTGAAAAAGGCTGCTGACCGGCTGCTGGCAGCCCCCTCCCCTGCTTACGAGGCCTTCTGCACCGCGCAGAGCTTCTGGCTGGAGGACTACGCCCTGTTCATGGCCGTAAAGGCAGAGCAGGGGCAGGCAGGCCTTGCCGACTGGCCGGACGCACTGCGCTGCCGGGAGCCGGAGGTCATTGCCGCCGCAAAGGCACGGTTGGCAGACCAGATCAGCTACCACAAGGCGGTGCAGTTCTTCTTCTACACCCAGTGGAACGCGCTGAAGGCCTATGCCAACCGCAAAGGTGTCCTGCTGGTGGGCGATATCCCCATCTACGTCAGCCCGGATTCCAGCGACCTGTGGACCCACCCGGAGCTGTTCCAGACTGATGGACAGATGCACCTGACCCATGTAGCCGGCTGCCCGCCGGATGCCTTTGCGGCAGACGGACAGTTGTGGGGCAACCCGCTGTATGATTGGCCCGCCCACAAGGCCACCGGCTTTGACTGGTGGAAGCGGCGCATGAAGCACGCCACCTCTATCTACGATGTGGTGCGCATTGACCACTTCCGCGGTTTCGAGAGTTACTACTCTATCCCTGCCGAAAACACAACGGCTGCAGGCGGTCACTGGGAAAAAGGCCCCGACCGGGACTTTATCCACGCCATGCAGCAGGCGCTGGGCGGCGGCAATATCATCGCCGAGGATCTGGGCTACTTGACCCCGGAGGTGAAGGCGATGCTGGCCGAAAGCGGCTACCCGGGCATGAAGATCATGCAGTTTGCCTTCGACAGCCGGGAGTCGGGCAACTACCTGCCCCACACCTACCCCCGCAACAGTGTGGTGTATACAGGCACCCACGATAACGTGACCACCGAGGGTTGGCGCAGCAACGCCAGCGCCGAGGACGTAGCCTACGCCTGCCGGTATCTGCGCTGCACGCCGGAGGAGTTGACCGAAGGCATGATCTGTGCCTGCCTTGCCAGCGTTTCGGATACTGCCATCATCCCGCTGGCAGACTGGCTGCATCTGGGCAGCGAGGCCCGCATCAACACCCCCAGCACACAGGGCGCAAACTGGCGCTGGCGGCTGGCACAGCCCCTGCCCGCTACATTGGCCGGGCACATCGCCGCGCTGACCACGCTGTATGAGCGCGTGCCGAAAGCACTTTGACCTCGTTTTCCTTTCGTTTGGCAACCTGTAAAACACACAAGGCATCTGCTTTGCCCGCTGTTGCGTCCTGCGTAGCACAGCGGGTACGGGCAGATGCCTTTGTTGTCCGCTTTTTCAGCACGTTTTTGCTACAACATTTTTTCGCCGTAAAAAAAGCAGGCATTTTGCGTGTTTACAGCGTATTCAGGTCAGTTTTTCAGCATTCTGTCACAATATATTCACAAATGTATCATGGTTTTCAAACCCGCGCTCTCTTGTCATTTTTGTGCAGATATGCTACAATTCAGTTACTAGATGAACTGCCCCTTGGGGAGTTCTGTGTGCGAAAGGAGTTTTCCATCATGGATCATACATATCAGCGCCCGCTGCAGCTGCCCGCCTGCTGCTCTGTGCTCTCTGCCGAGGAGATGACCTATACCGAGGGCGGTGCCCTTTCTATCAACATCACTCCGGAGCAGGTGATGGCCTTTGGCATCAATGCCACGGTAAACCTGCTGGGCATGATGGGCCGCTATGCGTTCCAGGGCGCAGTCTCCGGTATGCAGAATGCCCTGAACGATGGTTTGAGCGTTGGTGATGCCGTAGGGCACTACTGGGGCAAGCTGAACACATGGAGCAAGGTTGCCACGATCGGTATGGCTGGTCTGGGCGGCTACTATGCTTATTGTCAGGCGCGCAGCATTTATCTCTCCGTTAAGAATATCGTGATCGCTTTTAAGAATACGATCGACGAGTATCAAGCTAACAAAAAAGCACAGCAGGAGGCTGCCGAGCAGCAGAATTGTCTGCCCACTCTGGTAGCTCTGTGCTGATTTTCAATCGTTCCGGAAAGGAGTGTTCTTATTTATGAAAAAGCTTCAGCTGCCCTCTTCCTACGCAGCCCTCTCCCCCGAGGAGCAGTGCGCTGCCTTTGGCGGCAGCGAATTCGGCGATGCTGTCGGCAGCTTTTTTGACAATCTGCACTTCAATGATTTCTTCTGGAACGGTGGGCTGTTCTCGTTTTCCTTCACCTTTGTGCCCATGCTACTTTTCCGCATGATCAAGACAGGTGTGCAGACCGGGATCAAGCTCTCTCAGCAGATCGGCCGCCTGCTTGGCATCACCCGCGAGGCTACCGTCACTGCCGTCCAGTACTTGGATAATACGCAGCAGCGAAATGACCAGCCGGTCGAAAATTCTCTCCCCCAGCTTTTTTCTCTTCAGTAATAAGCTATAAGAAAGCCGTGCATCCCGGAGCATTCCGGCCGTGCACGGCTTTTTGTTTTGTTCAGATCACCCGGACTGCACCCTGCTCCCGCAGGCGCAGCACATAGCAGCTGCCCTGCCCGAATACCTGCTCGATGGCTGTATGGTACCGCTCCAGCAGCCGCCCGGGCACATAAGCCTGAATGGTGCCTGCAAAGCCGCCGCCCTGCATCCGCCATGCGCCCTCACTGCCCTGCAGAATGCGCTGGCTCAGAGCCAGCGCTATGGACAGTCCCTGATGCCGCACATCCGCTGTGCAGTACACATTCTGACACAGCGCAAAGGAAGCCTGTCCGCTCTGCTTCACCAGACCTGCAAACACCGGGAACTGCTTTGCATAAAGCGCATCCCGCTGCGCCAGCGTGCGGGCATTCTCCTCAAAATAATGGATCGCCCGCAACACTGCACGGTCTCCGCAGCAGCTGCGCAGGACAGGCAGTGCCATCCAGAACGCGTTCTCTTCCACCTGACCCAGCAGCGGCTTTCCGAAGCAGGCGGCCACCTGCTCCATCTCCTGCCGAATCGCCGCAAACTCGCTCGTCAGTTCGCTGTGGCTGCCCCGGGTATCGGTGACGCAGAGGAACATTCCTTCCGGCAGCAGACCGTCTGCATGGAGCTTTTCGATCTTTGGGGTGCGCGGATCGGCAAAATCCGCAAAGATAATGCCGCCCACCGCACTGGTCAGCTGATCCAAAAGACCGCTGGGCTTGCCGAAATAGGTGTTTTCCGCATACTGGCAGATGCCCGCCAGCTCTGCCGGGGTCAGCCCGGTGCTGTATTCCTCGTTCCAGATAGAGGCCATGCCCATCTCAAAGGCCGCCGAGCTGGACAGACCGGAGCCCCGCAGCACATCGCTGGCGGTGTAGGCGTCAAAGCCGCCGATCTGCTTACCCACTGCGCGGAAGCCCTCGGCAATGCCGCGGATCAGGCTGGCCGAATGGGTGCTCTCCCCTGCCTGCGGCTCTGCGGTGGCCAGATCAATGACATCCAGCTTGTTGAACCCCCTGGACTTGACCCGCACATAGCCATCCGTATTGCGGGCAGCCACTGCCACCATATCCAGCGTGACCGCCGCCGCAAGGCCGTAGCCCCCCTGATGATCCGTGTGGTTGCCGCCCAGCTCTGCGCGCCCGGGTGCAGAGTACACCTGCACCTGCCGCCCGGGGCCGAAATACAGTTCAAACTGCTCCAGCGCAGCCGCATAGCGCCCGCGCTGCCGCTGCAAAACCGCCGGATCCGCCCCGTAAAGTGCAGCAAGTGCGGCGTCCCAGCTGCCCTGCAGGATCTGTTTTCTGAGTTGTGCACTGGTGGCCATGACAGCTCCTCCCCTCCGGAATAAACGATTCTGCTCTTTTTGCCTATTGTAAAGCATTTCGGGCGTTTTTTCAATTTATTTGACCTAAAAATCCAAAATTTGGCGTCAGGTGCAAAGAATAAGATGTACTTTTGTTGAATTTGCAGGGCATTCTATGGTATACTGGGTGCAGAATGTGACAGGACGGAGGTAAAGCTGCCATGCCAGACGTTTATAAGCAATCCTTTAAGCAGAATTACACCAACAATATCGAATTGTCCATCTTCAACTGCGGCTTGGAGCGCTGCGCTCCGGGCCAAACATGGGGACCCGGCATCCGCGACCACTACCTGATCCATCTGGTGGTATCCGGCAAGGGCATCTTCGAGGTGGGCGGCCGCACTTGGGAGGTAAGCGAGGGCGACCTGTTCTTTGCCCGCCCCAGCCAGCTGATCCGCTACACCGCCGACGAGCAGCAGCCGTGGGAGTACAGCTGGGTGGGCTTTAACGGTGCCTGTGCCCACAAGCTGGCCGCGCAGCTGCCCTTTACGGACGATGCCCCTGTGCACCACACCAGCGACCCGGACGGGATGCGGGCAGCGCTGACCAACATCTATTCCTCCCGCGGGCTGCAGCCACAGGACGAGGCAGCCATGGTGGGGTATCTGTACCTGTTTATCGCTGCCTTGATGCGGGAGACCAGCGCAGGCAAGCCCCACACGGCCTCCTCCTCCAGCCAGTATGTGCTGAACGCCATCAAGTACATCCAGTTCAACTACTCCCACGACATCTCCATTGACGATGTAGCCAAGAGCGTGGGGGTTTCCCGCAGCCATCTGTACCGGGTGTTCATGTTGAACGTGGGCAAGAGCCCCATCGACTACCTGACCGAGTACCGCATCAACGAGGCCTGCAAGCTGCTGCGCGCCGGCAACCTTTCCATTGCGGAGGTTGCGGTGTCGGTAGGCTTCTTTGACCAGTTCTACTTCTCACGGGTGTTCAAGCGCGCCAAGGGCGTGCCGCCCAGCAAGTATTTTGCCGCCCAGCAGGACGCCGACCCGGCAAGCCCTGCCCAACTGTAATCTGAGCCCATCACACAAGGAGAAACCATGCCTTTACAGAAAAACCAGATCCTGACCCTGCGCATCGAACGCCTTTCCAGCGACGGCAGCGGTGTGGCCCACAGTGCCGATGGCGAGGCCGTATTTGTCCCCGGCACCGCCCCCGGGGACGAAGCACGGGTGCACATCGTGAAGGACTGCGGCCGGTACGCCTTTGGCATTCTGGACGAGTTGCTCACCCCCTCGCCGGACCGTGTCCCGGTGGACTGCCTAGTGGCCGGCCCCTGCGGCGGGTGCAGCCTGCGGCATCTGGATTATGCCGCTGAGCTGCGCGCCAAGCAGGAAAGCGTGCTGGACGCCTTCCGCCGCATTGGCGGGCTGGAGGTGCCGGTGCTGGACATCCAGCCTTCCCCGGAGGTAGACCGCTACCGCAACAAGGTGCAGTTCCCTGTGGGCGTAGACAAGAACGGCGTGCCCTGCATCGGCTTCTACGCCGGGCGCACCCACCGCATCGTCCCCTGCCCGGACTGCAAGCTGCAGCCCGGTGTGCTGAACGAGATTGGCAACGCGCTGTGCGCCTTTTTTGCACAGCAGGGCATCCGCCCCTACGACGAGCAGAGCGGCAAGGGGCTGGTGCGACATATCTTCCTGCGGCGCGGCGCGCACAGCGGGCAGATCATGGTGTGTCTGGTATGCACCCGGGCAAAGCTGCCCCATGCAGAGCAGCTTTGCACCGCGCTGCGGGGGCAGTTCCCGGCCATCAGCACTATTTTGCTCAACGTCAACGCCAAAAGCACCAACGTCATTCTGGGCAGTGAAAATCACATCCTGTACGGCCCGGGCTATATTGAGGACACGCTTTGCGGCGTACCGGTGCGGTTGGGGCCGCTGTCCTTCTATCAGGTCAACACGCTTGCCGCCGAGCGGCTGTACGGCGTTGCTGCGCAGTACGCGCAACTGACCCCGGACGACACGCTGCTGGATCTCTACTGCGGCATGGGCACCATCGGCCTTTCCATGGCCGAGCAATGCAGGGAGCTGATCGGCGTAGAGATCGTGCCGGAGGCCATCGAGAGCGCCAAGGCCAACGCTGCCCGCATGGGCGAGGCCGTAGCAGCCAAGAGCCGCTTTTTCTGTGCCGACGCCGGACAGGCTGCCACCCAGCTGGCTGCCGAGGGTCTGCACCCGGACATCGTGATGCTGGACCCGCCCCGCAAGGGCTGCGATGAAGCCACCCTCTCCGCCGTGGTGCGCATGGCACCCCGCCGGGTGGTGTATGTCAGCTGCAACCCTGCCACCGCCGCCCGAGACGCCGCATGGCTGGAGCAGAATGGGTATCACGCAGAAAAGGTGCAGCCGGTGGATCTGTTCCCGAGGACGAAGCATTGCGAGACGGTTGTCTTGCTTTCCAAGGGAGAGGTCGACTCGAAAAAGATTCGGGTTGAGTTCTCTTTGGAAGATATGGATATGTCCGAATTTCAAGATGGGGCAACCTACACCCAGATTAAGGACTATGTGCTGGAGCATAGCGGGTTAAAGGTATCCAACCTGTATATCTCACAAATTAAGCGAAAATGTGGGATTGGGGTTGGTAAGAACTATAATTTGCCGAAGTCCGAGGATTCCAGACAGCCGCAGTGCCCACCGGAAAAAGAGAAAGCAATCCGAGAAGCATTCAAATATTTTGGGATAATCTAACATCCCGCAGAATGGAGGTTTCTTATGGATAGATTGGTTTCTTGTGAGTTCAACATGGATACTGCCTGTGTAGAGCTGAAATTCTTTGATGGCAGCATCATTGCTATTGACACCATCGCCGTGGAAAAGGAGGTTGCCGACAATATGTATCAGCGGTCAGAACTGGATTATCTGATTTACAATGACCCGGTTGGATATGCTGATTTGATACTGAACGGCGATCCCGAAACCTATTTGAAAATTGTCACAGAGTATAAATCTTTGGATAGCTGATAATTTAAAGTGGCAAGGAGCTTGGTTTCTTCTTGCCGCTGAACCTTTTTACAAGAATCTCTAAGAATAAAGCAAATACCCATATAATCGTGCGAAAGGAGTGTGTGCGATGAAATTATCCTACAACAAGGTGTTCGATAGATATACAATGTCTTTTTCAGATAAACTGGCTGAATCTTCGTATTCTCTGTACAGAACACTGAGATTGCAGTTGGCAAAGATATTCCCACTTTCAGAACATGAGAAATATCGGTTTGATGATGATCTATTTTCAAAAGAAGAAGCTGCAGATATGCCGCAAGGTTTTGATTACATAGAAAAGAAGGATGTCGATAGTTTTGTAAAGTTAGACTACATAGATTTGTACGATTATCTTCCAAAAGAAGACCTGCCAAAGTTTATTAAGGAACTGAAAAAATGTGTTCGCCGAAATAAGATAGCCCCTTTTGGTGCATTTCGTTCCCGTGAGGATATTGATAAGATCGACAATTTTGGTCGGTATTATGATGGTCAGGCTTTTACACATATTTTATCAGTTCAGTTTCGTAAAAACGAAAAGCTCCAACAATCTTGTTCTGATCTTTCCGTATCTCTTCGTAATCTGTCAGCCACTTTTCTTTTAGTACAGTATCGTGTATATATTACAAAAGAATTTAATACTAAGATCGCAGAAGTATGTAAGAAAAAGTATTCTGGATATACAATGGTTTATAGACAATTCAATACACCTTGGTATGCTGTAAAAAAATTTGGTAGATCATCTCATACTGGTAATAATGTTCGTCAAGAAAAAATCTATAAGATGATTTCTCAACTGAAGTGGCAAATATTGATGGAAATTCGCAAGACATATTCCGTTCGCTTTTGGGACGACGGAATATTTACACCGACATTTGAAACATATTCAACCAATATCCGTCCCAGTAATGAGCGTCGCAATTTAGAGTTTTGGGATAGTATCTCGTTTGACAGAGTTGCCGACTATGCACCAACGTATAACGCCTGCGTATGCTGGGATTATAAGCATGGAGAAAATGAGGGGATACGTTTATCTGCTTTCTGCGGCGGAAATTACTCTAGAGACGATCATTTGCCGGAGATAGCCCACCATGATATCTCGGATATATATGGGGTTTATTTAACTGCGGCTACATTGGAATATGTTGCAGATAGAGACATTGCGATCTGCAATAAAAAAATCAGCAAAGTGATTAGAAAAACTAAAACATCCTCTGTTCTAAAAGTCAGAGTTGCAGTTGAACGAAAGCTATATTATTGTTATCGCTTTATTTCAGAATTCTCAGGTAAGTCTATAGATCACGATGACGTCAAAGCCTTTAGACATCAGTTTTATAAAAAAGGTTCTGTATCGTCAAGGAGTCTTGAAGGTATATCTAAAAGAATCAAAGAAACAAAAGTGCAAATTGATAATATCCTAAAGCTATTGAATGATGCGGCTGAATACAGAAGCAGTGAATCAAACATAAAACTGCAGTGGATCATGATGATCGTAACTATTCTGTCTTTGTTCGTTGCATTGTACAGTATTAAGAATGGTGATGTTATAATTGAGATCAAAAATTTAATTGAGTGGATAAAAACACATAGCGGGTTAAAGGTATCTAACCTGTAGATCTCACAAATTAAGCGAAAATGTGGGGGGTGGTAAGAACTATAATTTGCCGAAGTCCGAGGATTCCAGACAGCCACAGTGCCCGCTGGAAAAAGAGAAAGCAATCCGAGAAGCATTCAAATATTTTTGGATGATCTAACATCCCGCAGAATGGAGGAATATAAACCCTTAGATTAAATTTCAGCCCTCTGCCTTTTCATTGGCAGAGGGCCGTTTTTTGCTTAACAGTTATTGAGCATCCCTTAATTGCTCTACAACACTGCATTTCG
>OODO01002176.1_pt1 | contig 11285 bp, 10 predicted proteins | sample 1671261 | NCBI WGS metagenome assembly OODO01 (sample SAMN06348138, study PRJEB24527) | human gut metagenome | biome: human gut; feature: ankylosing spondylitis patient; material: feces | host: Homo sapiens | place: China | collected 2015-10 | reverse complement strand
GGCACCGCCGCAGGCGGCAAGGCTCAGTGCCATGGCACCGGCCAGGAATGCAGATACAAGACGTTTCATATACGGTTCCTCCCTCAGTGGCAAGCAGCCTTGTTTTATTGCTTTACCATGCTAAATCGCTAAACTGTGGTTATAGAATAGCGCGTTTTCTGCCGTTTGGCAAGGGGGAAAACTGATTTTTCGCAGTTTGCTCAAATCTTTACTGCTTTACCACGGCAAAGCGGGCAATTTGACAAAACAAAAACGCCGCGTCGGCAGCTGCCAAACGCGGCGAGATGTTTCTCTCTGAAAACGCAGCGGAATACCACCGCCCCCCTATCCGGGAGAGCCGGTGCGCGATTGCGAGACCGAAAAGGGTTTCCTCCTCAGCTCAGGGCATCCAGCGCCGCCTTTTGCAGATCGGTGATGTCAATGGTACACAGAGCCTTCAGGTCGGCATCGCCGCCGGAAAGTCCGGCGATCTCGGTGCGGGTCTTGCCCTTGAGGGCATCGCAGAAGCCTTCGCTGTGCTCGTACCACTCCTTGCCGAGGCTGGATGCGTTCCGCATCCCGTAGCTGTCGCCCAGCTCAAGCTTGGAGCGGACGGTGTCCGGGGCGGTGACGCCGCCGTCTGCCGCGATGGTCAGCGCAGGCTCTGCCATGTCGCCGATGGCGCTAGTCACACGGCCATCGGCATCCAGCGTCAGGGCCACGACGGTAAGGTCAACTTCTGCGTTCACATCCTTGTCGTCAGTGGCGGTGATGTCCGAAGAGGCATTCTCCGCCTCCACGCCGAGGCTCACCCGGTCGCCCTTCGCCGCGCCGAGGGCGGCCGCATTCGTGCAGGCTTTCGCCACGGCGTCGCGGTACTGATCCACCCGGATGGTGCAGCCGGACAGCAGATCGGCGTCCACAGCCTTGCCGTCCTTATTGGTTTCCAGCATGGATGCCTGCTCGGGCGTCATGCCGGTGAGGTAGTCGGCGAAGTCATCGGCCTGCTCGGCCCAGCCCTTTTTCAGCGAAGATGCCGCTGCCAGCGGGTAGTCGTCCCCTTTCTGGCGCTTGGTGCGGTAGTCGGTGGGCATGGTGACGACGCCTTTGCCGTCGGCGGTAATTTCCACTTCCAGCTCATCCAGCATCACGTCGGCCAGCTTGCCGTCTCCGTCCAGCAGGACGGCGGCAGCGATGGTATGGATGGTGCCGGTGCGGGCCTCATCGGAAGCCTCGGTCAGGATGCCGAGGCCGGTCTTCCAGCCGCCGGTCTGGGTGGTGCTGGCGCTGCCGGACGAGCCGGACATGGCGTTCGAACTGCTCATGCTGCCGGAATCGCTGCTGCCTTTGCGGCAGCCGGACAGCAGCAGTGCCGCCGCCACGGCACAGCTCAGAAGAGCTTTTTGTCTCTGTGTCATAAGCGTTACGCTCCCTTTCATCTCTTTGGGAGTAGTATAGCCCGACAGGAGTCTATTTATTTATGTATCTTTTTGTTGGAAACTGTGTTATACTTGTCCTGCGGCCTACCCCGCCCAGTTTTATGGGAAGGGAGGTGAAGTTAATGGCACCTATTCTCACGATTTTGGAATCTGTTGTGGCAAATGTGATCTCGCATTATATTTGTAAGTGGCTTAACAGATTCGACAAGGACCGCAAGCCCGACTAAACGGAAAGCCCCCGGGGAGCTGCAACTCCTTGGGGGCTTTTCTTTTGGTGAAGCCAATGGAACTTCTCACGATTCCATTTCTAGTATATGCGATTCCCTGCAAAAGTCAAGCACCGCGCAGAAAATTTACAACTGTGCTCTGAGACCGACGTGTTATCTGGCAAAGTTTCAAAATACAAGCGTGTTATCGTCACAAATCAAACTTTGCCACGTTGGCAAACTTAAGGCTTGCTGGCAAAGTAGGTAGTTTGCCAATCAGGAGAACTTTGCCAGGTTGGCAAACAATCAATATTGAACGATATATCATTTGATTTATAGAACTTTGCCACTTATTCTACCGCAGTATCCCTCACATCAGCGGGCTCAGCAGGCGGAGCACACTGTCCAGCAGCGTCCCGGCCAGCGAGGTGCGGCAGTCGGCCAGCTGCACTTCCCGGCACTCTGGCAGGGTGCGGAGCACATCGTCCCGCAAAGCAATGACCTGACTGTTATAGAGCAGCAGCGCCCCGCACTCAAAGTGGAGGAAGAGGCTGCGGTAATCCATGTTGATGCTGCCCACCACGGCGGCGCGGTCGTCGCTGACGTAGCACTTGGCGTGGAGAAAGCCGGGCGTGAACTCGTAGATGCGCACCCCCGCCCGGAGCAGCGGCACATAATAGGAGCGGGTCAGCCGGAAGACGAGCTTCTTGTCCGGGATGCCCGGAAGCACCAGCCGGACGTCCACGCCCCGCTTTGCCGCCGCCTTGAGGGCTTCCAGCATGGTCTCCCCCACCGCGAAGTAGGGCGTATAGATATAGACGTACCGCTGGGCCTGATTGATGATATTCAGGTAGACCGTCTCGGCCAGCGCCTCCTCGTCGAGGGGGCTGTCCCCATAGGGCTGTATCACTCCGTCCGACTGGGCGGGCAGGGACACAGCCTGAGGCATAAAGGGCGCATAATCCTCCTCGCTGGGGCGGAAGGCGTTCCAGTGGTCGAGGAACATCACCGTGAAGTTCCAGACCGCCGCGCCCTCGGTGCGGAGGGCTGCGTCCTTCCAGTAGCCGAACCGCTCTTCTTCATTGATATACTCGTCGGCCAGATTGATGCCGCCCGTATAGGCTGTATTTCCGTCCACGACCACGATCTTCCGGTGGTCACGGTGATTCATGACCAGCGACACCAGCGGCACCACCGGGTTGAACGGGATGCAGCGGATATGCGCCCGCTCCATCTTCACCACGAAATCGGACGGCAGGCCCAGCAGACTGCCGAAATCGTCGTAGATGAGCCGGACATCCACCCCCTGCGCCGCCTTGCGGACGAGGATGTCCTCTACGCCTTTCCACATCTTGCCGGTGCGGACGATGAAGAACTCGAGGAAGATGAACCGCTCTGCCTTTTCGAGGTCGGCCAGCAGGTCAGGGTACATGGCCTCACCGCAGGGGTAATATTTTGCCGTGGAGTTTTTCCATGCGGGGTATGGCCCGTACTCCGAAACATACCGGCTCAGTCCCCTGCTGGCGGGGTCGAGAGCGTCGGTCTGGCCCGGCTGCTGGGCGAGGTCGGCGGTGTGCTGGCGCTCCACCGCCTGCATCCGCTGGCGCATCCGCTTGGCAGGGGCCTTGTTGCCGAAGGCCAGATAGAGCGCACCGCCCAGCAGCGGCATCATGCCGATGAGGACGAGCCAGATGATCTTATAGTCGCTGTTTTCGTCCTTCCGCACGAGGTAGAGGGTGATGAAGAGGCTGAGGACGTTCAGCCCCGCATTCACCCACACCTTTCCGGCGGTGAGGGAGAAGAAGGCCCAGAGCAGCCAGCCGATCTGCAGCAAAACAAGGGCCACTGTGACCGTGGCCCTGTTGATGACACGATTGAAGAACCGTACGACCGGAAGCCGAAAGAACATCTGCGCCTCCCCCGCTGCCTCTCGGCAGCATTTTTATGGGAATAGTATAGCGCAGCGGATGGAATAATTCAAGCTCAGGCGTCCGCGTCCTCGAAGCCCACCATGAGGCCGCCCAGCTCGGCGTAATAGCTGCACAGGCCGCCGCACTCGGTCACCCGCACCTGTGCGCCCTCGAAGACAGCTTTCACCATGTGCATCAGGCGCTCGGCGGCGGCGGGGTTGCCGCAGTGGGCAATGATGACCTTGCCGTCCGTGTAACCGTGGCCTTTGAGTTCCAGCACGATGCGCTCGAGAGCGCCGTGCTCGCCGCGGGTCTTGCAGAGGACGTCCAGTTCGCCCACATCGCTGGCCTTGCCGATGACCCGGATGTTGAGCATCCGCGCCACAGCGGCCACAGCGGGCTTCACCCGGCCATTCCGGGCCAGATTCGCCAGCGACTCCAGCGAGAACAGCAGATGGGTGTGGTGACGGTAGCGCAGCATCTCTTCGCAGACGTCGTCAAACTCCCTGCCCTCTTGGATGAGCGCACGGATATGCTCTGCCAGCAGCACCAGCTCCGGGCCGGCAGACAGGCTGTCCAGCACAAAGACCTGAGCACCCGGGTGCTCTGCCTGATACTCTTCTGCGGCCAGCTGGGCGGCGTTGCAGCTGCCCGACAGGGTGCCGGTGATGGTGATGGCATAAATTTCATCTGCGCCCTCATAAGCCTCCAGCCAGTCGCCGATGTTGGGGCAGGAGGTGCTGGTCTTGCCCTTATAGGTGCGCAGAGTAGTCGCCATCTCCACAGCGTCCAGCGTACCGTCGTCGAGGTATTCCCTCTCGTCGGTCACGATCTTCAGAGGCACAGCAGCAAAATCAATGCCGTCCAGCGCATACAGGCTGGCAGAAGAGTCCACAACGATTCGTTTCATCTCATCTATCTCCATTCCGGCGGGTGTCCGCCGCATTTTTTACGTTCTGCGAGTCCACTATATCAGTTTTTCAAAAACCTGTCAAGCGATTTGTAAAATTCTTAATATCGTTTTCATAAACGGTTGACCCTGACTCAAAAATGCGATATACTACCACCATGAATCAGGAAATGAAACGCCGTGTCACGGCCTGCGCCGCCGGGTTTTCCCTGCCGCGCTACCGGGAGCTTCCCTCTGTGGGGCTGTATCTCGACCAGACCGTGCAGCTCGTCAACAGCTACTTCCGGGGCTTCCCCGGGGTGGAGCTCACCCCCTCCATGGTGAGCAACTACGTCAAGAAAGGAGTCATCTCCCACCCCGTCAAAAAGAAGTATTCCCGCGAACAGCTGGCTTCTCTCATCTATATCGTATTGTCTAAAAATGTCCTCTCGCTGGAAAACATCGACGCCCTGTTCCAGATGCAGCGGGCTCACTGCACCGCCGCCGAAGCCTACGACTACTTCTGCGACGAGGTGGAGAACTGCCTGCCCTACATCTTCGGGGCCAGCCGCACCATCCGCGACCTCGACCCGGATGCCGCCGACGAAAAGCGTCTGCTGCGCGGCACCATCGTCGCCGCCGTGAACAAGATGTACCTCGACTGCTGCTTTGTCGCCATGCGGCAGGAGGAGGCCCTCTGGCCGGGGATCCTGGGCGACTTACAATAAGATAGGCACAAAAAGCCCCCGGCACCATGCGGAAGTGCCGGGGGCTTCCTTATGCGCGCTATACAGTTTTTATGCCGCTGTTCTTCCCTCTGCCTTGCCGCTTGCGATATAATGTTCGTAATACTTCACATTATCGTCGCCGAACATGGCCACAAGCTCGGGGTTGTTTGCCTTGTAGGTATTCAGGTCAAACTCGCTGCTTCCGCGGCGGCCTTCCTTCATGCCGCTGGTCACAAAGTGGTCGAATAGCTTCTTCTGGTCAGCGCCGTAAAGGGCGGCGAGGTCGGGGTTGTAGGTGAGGTAGTCTTGGTAGTTGTAGACTGCCTGATACTGGGCAAGCTGCTGGACGAAGGGCGGGTTTTGGAGGGTCATGCTACGATACTTAGAACCCACATCACTAATCAGTTCTATACTTCCATCCATATAAGTTATCATTACTCCATCTACATTTAGATGGTCAATCACATTACTGAACCACCATGTGTCGGGAAATTCGCACCATTGCATATACATTGCATTTTCTACCTCATCTTTAGTCAGATAAATGCCTGTATTCCCGCTATATTTATTACTCTGAACAAAAAAATTACCGTATTCATCTTGATAGACTGACTGCTGATAATCACCAATCGAAATTTTATAGTTTGTTTCTCTATATCTTTTGAACGGACTGTTATCTTCCAGTTCAACTCGTGTATTTAACGGCGCATTTGCATTCCACAGCACCTGAAAAGGTTCTACTGGTCCTACTGTACTCAAAACTTTCGCAGCATCTCCTGAAATTTTATCGCCAACACGATTGCGTGCCGATACATACCAATCTATGTATTTAATCGTTTTGTTCGTATTATTTCGATAATACAATACCGGATTATATGCGGAGTTTTGGGTTACAGTAGCATGAAAGTCCATCATTTCCAGACTTGGCGTCTTCGCCGCCATCGCCGAAAGCCCAAGACACCCGCACAGCATCACCGCCGTAACCAAAAGACCTGCAAGTTTCTTTTTCATAACGCTTCCTCCTTTTTACGGAGCTCTACTCGTGCGCTTCCTACACACTTTAGCCGCAGTCGTGCGGAATACGCTTTTTGCAATAAAATTATAGCACCCCGCAAAGAAGTCTGTCAATACGCCCTCGCCCGCTTTTCGCGCAGGTTTTGGGCCCATTCACGTAGAAAGCAGCAAAAAAACACCCGCCTCTCTCCCCCATCGGGCAGAAAAGCGGGTGCTGATTTTTTCAGGGTCGTGCTCCGGCTCAGGCATCCTGCAGCTCACCACGGCTTGCAGCCTTGAGGTAAGCGAAGATGAAGCCGTCGAGGTCGCCGTCCATGACAGCGTCCACGTTGCCGGTCTCATAGTTGGTGCGGTGGTCCTTGACCATGGTGTAGGGCATAAAGACGTAGGAGCGGATCTGGTGGCCCCAGGCGATCTCGTTCTGGACGCCCTTGATGTCGTCGATCTTATCCATGTGCTGCTGCTTAGCGATCTGGTACAGCTTTGCCTTCAGCATCTCCATGGCGTAGTCGCGGTTCTGGAACTGGCTGCGCTGGGTCTGGCAGCTGACCACGATGCCGGTGGGTTTATGGATGAGTCGGACAGCGGAAGAAGTCTTGTTGATGTGCTGGCCGCCGGCACCGGAGGAGCGGTAGACCTGCATCTCGATGTCCTCGGGGCGGATGTCCACCTGGATGGTGTTGTCCAGCTCGGGCATGACTTCCAGCGAAGCAAAGCTGGTCTGACGGCGGGCGTTGGCGTCAAAGGGAGAGACGCGCACCAGACGGTGGACGCCGTTCTCGCTCTTGAGCAGGCCGTAGGCGTTGGCACCCTTGACCATCATGGAAGCGCTCTTCATGCCGGCCTCGTCGCCGTCCTGATAATCCAGCACCTCGACGGTCATGCCGTGAGCCTGCGCCCACTTGTTGTACATCCGATAGAGCATCTCGGCCCAGTCCTGTGCCTCGGTGCCGCCGGTGCCTGCGTGGAAGGTCAGGATGGCGTTGCTGTGGTCGTACTCACCGTTCAGCATGGTCATCAGCTGCAGCTCATCCACTGCCTTGCCCACAGCGTTCACAGACTCCTCTGCTTCGGGGATCATGGCGGGGTCGTATTCTTCATCCAGCATTTCCAGCATGGTCTCGGCATCATCGTACAGGCCCTGCAGCTTTTCAAAGCGGCTCAGCTTGCCCTTCAGGTCGCCCACTTCGTCAAAGACCTTCTTGCTCAGGTCTGCATCATCATAAAAGCCGGGGCGGCTCATGGTGTGCTCCAGCTCCTGCACGCGCTTGCGGGAGGCATCAATGGCAAGAGCTTCTTCCAAGTCCTTGACCGCCTTGCCGTAATCGGCAAGCTGCACCTTCAGTTCGTCAATCGTGATCATTCTCTAAATCCCTCTCGAAATGATAAATAAGGTAAAGTCCTTTGTACTTGCCAAAAGACACAGTTTATACACAGATACTTCATTAGTATACCGAGAATCTATGCTAAAGTAAAGGGGTAAATGGATTATCCTGCTGGAATTTTGAAGATTTTCACCTTTTCTTTTCTCTTTCAGGGGAGTATAATACCAGTATGAACCATACAACAGGAGGAAATCATGCCGAAATATTATGGCTGTCCCTGCGAAGGCTGCGGCAGACCGCTGGCGCTGACCGATGATATCGTGGTCTGCCCGGACTGCGGCGCACCCTATCACCGCGAGTGCTACGAAAAGCTTGGCCGCTGCATCCACACCCCCGCCCATGGCGCGGGCTATGAATGGACGTTCCCGTACAAAGACGATGCTCTGCGCACCTGCCCCAGCTGCGGCGAGCGCACCCTGCGCACCGAAGAGCGCTGCCGCTGCTGCGGTGCCGTTCTTCCGCCGGAGAGCCAGTGCCCGGAGCCGCCCACCCAGAGCCAGCCCGGCACCGACGCAGACGGACGCTTTGATTACAACGACCTTTACCGCCAGTATCAGCAGACGGTGGAGGAACCCACCCGCCGCAACGTGCAGGCGGCCTTTGGCAAGGAAGAGCTGATCGACGGCATCCCATACAGCGACTGGAACGATTATATTGGCAAGGCCGCGCCCGTCTACCTGAACGATTACAGCCGGATGCAGCTGCAGCACACCAAAATTTCCATGTGCTTCTCGGCGCTGGTGTTCGGCCCGTTCTATTTCTTCTACCGCAAGGCGTGGAAACCGGCCTTTGGTTTTCTGGCCGCAGAGCTGGTGGTGGCCCTGCCCACCCTGCTGAGCATGATGCAGGCCACCGGCAGTCCGCTCACCGCGGGCATCAGCAGCACTGCCATCGTCGTGCTTTCCCGCATTATGACGGTGTTCAGCTTTGCACTGGTGATGCTGCGCACCCTGTACGCCAAGTGGCTGTACCGCAAAAGCGCAGCCGAGCGTATCCGCCGCATCCGCGCCGAGTTCCCGGACGCTGCCCAGCGCCGTGCGGTCCTGTCTGCGCAGGGCGGCGTGAGCATCGCCGGTGTGATCGGTGCCTTTGTACTGCTGATGGTGCTGGGTGCCTGTGCTACCGTGCTGATGGGTCCCAACCTGGATGCACTGGCCGGCATGATCTGAAAACGCATTGGGGTCCTGCGGCGGTCGGCCTGCACGGCCGGTGTCGCAGGCATTGAAATAGTAAGGAGAAACGAATCATGATGAAGAAAGTCACCAAAGCCGTCATCCCTGCTGCTGGTCTTGGCACCCGCGTGCTGCCCGCCACCAAAGCTATGCCCAAGGGCATGCTGCCCATCGTGGACAAGCCCGCCATCCAGTATCTGGTGGAAGAGGCCGTCCGTTCCGGCATCACCGACATCCTCATCATTCTGGGCCGCAACCAGAGCATCATTGAGGATCACTTTGACCGCAGCCCCGAGCTGGAAGAAAAGCTGGCAAAGCCCGGCAAGGAAAAGGCTCTGGAAGAGTGCCTTGGCATCGCCAACATGGCAAACATCCTCTTTGTGCGCCAGAAGCAAACACTGGGTCTGGGCCATGCTGTGAACACCGCCAAGGCCTTCACCGGTGATGATCCCTTTGTTGTCATCTACGGCGATGACGTGATCTGGGGCGAGGACCCGGTGTGTGCTCAGCTGATCCGCGCCTATGAGGAGTTCGGCCGCCCGGCGGCAGGCGTTTCCGCAGTGCCATGGGAAGATGTGAGCCGGTACTGCAGCCTGAAGACCACCCCCATCCACGACAACTATTTCTTTGTGGACGACATGATCGAGAAGCCCAAGAAGGGACAGGAGTTCAGCAACTACTCCATTCTGGGACGCGTGCTGCTGACCCCGGAGATCTACGAGATCCTTGCCCACACCAAGCCCGGCGCAGGCGGCGAGATCCAGCTGACCGATGCCATGGCCGAGTATGCCCGCACCCGCGGCGGCATGACCGCCGTTGAGTTCACCGGCAAGCACTACGACATGGGCAACAAGCTCAAGGTGGTGGAAGCTCAGGTGGAGCTGGCTCTGCAGCATCCTGAGATCGGCGAAGAATTCCGCGCTTACCTGAAGGAGTTCTGCAAGACACTGTAACTTATCCTGAAAACAAAAGATCCTCCGGCAGACCTGTCGGAGGATCTTTTTTATTGTTTACCCATTTACCTGACTGGGGTGCTTCTGCGGCGGCATCTTGGTAAAGAGCGCCTTCAGCACCAGCGGAGTTGCCACGCTGGACACCACGATCAGCAGGATCACAGCGGTAAAGTAGACCGAGTCCACCACGCCGACATCCAGGCCCTTCTGGGCCACGATCAGTGCCACCTCGCCGCGGGTCATCATGCCAACGCCGATCTTGAGGGAGTCGCCCCAGTTAAAGCGGCAGAGCTTTGCGGCCAAACCGCAGCCGATGATCTTGGTGATAAGTGCTACAATGACGAAGCAGACACAGAACAGGAAGATTTCCGGCGTCAGGCCGCTGATGTCGGTCTTCAAGCCGATGGATGCAAAGAAGATGGGCGCAAAAATGATATAATTGCTGATATCCACGCGGCGCTCCACGTAGGAGGCATCGTCCATGGTGCACAGAACGATACCGGCGATATAGGCACCGGTGATATCTGCAATGCCGAAGTATTCCTCGGCGATGTAGGCCATGGCAAAGCAGAACGCCATGCTCACGATGGTGATGCGCTGGGTGTGGGGATTGCGCTTGTCCAGCCATGTCATAGCAAAGTGAGCCACAACACCCACGCCCACAGCAGTGGCAAAGAACAGTGCCGTATTGATGAGCACCTTGCCCAGACCCGTGCCGGTGCCGGAGCTTGCGCCCAGCACGCAGGTCAGCACCACAATGCCGATGACATCATCGATGACGGCGGCACTGACGATGGTGGTGCCGAGAAAGCTCTTCAGGTGGCCCATCTCCTGCAGGGTTGCCACCGTAATGGACACGCTGGTGGCGGTCATGATGGTGCCGATGAACAGGGCACGGTAGAACTCAGGGCTGCCCACGGCAGAGAAGCCGTAGAACGCACTGTACAGCAGGGTGCCGCCCACCAGCGGAACGGCTACGCCCACGCAGGCGATCAGGGTGGCGATGGGGCCAGCTTTGATCAGTTCCTTCAGATTGGTGCCAAGGCCCGTGGTGAACATCAGCATGACCACGCCGATCTCCGCAAAGGTGGAGATGGCGTCACTGGTCTGCACGAGGTTCAGGATGCACGGACCGATGATCAAACCGGCAAGGATCTCACCCACCACCTGCGGGGCCTTGCACTTGCGGGCCACCAGGCCAAAGAACTTTGCGCTGAGGATGATGATTGCCAGGTTACGGAAAACCGAATACACAAAGAATCCTTCCTTTTCTATAAAATTCCCAGAACCATATATACATTCCTTTCGAAGACGGATAACAAAGAGCAGAGAGACGGCCGATCCCCGGCTGCTTTGCCGTTCATCCATTGAAAGCGACTATATTATATTCCTCTTTCACAAAAAAATCAAAATATTTTTTATTATATCTTTTTTCGGAAAAAGCTTGACAGAATCCACACAGCTTGCTATAATAAATTGCTGTCTGAACAGACACGCCGCACACAAGACGCGATGCCGCGTTTTGTGTGTACCCTTGGTCCTGTGATTGCAGGATCCTTAAGTCCAAAAGGAGGTGCTACAAAATGGCAAAGTACGAAACCATGCTGATT